>Ga0070737_10004779_pt1 | contig 13300 bp, 11 predicted proteins | sample Coa_R1_10_FD_66438 | JGI IMG/M metagenome (GOLD analysis project Ga0070737, IMG submission 66438) | Surface soil microbial communities from Centralia Pennsylvania, which are recovering from an underground coalmine fire - Coalmine... | ecosystem: Environmental > Terrestrial > Soil > Unclassified... | reverse complement strand
CTGGCGTGGACGGCAAACACAGCCTTTCAGCTAGGAAAACTGCCAAATGGACTCGACCACGGTGGTAGCAAGACTGGAAATCTCACCCGGCATGGAAGAGACGATGCTGCGCAAAATCGAGCAGTTGCGCCCCGCGGAATCGATCGAACTGGCTTGCGAGCGCGACCTGAGAGCCTTGCTTGGGCGACTGCAAGAAAGTCACGGCGCCTATTTCGATTCCTGGCAACTCGAGATCGGCCCGCCCGTTTGGCGGATGCGGATCACCAGGCGCGATCCGCAGGTTGCGCGGACCATCGCCGATTTCCTCGGCAAAGACCATCAGCGATTGCGGGATACCTGGGCGGCCGGACGCTACGCAGCGGCTGATTGCAATCTGAAGGAGGTACGCAAGGCCTTTTCGGAGTTTGTTGTGGGCCTGACCTTGCATATGCGAATGGAAGAGGAGGTTCTTTTTCCCGCCATCGAACAACGCACCGGGATGCGCGATAGCGGTCCGACCGCTGCCATGCGCGCGGAGCACACGCGCTTTAAGGAGATCCTCGGCCGGTTGACCCGTGCGCTGGAGGAGGAGAGTTGCGAGGCAATCTCGCGAATGCTGCAATCGGAACCGACTACGCCCGAAGACCTCTTCAACAGCCACGACCTGCGCGAAGAGCGCGTGCTGTACCCGATGGCGGATCGGCTCATAACGTCCGATGAGAAGCTCAGGCTCATCGCGGCGATGCAACGTCTGTAGCCGCCGGTTGCAAGGCCTGAGTCCCGTCATTGAGGCAGGCTCGGGCAGCAAAGGTCGATGTGCACAATGCCCGCATCAGTGACGGTCTTCACCGCGCATCCGCTCCTGCGGATCACCTTGAGCATCCGATCGTTATCGCCCAGCACGTTGGCCTCGAACATCTGGATACCGTTGGCGCGTGCGATGCGGGCCAGATGGTGGATGAGCAGCGGACCGATGCCGCGGCCCTGGTAATCATCGCGCACCGCCAGCGCGATCTCCGCCCGAGCAGGATCGGCGGCGCGCAGATAGCGGGCCACGCCGACAAACTGCTCGCTACCATCGGCGTCGGTCGTAAGCGCCAGTCCAACGTGGTTGATGAAGTCCAGTTCGGTCAGCCTCTTCAGCTCCCGTTCGGTCAACGACCGCTTGCCGGCAAAGAAGCGGTAGCGGCGCGCCTGTGCACTGAGGCGGTTGAAATGCTCCAGCAGCCGCGCCTTGTCGTCGGGACGGATCGCGCGAATGCGAACCGGCAGGCCGTCTGGCAGCACCTCGGTCGCCGAATACTGCTCCGCATCTGGCAACTCCATGGTGGGGGCTCCCTCAGTGGCGTGGTGCAGCGCGTGCGCTCTAAAGTTTAGCGAAGAATTGACCGCCGATCACTCGCCGGGCGCGACCGCTCGTGCAACGCCGATCAACGGCGGCTTGGAGAGCTCAGACGGAAAGCGGTCAGGAGCGGGGCGCGGGATGGGGCGCCGACACCGCCGCCCACAGCGCCTGCGCAGCTTCGTAGATGAGCTTGGTTACGGGAGCGTCGGGATAATCGCGCACGAAAGAACGCCCGGTGTCGCAGGCTTCGGCCAGGCGCGAGTCGAACGGGACGCGGCCCAGGATCGGCACGTTGAAGTCGCGGGCTAAAGCGCCCAGATCGGCGCGCGGCAGCAGCGGGCGCACCGAATGGCAATTGCCGCAGTAAAAGCCCTGCAGGTTTTCGATCAGACCGATCACGCCTACCCCTTTGCGCTGCGCTTTCTCCAAGGACCGGCGCACGGCCGTGGCGGCGCTGGCGGAGGCCGGCAGAACCATTACCACCCCGGCACGCGCCACCAATTGGCACAGCCGCAGGACATGCCGGAACCCCGGCGGCAGGTCAATCAGCAACAGGTCGAGCGCGCCGAATCGCGTGCGGCCGAGCAGATCCTCCAGCGAGGCGAACATCCGGCTGGCGCCAGCATCCGAACCGGCACCGGCATCCATCTGCACCTCCTCATCGGCGAAGCTGACCGGCGGTTCGTCGGCGGTGGGGTCATTGGCGACGATCCGGATGCCGAACGGACCGCTGGCGGGCTCGATCAAGCCGTTGGCAGCGCTCAAGCGTAGGCGCGGCACGCCCAGCATCGGCGCCACGCTGGGCGCTTCCAGTTCGGCGTCGGCGATGCCGACCTTGCGACCCTTAAGCGCCAGCACCGCCGCGATATTGGTCGCCAGCGTGCTCTTGCCGGTGCCGCCCTTGGCGCTGGCAAATGCCACGATCGACTTGACCTGGCTCAGCCCCGGGAAATCCGTCCGAACAACGCTATTTGCCGTGTGCGGCTCTTTCACGGTTGAAAACATCGACAAGGAACGAGTTGGCGCAAAATAGGCGCGAAACGAAACGGCAAGCTGACTCCTTTGACCCGGTGCGTTGCGGTCGTTAATAGCCTAACAGCTTTACCGGCTGAAGCCATGATGCCGGCCCAGAACAAAGCATGGCCGGCGGGCCTCAGGTGTTTTCTTCGTCCGCCTCGGTGGAGCCGAATTTGCGGTACACGCCGCGCTCGTCCTCGGAACGGCGCTGGGTGCGCGCCTCACGCTCCAGATCCTGCTGGCAATCGCGGCACAAGCGGGTAAAAGGCAGCGCCTCCAGGCGCTCCTCGCCGATCTCCAGGCCGCACGACTCGCACACCCCATACGTGCCATCCCCAAGCCGCTCCAGCGCGTCGTCGATCGCACCGATCTTGGCGCGCTCGCGGTCGGACAGGATGAAGCTGATCTCCCGGTCGCGCTCTTCGGAGGCCAGGTCGTAGGTATCCATCCCCTCGTCCTTGAGTCCCTCGCGTTCGGAGCGATTGGCCTGGTCCATCTCGGCCAGGATCTTCTCTTTCATCTCCTCCAGGCGTCGGCGCACCTTGGCCAGGAATTTCTTTCGGCTGGATGAAGCAGGCTTCTTAGGCATGGAATGCCAACCTTTCTGCCGACTCAATTGTGTCCACTACCCGCGCATGCAGGTCGTAGGTAAAGGCCCTTTCAACCCGTGCCCGAACAAATTCGCCGGGCTCGGCTTCACCGCGCACCAGCACCATCCCATCGATTTCCGGCGCCTGTCCCGCCAGGCGCCCGCGCAGACGCCTACCCCCATCGGCGGCATAGTCCTCCACCATCACTTCCACTTCGCGTCCTACCATCCGGCGGTTGCGTTGCAGGGAGACCTCCGCCTGCGTCTCCATCAACCGCGCCCGGCGCGCGCGCATGACGCGAGCCGGTACCTGATCGGGCAAGTCGTAGGCGGCAGTGTTCTCTTCGCGCGAATAGGTGAAGACGCCGACGCGATCGAAGCGCTGGCGGCGCACAAAGGCGAGCAGCCGTTCAAAGGCTGCCTCGGTCTCGCCGGGGAAGCCGACGATAAAGGAGGTGCGCAGAGTTATATCTGGGATGCGCGTGCGGATGCGATCCAACAGCCGTTCCAGGGCGGCGCCGGAGCGCTCGCGGCGCATCGCGCGCAGAATTGCGTCGTCGGCATGCTGCAGCGGCATGTCGATATACTTGACCACCTGCGGCAACTCGGCGACCGTGTCGAGCAATTCGTCAGTGACGAAATTGGGGTAGCAATAGAGCAGGCGAATCCACCTGATGTTGTCGATGCGCGCCAGGGCGCGCAGCAGTGCCGCCAGTGAGGAGGGCGGATTCAGATCGCGCCCGTAGGCGGTCAGGTCCTGGGCGATCAGGTTGAGTTCGCGCACGCCGCGCTCGACCATCGCGGCCGCTTCCTGCACAATCGCCGCTGGCGGCCGGCTTTCGTGGGCACCTCGGATTTTGGGGATGATGCAGAAGGCGCACTTGTGGTTACAGCCCTCGGAGACCTTCAGATAAGCGCTGAAGAAGGAGGTGGCGGCGATGCGCGGGGCATCGGGCGGGGGCAGCAGATGAGCCGCGCCCGGATATGGCGCGAGGCGTTCTTCGGGAAGTTCGCTGGCGCGCAGTAGATCGGGCAGGTCCAGGAAATTGCCGGTGCCGACGAAAATGTCCACCTCGGGCAACAATTTGCGCAATTGCTCGCCGTAGCGCTGGGCCAGGCATCCGGCGACCACCAGGCGGCGTCCGGCGCTGCGCCGCTTGAGCTGCGCTGCCTGTAAAATCGCGTCGATCGACTCCTTCTTGGCCGCCTTGATGAACGCGCAGGTGTTGATCACCATCACCTGCGCATCTTCAGGCGCCATGGCGATCTGGTACCCGGCGCGGGTCAGGGCCCCAAGCATCACCTCGCTGTCGACGAGATTCTTGGGGCAGCCCAGACTTAGAAGGTGAACTTTCGGCATAATGCGCTGATTTAGCGAGCCTATATCTGTACCCCGCGGCTTGCAGCGAGGCAATCTATCCCTAGTTAGTTACAGATGCTGCGGGGGCGGGGCGCCCGGTGCCAGCACCACGTCGGCGCCGGGCGGCACCTCGAAATGGAACAGCGAGTCGGCCAACTGCAGGTTGGTGCGCACCTCGCTAAAACGAATCGAGGTGGTGTTGCCCAGCGCATCGGTGACCTGGGCCGCGATCAGGTCATAGGTCGAGGGATTAAGCCCCATCTCGACGCGCTCGCCGCCGCCCTTGGGTGTCAGCACCACACGCAGCATCGGGTCGGATGCCCTGCGCGGCGCAATCGCGACGTTGAAATCGCGCCGCAAATCCCCCATCCCGAGAAGAAAACTCAGCGGCGCCGCGGATTTAAACGCTCGTTCCAGGGGAATCTCCAGCACCTGGTTGAGGTCGGGCTGATAGTCGTAGAGCTTGTGTCCGTCGGACACCACGGTTTCCGCCTGCGGCGCATCGAACTCCCATCGCATCCGGCCCGGTCTTTTATAGGACACCCGCCCTGTGCGGGTCCGCTTGTTTCTGCCAATTCCGCTCAGTTCTTCGGTAAATTTGGCGCTGAATGAAGCGGTGTGCTGGTAATGGTCCTGGATGCGGTCGAGCAACGCCGACTCCGTGCCCTGTGCCGCGCCTGCGCCAACCTCCGCGGCGCTGAAAGAGGGCATCGCGCCCAGGACCGCCAGGGCCATCACAACGACCAAAGATCTCAACCAGCGGCTGGGCAAGGGGATGTTCTTCATTGGAGTCAGGCAGCGGCCGTCGATCCAAGGTTAACGCGTTCGCCGCTTTGGGAGAATACAGAGCCTCGGATACGGCCGAACATTACCCAGGTTTACTCGTCAAATATCGGCGGATTGCTAGTCCGGCTTGGAAAACGCGCTGGAGCGCACTTCGCGGGGGCGGGCGCCGTCGGCAGGGGCGACCAGTCCCTCGCGTTCCATCTGCTCCACCATCCGCGCCGCGCGGTTATAGCCCACGCGCAGCCGCCGCTGCAGCATCGAGATCGAGGCCTGATTGGTCTCCAGCACGATGCGCACGGCCTCGTCGTACATCTCGTCGCGCTCGAAGCCTTCGGCGCTCTCACCCGGCTCGCCGCGCGTCGTCTCCAGGATTTCCATCCGGTAGTCCGGTGTCCCCTGCGCGCGCAGGAAATCGGTGACCTTGCGAATCTCGTCTTCGGACACGAATGGGCCATGCAGGCGGCGCAGTTTGGCCGTGCCCGGCGGCATGAATAGCATGTCGCCTTCGCCCAACAGGCGTTCGGCGCCGATGGAATCCAGGATGGTGCGCGAATCGACGCGCGAGGTTACCTGCAGCGAGATGCGGGCGGGCAGGTTGGCCTTGATGAGCCCGGTGATCACGTCCACCGAGGGCCGCTGCGTGGCGAGAATCAGATGGATTCCGGCCGCGCGCGCCTTTTGCGCAATGCGCGTGATGTCGCGCTCCACGGTCTTGCCCTCGCTGAGCAGCAGGTCGGCGAGTTCGTCGATTACGATCACCATCTTGAACATCCGGCGATGTTCGATCGGGCCGGCGCGTGAATCCTCTTCAGCCTCCGTCATAGCGGCGCTGCGCGGGCTGAGCGCACGGCGGCCCGACTCGACGGCACGGTTGTAGCCGTCGATGTTGCGCACGCCCATGTCGCGCATCAGGCGGTAGCGATTCTCCATCTCCTGGGTGGCCCACAACAGCGCCGCGGCGGCTTTGTCCGGTTCGACCACCACCGGCACCAGCAGATGTGGGATGTTGTCGTACACCGACAACTCCAGCATCTTGGGGTCGATCAGGATGAAGCGCACGTCGTCGGCGGTGGCGTTGAACAGGATCGACGCGATCATGGTGTGAATCGATACCGACTTGCCGCTGCCGGTGGCGCCGGCGATCAGCAGATGCGGCATCCGCGCCAAATCGGCCACCACCGGCTGCCCGGCGATATCCTTGCCCAGCGCGATGGTTAGATTGCTTTGCGCCGCCGCGAATTCCTCCGATTCCAGGATCTCGCGCAGATACACCTTCTCGCGCCGCCGGTTGGGTACCTCGATGCCGACCACTGCCTCGCCCGGCACGGGCGCCTGAATACGAATCGCCAGCGCCTTGAGCGCCATCGAAAGGTCGTCGGCCAGATTGACAATCTGGCTGACCTTGACGCCCGAGGCGGGTTCGAATTTGTACATCGTCACCACCGGCCCGGGCTGAACTTCGACCACCTTGCCCTCGACGCCGAAGTCACCCAGCTTCTGCTCCAGCAGGCTGGCGCTACGCTTGAGCTCTTCCTCGTCGATCCTGGCGTGCTCCAGCGGCGGCGTATCGAGCAGAGTCAGCGACGGCAACTGATAGGCTCCGCGCTCGCGCGGCTCCGGCGCGGCGGCGCGTTCGGGTTTGATGCGCGCCAGGATTGAGAGCGCACCCGCCCGCCGGCGCGACGGTTCGGGAGCGCGAATGGTCAGTGTCAGCGGCGCATCGCCCTCGACCGAGGCTCCCTGCTCCGGTTGGCAGGGGTCGTCGCTGCGCTGCGGATCGGATGCGCACAATGCGCGCGACGCCGAGTCGATCACGCCCTTGATCAATTCGGTGGGGGCGCGATGCGCCAGCAATGCGACTGCGCACAGCAGCCCGGTGGCAACCACCAGGTAGCTGCCGACCGCGCCCATCCACAGGCGCAGCACCCCGGCCGACGCGTCGCCCAGGTAGCCGCCCGCGGCATTTCCCAACAGCATCGCCGCGAGCGCATTGGCGCCGGCCAGCAGCAGCAGTCCTCCGGCGCAAATCCGTGCCATCGATGCCCATCGGGCTTGCAGCCAAACGGCAATCGCAAGGGCGGCGACCAGCGCCGGCGCCAGCAATGCGCCGTAGCCGAAGTAAGCGGTCAGGAAATCGGAGAGCATCTGACCCAGGGGACCGCACAGATTGGCGGGCCGGGGGAAAACCGCGCAGAGCAGGCTGAGCGATGCAAACGCGGTCAGCGCCAGCATCGCCAGCGCCGCCAGTTCGTGGCGCAGCCGCTGGCCGGCGGGTGTGGTCAGCAGCACGACCCCGTCGTCGCGCTCGGACCTGGCGGGACCTTTGCGCGGGGGATTGCCCGCTACAGCTCTGCCACCCACGGTAGGATCACCGGCGTCCGACCCACTTCCTCCGCGAAGTAGGCGCGCAGGGCGCGCACCACCTCCTCCTTCAACTCCCGTTCCGGCTGCCGACGGCCGGTCAAGCGCTGTTCCAGGCTGCGGCGCAGTTCGGCGCGCGCCCGCGCCATGTGCTCCGAGGAGCCGTCGCCGCTGAGAAATCCGCGCGACACCAAATCCGGTCCGGCCAGGATTTCGCCGCTGCGCTGGTCCACCACCAGCATCACCGCTACCGTCCCCGAGCGCGCCAGCGCCTGGCGCTCATACAGCAGCTCCTCGGCCTCCAGCGCCTGCCCGTCCCACAGGGTGCGGCCGCTGTGGGCCTTTGTGCCGCGCCAGGCGCCGGTGCGGTCGAGCATCAGCGTATCGCCGTCCAACAGCAGGAAACAGGACTGCGGGCGCACGCCGCATTCGATCGCGACGTCGATGTGGCGCTTGAGGTGGCGGTATTCGCCGTGAATGGGCACGAAGAATTCGGGCCGCACGATCCGGATCAGCTCGGCCAGCTCGTCGCGGCTGGCGTGGCCGGAGACGTGCACCGGCGCTACGCCTTCATAAAACACTTCGGCACCGAGCTGATACAGATTGTTTATAAGCCGGTGGATCAGGCGTTCGTTGCCGGGGATGAAGCGCGAGGACAGCACCACCACGTCGCCGCCGCCCAGCCGCACGCGCGGATGCGCGCCCGCCGCGATCCGCACCATCGCGGACATCGGCTCGGCCTGACTGCCGCCGGTCAGCAACCCCAGCCGCTCCTGGGCATGGACGGGAATTTCGCGCTCATTGATGAAGGTGCCGGGCGGAAACTGCAAATGGCCGGTTTCCATCCCCAGCCGCGTGGTTTCTGCAATGCGCCGGCCCAGCACGGCTACGCGCCGGCCTTGCTCGTGGCAGACTTCGGTGAACTGGCGGAAGCGATGCAGATGCGAGGAGAAGCCGGAGAGCAGAAACTTTCCCCTGGTCTTGCGCATCAGATCGCGCAGCACCGGCTTGAGCGAGCTTTCCGACTCGGTGCGTCCGCTGCGCTCGACGTTGGTGGAATCCGACAGCAGCAGCCGCACGCCGCAGCGCGCCAGCTCGCCCAGCCGCGCGAGGTCGCAGCGCTCGCCGTCCACCGGCGCGTCGTCGATCTTGAAATCGCCGGTGTGCAGGATGAGGCCGGCGGGCGTGTCGATCGCCAGCATCAGGGAGTCGGGTGTGGAATGGGTCGCGCGCAGCGGCTCGATGCGGAAGGGACCGACCGCCACGACCTCGCGCGGCCGGATTGCGCGCAGCTCGAATCCGCGGCCCGCTGCGCGCTCGAGCAGGCGCTGACGCGCGAACGCCAGAGTCAGCTCGCTGCCGTAAACCGGGACCGGGTAGCGCTGGAGCAGGAACGGCAGCGCGCCGATATGGTCGTCGTGCGCATGGGTGAGGACCACCGCGGCGATGCGGCGCGAGTCAAGGTAGCCCAGGTCGGGAATCAGCAGGTCGATGCCCAGGCTGCGCTGTTCGGGGAACATCACGCCGGCGTCGATGACGATGGCCTGGCCGGCGCATTCCAGCACCATCAGGTTGAGGCCGATCTCGCCCAACCCGCCCAACGCCACCAGTTTTACGGAGCCGCCTGTCCGCTCGCGGCTCTCCGCCGACTCCATGGATCTGCCTTAACCCCTGAGCTTCACTATATCCGCCCCGCCCGCGCCATTCCATGCTTGACGCGGCGCGGCGGACCTATCCACTTGAACAAACCGCAGCCGAGCGCTGTTCACCGCTGTCGAAAGGCAAGCTTGCGTGGCAGGCCGCTGAGGGGCTAGCTTCTGATCGGCCGCAAGGGGACGGCCCAGCAATGGCTTCTGTCAACAAAGTGATTCTAATCGGCAACCTCGGCAGGGATCCCGAAATCCGCTATCTGCCCTCGGGCCAGCCGGTCGCGACCTTCTCAATTGCCACCACGGAAAATTTCAACGACCGCACCGGCGCCCGCCAGGAGCGCACCGAATGGCATAACATCGTGGTGTGGGGTAAGCAGGCCGAAGCCTGCAGCCAGTATTTGAAGAAGGGGCGCCAGGTCTACATCGAGGGTCGAATCACCAACCGCCAGTATGAAGCCCGCGACGGCAGCGGCAAGCGCTACCGCACCGAAATCGTGGCCCAGCGCGTGCAGTTCCTGGGCGCAGCCGGCGGCCGCGGCGCCGAAGCGATGGAAGAGCCGCGCGACCTGCCCGGCGCCGACCTACCCCCGCCCGAGGACGAAGATATCCCCTTTTAGCCTAAAAGTCTGAATGCCCCGGAACGGAGGACACTTCTTGGTGTCGTCCGCGTAGATGGAGCCGTACAGAACGCAGTGGCCGCCCTTCCTTTGGCGCGCGGCTCAACGTCACGGGGACCAAGGTCCTGAACTCATTGAACATCCCAGCCACGATTTCCGACCTATTCCCAAGGACGAGAATATACCCTTGGTTCGTCCCCTTAGCCGTCCGGAAAATTGGCTAGTCCTCTCCCGCTTCGACGTGGAAGCGATGCAGGAAGCGATGGAAGATGGGGGCGAACAGAATGCCGGCGGCGCTGATGATCGCCAGCCCGCTGTACAGCGCGTAGAACGACGCGAACAGCTTGCCGGCGGTGGTCCTGATCGGATCGACCGGGCCCATCCCGCCGGCGATCATCGAGGCGTTGAGCAGCGCGTCGATCCACGGCAGCCCTTCAAAGAAATGGTAGCCCCACACGCCCACGGCTAGCGAACCGAGCAGGATGGTGGCGGCGGCGGCGCTCCACCTCGCAACCCGCCGCACGAACAGAGGGCGCGGCAACAGGGGTTCGTGGCGTTGTTCAAAGGTCATCGCGCGCGTGTCCCGCAGGATATACCAACGCGCGCCAAAGCGCGACGGGAATCCGCCGCGCTCGGGTTATCTCCGGGCTGTTGCAGCTAGGGTTCGGCGCGCTCGTCAGAGGTGACGACCGCCGCCGCGGCCGGGGCCATCTTCGGTTCGGGTTGGGATGCCTGCGGCACGCCCAGCGGGATCAGGCCGAGTTCCGCGGCGCAGTGCTCGATTGCCCAGTACGCGACGCGGCCGGAGTCGATTGCTTCGCTCAGGGCCAGCGCGCCTATCACCGCCATCAGGCCGCCCAGCGTCAGGTCGATCGACGCAGTGCCCAGCGCCAGCGCCGCTACCGCGGCTGCCGCCACGCCAAGCGCCAGCACCGCTTTGCTCAACGCGCTGAGCCTGACCTGCGCCTGCACGACGGTCTTGTACTTGCCGCCCTCATGCTCCTCGTCGGCGGTTTTGATGCGCACCCGGGTCCATGCGTCGGGCTGGATTTCCAGGTCATAGTCGTTCCATCCGCTATCGACCCGCACCGGCATCGCCGCCCGCGTGAAAAACCGCAGCAGGCGGACGATCAGGCTGTCGCGCGGGATACCGCTTTCGCTCCAATACGATAGCCGCAGAGCACGCTGACGCACCGCAATCAGCGGACGCTGACGCGGCATCGACTCGACGCCGGCGCGGGCCAGGGCGCCGGCCAGGCGGTATCGGTAGCGTGTGATGGTGCGCAGCATCGGACCGGTATACGCCAGGAAGGCTACCACAAGGCGCGACGCAAGGCTGGCGTGGCATTTCTCAAGCGGCGCCTTCCACGCATAATACAGCGCCCAGATTGGACCCAACGCGAGCATCGCCAGCGCGGGTGCGGCGCTGAACCCGCCGAGCAGCGAAAAGACCAGCACGGCCGCCCACAATGCGTTCCATTCCAGAGTCTGGGGCAGAAATCTGAGCAGGCCCATCGGCGGTTCGTAAATCGTCTGAAAGAAGCCGCTGCTGGTCCTGGCCCACGCGATCAGGCGCTGCACGCCGGGGATGGTGCGCGCCAGACCCGGAATGCGCCCACGCCACATCACCTGCCCCAACACATTGAAGCGCTCGGGATACTTGAAGTAGAGCATGGCCTCGGCTTTGCCGTAGCCGCGCTGCTGGTTGTAGTAAGCGCTGACGGTGTTGCGGCGGAAATGCCATACGAAAGCGGCTGGACAAAAGCCCAGCACGAAGCCCGCCTCCAGCGCGCGCCAGCAGATATCGACGTCGTCGCCGGCGGCGGTGAATTGCGGATCAAAGCCGCCGATCTGTTGCAGCACGGCCTTGCGGAACACCATGTTGCAGCCGGCCAGATGCTCGGCGCGATCCTCCGCCGTCAGGACCTGGCAGGGCGCGCCGGGCGAAGCCGACACGCAGGCCGCGATGCGGGCCTCCTCGTGCGGAGCGTAGTTGGGGCCGCCGCAGGCGTCGAAGCCGTTGGCGACCATCGCACCAACCATCAACGTCAGCCAGTGCGGATCGACCACGCAGTCGGAGTCGGTGTAGGCGATGATCTCGCCCCGAGCCGCATGCATGCCGACGTTGCGCGCCACGCTCAGCCCCTTGTTGGGCTGGCGAATCAGGCGGAATTCGGGGAAGCGGGCGGCGATTTCAGCGGTCCGGTCGCGCGACCCGTCATCGACGATCACCACTTCATAGTTGGGATAATCCAGCTCGCGCAGCGACTTCAGGCAGGCTTCCATCGTGCGCTCGGCGTTGTAGGCACAGATCACCACCGACACCAGCGGCGGCTTGCGCACCTGCGGCGGACAATCGCCGTTGAGCGCAACGAAAGGCAGCACCTCGTCGGCGTCCAGCGCGATCATGGCCAGCGCGTCGGTACGCGGCGCGGCCTTGAAGGAGGGCGCGACGACACCCGCCACACCGGCCGCGAAGGCGCATCCGACCCGCTCATCCTGGTCGCCGCACCCTGCTTCAAGCTCGACCACGACGGGGCGCGACTCAGCCATGTTATGCAGGCTTACGATGTAGTTGGTCAACTCGTAGCCGGAAAGTTCCGGTACGGTGCTGTAAAGGAAATCCTCGTCGAGCACCGCCAGCGCCCGGGTGGACGGAAGATGACGGATGGCGACCAGCGCGCCGGCGCCATGCACCTTGAGATAGCGCACCAGTTGCTCAAGCGCCCGCTGCACCCGCGCCAGACCGGCCATCCGCAGCCATCTGCCGTCGATCGCGGGATTCAGCAGGAATCCGATCATCCCCGCACGGCCGCTGAAATGGCGCGCCGTGCCCTCCAGTTCATGACGCAAGGCGCGTACCCCGGCGCGGCTGGTCAGATGCTCGGCGGCGATCGGCAGCTCGATTATCGTATGCAGACCGAGTGCCGCCGCGATATCGAGCACGGCGTCGGCGTGGGCGGGTTTGACGATGACCGTGGTCGTGTGCCCGTCGCGAAGCTGCGCCAGCCGGGCGCGCAGCTCGACTTTGGCGTTGAAGTCATCGGCCCCGGAGATGTCCTCCAGGCGCATCGCCTTTAGAAAAAACTTGGAGCCTGCGCGGCTCAGAAACTTGCCGTGCGCGGTTACTGGATGGATCGGGTCGCTCGGATCTATGCTCATGGCAGCGCGCTAAAGAGCCAGAGCTGTGCCAGTGAGAAAAGTGGCGAAAATCAAGGAGCGCTCCATATTTTTGGCGCTTTGGTACGACAAATTGGGTTAACCGATAACCGTTTTGCGCTGTGCTCGATCGCGATTCGGTCACTATCGGTGCGCTTCGCAATCTGCAAAGGGGTCTGTGAGATAGTAGCTTGGTTTTCGGGCAGGTGTTATGTTCGCTCCCAGATGACGACGAAGGGGAGCATTTTCTGATGCCTTCACTAAACGGACGTCAGCCCGACAGCTCCGACCCATCGCATAAAGTCTGTGGATGTCCCGATCCGGCGGGGCCGGTAGCGCTGGGAATTCCCGACGATGCCGTGGAGGCAACCCCGCAGGAGATCGCGTCAGTCCGCAGTCAGTTGACCATCATCGAGCCTCTGCTCAACACCTTGT
>Ga0070737_10004778_pt1 | contig 13302 bp, 11 predicted proteins | sample Coa_R1_10_FD_66438 | JGI IMG/M metagenome (GOLD analysis project Ga0070737, IMG submission 66438) | Surface soil microbial communities from Centralia Pennsylvania, which are recovering from an underground coalmine fire - Coalmine... | ecosystem: Environmental > Terrestrial > Soil > Unclassified... | reverse complement strand
GTTCGCCTTCGGGCTGAGCGTGAAGCTGTACCAGCTGGCGCGGGCGGTACGCGGGGGGCTGCGCTGGCTGCGCCACCGGCGCGAGGCGGCCCGCGTGCGGCTCCACCACGACGCACGGGCGCTGGTCGGCGGGCTGCGCTTCCTGGGGCGCCTGACGTTCGCAGAGCGCGAGGCGATCGTGCGAGCGCTGGTGCTGGAGCGCTATCGGGCGGGTGCCTACGTGGTACGGCAGGGCGCGCCGGGCCGCACGTTCTACTTGATCCGCGACGGCCAAGCCGAGGTGGTGCAGGTCGATGCCGAGGGCTGGCCCCACGAGCTGGCCTGGCTACGCCGTGGCGATACATTCGGCGAACTGGCGCTGCTGTACGCCCAACCGCGCTCGGCCAGCGTGCGGGCGCTGACGCCGCTGGAAGTGTTCGCCCTCGACGGGGCAACGTTCCAGCGGTGGATCGCCCCACAGCTCCGCGACCAGGGGGTTACCCGCCAGCGCCTGGAGGCGCGCTCGGAGCTGGCGCGGATGGCGCTGTTCCGCCACAGCCCCTCCTCCGAGCTGGACGCGCTGCTGGACCGGCTGCACGCCGAGGAGTACCCCGCCGGGGCGGCGATCGTGCGCCAGGGCGAGCCAGGCGACCGCTTTTACCTGCTGCGGCGGGGCCGCGTGACCGTCAGCACTATCACGACTGCAGGCGAGCAGGTGCTCGGCGAGCTAGAGCCGGGAGAGTATTTCGGGGAGATGGCCCTGTTGACCGACAGCCCGCGCTCGGCCACGGTGCGCGCCGCCGAGCCCACAGCGGTATGGAGCCTGAGGCGGGACGACTTTCTGGCGCTCGTCGACCAGTTCCAGTTGCACGAAACACTGGCCGGCGAGGTGGCGCGGCGCGCGACGCTCCAGCGGCGCCTGGCAGGCGCCCGCGCGGGGTAGCGGAGGGAGCAGCGTGGAATGCTGGGTCGGTGGCGAGGTAGCTAACGGTATCTGCCGCTTCTGCGGCCGCGCGGTGTGCAAGGCGCACGTCCGCGAGTTGCCCTACCTGACGGTAGTCTACCCCGCCACGCGTGGCCTCGAGGGCCTCGCCGTGGAGAAGGTGCTGTGGTGTGGGGTCTGCCGCCCACGGCCCGAGCCGGTGAGCCTGGAGTTCCTCACCAGCGGCGCCTGAGCAGGCGCCGCGCACACGGCGACCTCGCCCCGGAGCGGGCCCTTCCGCCCCGGGGCACTGGTTCGTCGAGCGCTAGGGGAGCATCGACCGCCGACACACCGGGTAGTACTGGAACCACGGGTCGCACTCGCGTACGTCGGGCGCCACCACGGGTGGTGGGGCGACCGGCTGATCGACGATCGGCGGCTGGCCCGGACAGTAATGAACGATGGTCAACCCCACCCCGATGGGGCACTCTTCGGCGATGAAGCGCACGCCGGGACCAGGCCACAGCGGGTCGCGGAAGAAGCCGTAAATGTAGGGCGGCGGCGGCCCGGGCGCCACGGCTACCACCCCGACGCCAGGGCCCGACGGCGGCTGCTGGGCGTGCGCCGTCGACTGCGGCGCCAGCACCACCGCCGCGGCGAGCAGGACGCCCGCGGCGAACGCGCGCACGATCGCGGTCCTCGATCCCATACCCCCTCCCTCACTCAGGCTGAGGCGGCGGTCCCGGCACCGACCGCCGCGCAGCCACGCCCATTGTAGCAGCAACGGTCGCCCCCGGGGACACCGCCACACACCACCGCCGCGCGATCGTGCCGCGGGCGCGTTCCCCGAGACTCGCCGGTAGCCGGGCCGTGCCCCGCGGCTCCCACGCGCCAGGGAGCACGCAAACCGCCGCGCGGGTATCTGCCCGCAACTAGGCTTCGGGCCGTACCACCGCTCCACGATGGTCAGGCCAAGGCAAGACCGCGTATAGGTACCATAGGGAGAGAGCACCATGGAGCGCGTACCCTCAAACCGCCGCCAGCGCTCCGAGGACGCCGCGACCGCCGTGCGGAGTAGTACCAGCGTGCGCGTGGGTGATCTTGAGGACATCTCGCTGGCCGATTCGGTATTGAACCCAGTGCGACTGGCCGTGTTCTGCACTGTGGTGGAGCGCCGGAGCTTCAACCGCGCCGCGGAGGCGCTCTGCGTCACGCCGTCTGCCGTGAGTCTCCACGTGCGCGCGCTAGAAGCGTTGTGGCAGACGCCTCTGTTCGATCGCAGGCGACGGGGCGCTCATCTGACCGAGGCTGGTAAAGCCGCCTACGAGTACGCCATCACGGTCCTGCGCGAGACGGCCAATCTCCGCGCCCACCTGCGCGACCTGGCCGGCGGCAACACCGGCCTGGTGACCATCGGAGCCACGATGGTCCCCGGCACCTACTTCCTGCCGCCCATACTGGCGCAGTTCCGTGCCCGGCGCCCCAAGGCGCGGATCCAGCTGCTGCTGCACACACCAGAAGCGCTCGTCGATGAAGTCCTCCGCAGCCAGGTCGATCTCGCGGTGGGCCCGGAAATCATCCCCCTCACGGCCGCGCTCCATGCCGAGCCCGTGTGGACGGAGGCGATGCTCTTGGTCGCCCCAGCGAGCCACCCTTTGGCGCGTGCCACGCGCGTCCAGCTCACCGACCTGGTCCACGAGCCGTTCGTGGTCAGCCGCTCTCGCACGGTGGGCGATCGCATGCTCGACACTGCGCTCGCCCGCGCTGGGCTGCCGCCCCGGCATATCGTGCTGGAAGTGGGGCCGCAGGAGATCGTGAAGCACGCGGTGCTCGCCGGAACAGGGCTGGCCGTGCTCCTGCGGTGCGTAGTGGCCGGCGAGCTAGCACGCGGCGAACTGATCGCGCTGCCCCTGGAGCACGTGCCGATGAGTGAGCGCTTCTACCTCCTGTACCGGCCCACGCACCGGTTCACGCCGCTGGCTAACCACCTAGTGGCCGCCATCCGGTCGCAGGCACGCAAGCTGGCCGAGCAAGCCCCATATTGAGCAAATGCTTCACGTACGCCGCCAATCTTCTCGATTGACTCACCATCGCACCGTCCATACACTAGGGTCACTGCTGGCTGCGGTGCGCGTCAGCAGGCTGGGCGGTGGCAGCCAGGGGCGATGTCGGCCGCGCCCGCAGTCAGCAGTAGGTGCGGTGCTCCAACGCAGCGGGCAGGGGGCTAGAGCGAATGACACACTCCGTGCTGGTGGTAGACACGAACACGCTGGACTGGGAAGTGGTGCTGCGCGGGCGGGTACACACCATTCGCCGCAAGCGCCTGCCGCTGGAGAGCGGCCTTCCGGGCGTGACGATGGAGTTCAGCCTCTCGCTAGTACCGGATGGCTACTACACCCCCAGGCATCGACATAACTTCGACCAGATTCGCTACACGATCGAGGGCGTACAGAGCACGGGCCACGGCGATCTTGCCCCGGGCGAGTGTGGCTACTTTCCAGAAGGGGTCTACTATGGCCCGCAGAAGCAGGTAGGCGACTGTCTCGCGCTCGTGCTGCAGTTCCAGGGCGCGAGCGGGGAGCGCCTCCTTAGCAACGAGGAGATGAACGCCACGTACACTCGCCTCGTGGCCGAGGGCGCGGTATTCGAGAACGGGGTGTACAAGGGGCGCACGGCGGATGGGCGCCCCCGGAACAAGGATGCCTACACGGCGATCTGGGAGGCCCACGAAGGCCGGCCGCTCACGTTCCCGCGCCCGCGCTATCGCACGCCCGTGATGATGATGGCAGATGCGTTCGCTTGGGTCCCGGATCGCACGCGGCCAGGGATCGAGACAAAGCACCTGGGGACCTTCACGGAGCTGCGCACAGGCATCGAGTTGCTGCGCCTAACCCCGGGGGCGACTCTCCCGGGCGGCCAGCAGGGCGACCTCGAGCTCCGGTATCTGCTGGAAGGGATAGTGCGCTATGCAGGCCGGCACTGGCCCGCGGGCACCTATTTCTGGCTGCCCCCTGGCGCCCCGGTGGAGTCACTGGCCTCGGATACGGGCGCAACGTTCTTCGTTATCAAGCTCCCCATGGTAGCGGAACTGGCTGCCCGGCGCGCGGTGCAGCTCGCCACCACCAGCTGAGGCGCGGCGTCATGCTAGGGGTCATCCGAGCGGCCGCGGCCGCCATGGTGCTGTGCTCTGCCGGCCTGACGTCGGCCTGTACGGCGGGGACACGTGCGGCACTGGGCGAGGGCGGCGGCGCGGCACAGCCCCGTGCCAGCCCCGCCGCGGCCGCGGAGCCGTCGGCTGTCCCCACCGCTGCGCGGCTGCGCCTCGAGCCGCCGCTGGCACCGCCGGTGACCGTGAAGGTGAGCACGGTCCATAGCGTGCCCGACGGGCCTGTGCTCATCGGCTTGCAGCAAGGGTACTTCCAAAACGAGGGGCTGCAGGTCGAACTCATCCCCTTTGGCAACACGGGCCAGGCGCTGGCGGGCCTCGCCACGAACCAGCTGGACGTGGTCATCGGGGGAGTCAGCGCGAACCTGTACAACCAGATCGCCCGGGGGATCGGGGTGCGCGTCGTCGCCGACGGCGGGAGCACCGCACCCGGCTACGACTGGCAAGGTATCGCCGTGCGGCGCGATCTGCTGGACAGCGGCCGTGTACGGACGCCCGCCGACTTCCGGGGACTCAAGCTGAACCGCGTGTCGATCGGCGGGGTCTCGTCCTACTACGTCACGCTCGTGCTCCGCCAACACGGGCTCGCGCCTGAAGACGTCGAGCTAGTTGACATGCCGTACCCCGACGCCCTGGCCGCGTTCACGACGCACGGGATCGATGCCTCGGCCTTGATCGAGCCGTTCCTCACCCGCTCGGAAACCATGGGGGCAACGGTCCTGCTCCGTAGCCTCGATATCTCCCCCGACATTCCGGGCGCGGCTGTGATGATGGCCGAGGGGCTGCTCGGCCAGCGCGAGGCAGCCGTCCGGTTCCTCCGTGCATGGCTGCGCGGCGTGCGCGACTACCTGCGGGCCATGAGCGAGCCCGCGCAGCGGGAGGAGCTGCTGCGCCTGTTCCAGGCGAACCAGATCGACATCGATCCCCGCGCGCAGGTACCGACCTTCGATCCCAACGGCACGCTCCCGCTGCGGCCGTTCGCGGCGCACCTCCAGTACCTCGTGAGCGCGGGGATCGTGGGCCGACCGCTCGGTATCCAAGAGGTGGTGGAGCCCAGCCTGATCGAGGAGGCGGCGCGGCGGCTCGGCCCCTACCAGCCGTAGCGCCGTGGCCAGCAGCGCGGGCACTGCGGCTATACACGGGAGGGCCGCGCCGCCGCCGGCCGGCTCAACGGCCAGATTGGGTGAAGTCGAAGGCGTTGAGCAGGGTGTTCGCCGCGGCGTCGCGCGGGCCGAGCGGCGGCAGGTTCCAGCGCCACTCGATGAACTTCAGGATCGAGGTGGTGTCGTATTCGGTGTGGTCGATGTAGCCGCGCTTGGCCCATGGGGAGATGATGAGCGTCGGCACGCGCTCGCCCGGGCCCCACTCGTCCACCACCGGCGGGGGCACGTGGTCCCAGAAACCGCCGTGCTCATCGTAGGTGATGATCACCGCCACCCGTGGCCAGTAGCGGCTCTGCTGGATGGCGCGCAGCAGCTCCTCCACGTGCAGCTCGCCCGTGATCACATCGGCGTAGCCAGGATGCTCGTTGTCGGTGCCGTACGGCTTCACCCAGGCCACCTGGGGTAGCGTCCCCTCGCGCAGGTCGGTCAGGAAGTCGTCCTCATCCTTGAGGTGCCGCGCGCGCGCAGCCGGGTCGCCGCCCACGTTAGCGAAGTAGTTGAACGGCTGGTGATGGTACTGGAACAAGTCGCCGGGCGTGCCGGCCATCGCGGCGTTCCAGCCCCCGGCGTACCAGGCCCAGGAGACGCCCGCGGCATCGAGCCGGTCGCCGATGTGCGGCAGCGTCTGCGGCGGCAGCCGGTGGTCGTCGGGGGTGCCCGGGCGGTACGGCGGGTAGTACGGTTGAGAGGTGTTCACAGCGTAGCCGTCCGGCCGCACGCTGCGGTCCTGGAGGTACTCGGGGTGGTCCGGGAAGGGGATCGCGATCACGTCCTGGGGCGCGTTCGGCCAGACGGGCGTGCAGGCACATACCAACCAGAAGTGGTTGAGGAACGAGCCCCCGAACGCCGCGTGGAAGAAGCGATCGGCCAATGTGTACTCGCGCGCCCAACGGGCCAGCGGCAGGCCGCTGGTGTCGTAGTAGCCCATCGCCAGCCCCTTGGCGTCGCTCCAGTAGGCGAAGCGGTCCATCCGCCCGCCGTTGATCTGGTACTGGTGGCGGTAGTAGGCGTGGATCAGGTCGCCGATCTTCTCCTCGGGCGGCACGTAGCGGCCGATATCGAACGGGGCATTGGGCAGATCGGCGGGAAAGCGCGGATCGGGCGCTGGCGGCTGCAGGTAAGTATTCACCGGCTGGGGCAGCGTGGTGTACACGTGGCCATCGAGATCGGTCTGCGGTGGCGCCTCGGCCGCGTTCGCCAGGCCATCGGCACCCGGGAACAGCCCGTAGAGGTTGTCGAAGCTGTGGTTCTCCAGATAGATCACGATGATATAGTCGATCGGCACCTCGGGCGCCTGCTGCCGCGGCAGCGCCCACCCGCTCAGCGCCACCACCACGGCGAGCAGCAGCCCTAGCCCGAGCCCACTGCACCGCTTCCTCGGCATGACGTCTCCCCTCCGCGCCACGGCACGGCTCGCGCATATCGCGACCGCAGTATACGCCGGTGGCTGTGAGTGCGGTGTAAGCGGCGTGTAAGCAATTTCCGCGACTAGCGGCGCAAGTAGCGCGGGCGCAGCGAGCGCAGCGGGGGCCGGCGGCTGTCGCTTCGCCGGGGGGGCTTGCCCTGCTGCTCACGGAGCGCGGCCACCAGCCGCAGGTAGCTCTCCAGCCGCGCGGCCGGCAGCTCGCCCGCCTGGACCGCCGCCCGCACCGCGCAGTCGGGCTCGCTGAGATGGGTGCAGTTGCTGAAATAACACGCCTCGGCCAGCGCCTGGATGTCGGCGAACGCCGCCAGGTCGTCCTCGGCGACCTCGGGGAACTGCAGCTGCCGCAGGCCCGGCGTGTCCATGATCAGCCCGCCCTGCGGCATGGGCAGCAGCACGCGCTGGGTGGTGGTGTGGCGCCCGCGGAAGTCGCGCTCGCGCACGGCGCCGGTCTTGACGAGCTCGCGCCCCGCCAGGGCGTTGATGATCGTCGACTTGCCGGCGCCCGATTGCCCCAACAGCGCCACTGTCTGGCCAGGGGCCAGATAGGCCGCTAGCGCCTCGACGCCCTCGCCGCGGCTGGCGACCAGCACATGGATAGGGACCTCCGGCGCGATGGCGCGCACCTCGGCCACCCGCGCTGCCGGATCGGGGCACAGATCGGCCTTGTTGAGCACCAACACGGGCCGCGCGCCGCTCTCGCCCGCCAGCAAGAGGTAGCGCTCCACCCGGTGCAGGCTGAAGGTGGGGTCGAGCGCCGTGACCAGGAATACGGTATCGATGTTGGCCGCCACGACCTGCTCGTCGTGGCCGTTGCCGGCCGCACGGCGGCGGAACTGGGTGCGCCGCGGTAGCACAGCTACGATCTGGGCGAGCTGGGCGCCCGGTGGCGCCGCATATGCGACCCAATCGCCCACCGCCGGATAGTCGCTGGCCTCGCGGGCAGCGTGGCGGAACTTGCCGGCCAGCTCGGCGTAGAGCGACCCGCCGTCAGTGTACAGGCGATAGCCCTTGCGCAGGTCGACCGCCACCCGGCCGGGCTGGAAGCCGCGTGGCGCGTAGGGCGCGAACGCCGCCGCCCAGCCCTCGTCCCAGCCGAGGGCTGCCAGAGACAGGTGATCGGGCAGGTCTACGGGGGCTACCATGCTCGTCATGTCCTAAGCATACCCAGCGCACTGTTAGGCAGGCATAGGAGTCGGGCCACAGCCGTGTTAGGGGCCATGTAGCCGTCGGCAGTGCCGCGAGGCAGCCATGCTTGCCCGCGGGGGCACCCGCCGCGTATCGTTCCTAAGACGGTAACCGCGTTGGCCCAAGCGCCGAGGCGAGCGGGTGGCACGGGACCCGATACCCCCCGTGCCAGGTGGAGACAGGCATCGCCTGTCTCTTTTCGTTCCGCGGCGGCGCGCGGCCCGCCGCAAGGCGTGGCGGGCACCGAAGGGAGCGGCGCGGGCGATGAACGCGAGCGTCGGGCTGCTGTACGACCTGTTCGTGATCTTCCTGGCGGCGAAGATCGCGGCCGAGGTGTTCGAGCGCCTCCACCAGCCGCCCGTGATCGGCGAACTCCTCGCGGGCGTGCTCATCGGCCCGTACGCGCTGGGCCTCATCGGCCAGCCCGACGCCGGGCTGATCGCCCTGTTCGGCGGCAACGTGGCCGCCGCCGAGGAAGCGATCGAGGCGATCTACCACCTGATCGCCGAACTCGGCGTCATCGTGCTGCTGTTCTTCGTGGGGCTGGAGACGCGCGTGGCCGACATGCTGCGGGTCGGCGGCCGCGCCGCGCTGGTGGCCGTGCTCGGTGTGGTCGCGCCGTTCGTCCTCGGCTTCGCGCTCGTGGGGCCGCTGCTCGGCCACCCGCAGCTCGAGGCGATCTTCGTCGGGGCGGCGCTGGTGGCCACCAGCGTGGGCATCACCGCGCGCGTGCTGCGCGACCTGGGCGTGATCGCCAGCGTGGAGAGCCGCATCATCCTGGGCGCCGCCGTGATCGACGACATCCTGGCGATGATCATCCTGGCCATCGTGGCGGGCCTGGCCACCACCGGCTCGGTCAGCGCCCTGCAGATCGGCCTCATCGCTGGCCAGGCGGTGCTGTTCACCGGCTTCGTGGTGCTGGTGGGTAGCGGCGCGGTGCGGCGGTTCGGGCTGCACCTCGACGCGCTGCGCATGGACAACGCCCCGTTCGCCGTGGCGCTGCTGGCCATGCTGGGCCTGGCCGCGCTGGCGGCGAGCATCGGGCTGGCGGCGATCATCGGCGCGTTCTTGGCTGGCATGGTGTTCGCCGAGGCCAACGAGCGCTACGAGCTGGAGCGCCAGGCGCTGCCGATCTACCAGTTCCTCGTGCCGTTCTTCTTCGTCATCACCGGCAGCCAGGTGAACTGGCGCCTATTCCTGGATGGCGGCATCCTCGGTCTCGCGCTGGCCATCACGCTGGTGGCCCTGCTGACCAAGTTGGGGGGGTGCGGGCTGGGGATGCTGGGGTACCGCTGGCGCAGCGTGGCGATCGTCGGCGTGGGCATGGCGCCGCGCGGCGAGGTGGGGCTGATCGTGGCCAGCCTGGGCCTGTCGCTGGGCGCGATCCCCAGCGAGGTGTTCGGCGTGGTGGTGATCATGAGCGTGCTCACCACGCTGGTGGTGCCGCCCGTGCTGCGGCTGCTGTACGCCCGCGATCCGGCGCGCCCCCACGCGGCGGAGGATCGGACGAGCCCCGCGGGCCTGCTGCCCGAGCTATAGCCCCGGAGTTGCGCGAGAGCGCGCGCCCGCGTACCATCAGGGACGATTGACACGGTTCCCGGCGAGCTTCACGACGAGGGAAGCGCGATGCGCCCCACGGGTTGGCTGGCGGTGCTGAGCGGCCTACTCCTGGTGGCCTGCGCGCCCGCGCCGCCGGCCCCGAGCGCGGCCGCCGGCCGCACCGAGCCGCCGCCCGCGAGCAGCGGGGCCTCGCCCAGCGCGCCGGCGGCGCCCCCCGCGCCCATCCCCCTGCGCGCCGCCTACACGTCGGTCGCGGGTGCCTTCGGCCCCATCTGGCTGGCGCAGGACCTGGGCCTGTTCGCCGAGCAGGGGCTGGCCACCACCCTGGTGCAGATGGACAGCACGCAAGCGGCGCAGGCGCTGGTGGCCGGCGACCTCGACCTGGTGGTGGCGGGGGCGCAGAGCGCCATCGAGCCGGCTCTGGCCGGCGCCGACACGGTGCTGCTCGGCAGCTTCATGTGGACGCTGGAACAGACGTTGGTCACCCTACCGCACATCACGCGGCCCGAGCAGCTGCGTGGCGCGAAGATCGGGGTGGCGGGCCCGCGCGGCGCGGTGGCCATCGGCGTGCGGCTGCAGGTGAAGGCCCTAGGCCTCGATCCACAGCGCGACATCACGCTGGTGCCGCTGGGCAACCCCAGCAACAACCTGGCGGCGATGGCCTCCGGGGTGATCGACGGGGCCGGGCTCTCGGCGCCCGCGACGATCCACGCGCGGCGCGCCGGCTACTATTTCTGGGACGACGTGCCCGGGGTGGCCTCGGTCGACTTCGTATCCACCGGCCCAATGTCGCGCCGCGCGATCGTGGCCCGCCAGCGCGACGCGCTGCTGCGGGCGCTGCGCGCGCTAGCCACGGCCACGGCGATCCAGAAGTACGACCGCGAGCGCTCGTTCCCCGTGTTGGCCAAGTACTTCCAGTCGGACGACCCGGAGGCGCTGGAGGAGACGTTCCGCGTGTTCCACACGCGCCTGACGCCCGACCTGCGGCCCAACCCACGCGGACTACAAACGGTGCTCGAGTACGCGGAGCACCCCGCGGCGCGCGAGGCGCGGGTCGAGCAGTTCCTCGACCTGAGCCTGCTGGACGAGCTGGAGCGCGAGGGCTTCTTCGCCACCCTGCCCCAGGGATAAGAACTGCACGGGGGTTGCACGCCGAGCCCCAGGTCGCTATACTCACCATCGAGGGTCGGCATAGCGCACCAACCTCCGGCGACCCGGAAGGGAGGGAGACTATGCAGAACCGCTTCACTTGGATGGTCTTGGGAGAATGGCGTGCCGGGCTATGACGCCCCGCGTGGCCGGGGCTGTCGACCGGCGCTGCCGGTGAAGCGTTCGCCCCTCGGGTAGCCTGCGGGAGGCAGGCTCAGTGGGACCGGAGCTGACCGCTCCCAGCCTCCGCCGCAGCGCCCTGACTCTGGCGGACCTCAACTGAAGGCAACCGCGCGGACCCGGCCGAGCTGGTCGGGTCCGTTGTTCTCTGGTCCGCACCCCGCTCCCCACCCCTCGCACATCGCGCACCGGGAGGAAGCCGCCAGTGAGCCGACCGCCCGCGGGCCGCTCGCCCATCGCGCGGGTGACGCCGTGGGACGCGCCCGCGCCGCCCGATGAGGCCGTGCTGCGCGCGCGCTTCGCCGCGGAGGGCCTGGCGCCCCACGCCTGGAGCAACGGGCCGCACTACCAGTACGCGCCGCACACGCACCCCTATCACAAGGTGCTGTACGTGCTGAGCGGCGAGATCACCTTCGAGCTGCCGGCCACCGGCCAGGCGCTGACCCTGCGGCCCGGCGACCGCCTCGACCTGCCGCCCGGCACGGTCCACGCCGCGCGCGTCGGGCCGGCGGGGGTGACCTGTCTCGAGGCGCCGCGCGGCTGAGCCGCCGATGAACCTGCACCAGCTCCGGGTGTTCTACACCGTCGCCCAGCATCGCAGCTTCTCGGCCGCCGCCCGTGCCCTATTCCTGTCGCAGCCGGCGGTCAGCCAGCAGGTGCGCGCCCTGGAGACGAGCTTGGGCGTGCGCCTATTCGATCGCTCGGCGCACCGTCTGGCGCTCACCGAGGCCGGCCAGGCGCTGCTGGCCTCGGCCGCCGCCATCCTGCACGCCGAGGACGAGGCGCGGCGCGCCATCGCCGAGATCCGCGACGCCAGCAAGGCGAAGCTGATCGTCGGCGCCAACACGACCGGGGGCATGTACCTGCTGCCGCGCATCCTGCGCGCCTTCCGCGCCGCGCAGCCCAACGTCGAGCTGGTGCTGGACATCGACGCCACCGACGCCATCTGCGAGCGGATCCACGACGCGCTGCTCGATCTCGCGCTGGTCGGGGGCCCCGTCGAGGATCGCCGGCTGAGCGCCGAGCCGGTAGTCACCGACGAGGTGGTGCTGATCGCCTCGCCCGACCACCCGCGCGCCGCCGCCGGCCGGCTGACCCTGGCCGAGCTGGCCCAGGAGCGGCTGATCGTTCCGGAGCCGCGCTCGCGCACGCGGCAGGCCGTCGAGCGCGCGCTGCGCCAGGCCGGCCTGCGCCCGCAGCCGGCGATGGAGCTGGTGGGCACCGAGGCGGTGAAGAAGGCGGTGGAGGCCAACCTGGGCGTGGCGTTCGTCTCGGCCTACGCCATCGAGCACGAGGTGCGCGGCGGCGTGCTCTGCCGCCTGACCGTGGACGGCGTGCGCATCGAGCGCCCCCTGGAGCTGGTGCACCGCTCCACCAAGTACCTCACGCCCGCGGCGCGGCGCTTCCGCCAGTTCATCCGCGCCTACCTCGCGGAGCAGGCAGCGCCCGCGACCTGCCTATAACGATTTGCTTATGGTCGGGTCGTCAGCTCTTTGTTCCCCCCGGCGCGCCACGCCTCTATACTAGGGCCCACCGGCGCGAGCGACGGCCCCGGGGAGCGCTCTGCCCGGCCGCGCCGGCGTGCCCGCTGCGCTCCCTTGCTGCGCGCCAGGGGCACGCGGGCGGGGGAGGAGGCGCCATGACCAAGTACGGGTTCGTGATCGACCACCGCAAGTGCATCGGCTGCCACGCCTGCACCCTCGCCTGCGAGGCGGAGAACGCCGTGCCCCTGGGCGGGTTCCGCACCTGGGTGAAGTACATCGAGAAGGGCGAGTTCCCGCACACGCGGCGCTACTTCACCATCGAGCGCTGCCAGCACTGCGAGGACCCGCCGTGCGTGGAGATCTGTCCCACGCGCTCGCTATTCAAGCGCGCCGACGGCATCGTGGACTTCGCGCCCGAGGCGTGCATCGGCTGCAAGTCGTGCATGCAGGCGTGCCCCTACGACGCGCTGTACATCGATCCGCACACCCACACGGCGGCGAAGTGCCACTACTGCGCGCACCGCGTCGATCGGGGGCTGCTGCCTGCCTGCGTGGTGGTGTGCCCCACCAAGGCGATCCTCGCGGGCGATCTCGAGGACCCGACCAGCGAGGTGCAGCAGACGCTGGCCCGCGAGCAGGTGCAGGTGCGGCGGCCCGACCAGGGCACGCGGCCGCAGGTGTTCTACGTCGGCGCCGACGAGACGATCATCACCCCGGGCCTCGCGCTGCAGCCGCCGATGTACCTGTGGGCGCAGGTGGGCCCGCGCGGCGTGGACCTGGAGCCGAAGGGCGCGCTGGCCCGCGACGGTCAGCCGCTCGTCGGGCCGCAGGGCAACGCGGGCGCGCGGGCGGTCACGGTGTACGACGTGCCGCACCCGAAGCCGTGGGGCTGGAAGGTGGCGGCGTACCTGTGGACCAAGGCGATCGGCGCGGGCGCGCTGCTGGTGGCGGCGCCGCTGCTGGCGGCCGGCCTCGCCGGCGGCACGGTGCGCCTCGGCGCGGCGCTGCTGGCGTTGCTGTTCACGGCGCTCACCGCCGGCCTGCTGATCTGGGACCTCAAGCGGCCGGAGCGCTTCTGGCGGGTGGTG
>Ga0070737_10004777_pt1 | contig 13305 bp, 6 predicted proteins | sample Coa_R1_10_FD_66438 | JGI IMG/M metagenome (GOLD analysis project Ga0070737, IMG submission 66438) | Surface soil microbial communities from Centralia Pennsylvania, which are recovering from an underground coalmine fire - Coalmine... | ecosystem: Environmental > Terrestrial > Soil > Unclassified ... | reverse complement strand
GGAAACCGGAGGAAGGCGCTTTCTATGGCTCATGGCCTTCAAATTGGAAAGATTGCCCGCGCGACGGGTCTGAGCGTGGACACGATCCGTTTCTACGAAAAAGAAGGATTGCTGCGCGAGCCCGAGCGCAGCGAGGGTGGTTTCCGGCTGTATTCGGCGCAGGATATCGACCACCTCCATTTCATTCACAAGGCCCAGGCGCTCGGATTCTCGCTTGCGGAGATCCGCGAACTGCTGCTTATTCAGGACGAACGGACTGAAGCCTGCACCCATGTGCGCGATCTGATCCAGAGCCGCCTCGGCGCTGTGCGCGGCAAGATCGAGGACCTGAAGCGGCTGGAACGCCGCCTGAAGCAGGCCATGCGCAAATGCGAAGACGTGCTCGGAGACGGCAAGGCGGGGCCGGTTGACGAGCACTGCCCGGTGCTTGAAGAAATCGCCGGAGGCAAAAGCAGGAGTGGAAATATATGAAGATCGAAGTGCTGTATTTTTCAGGGTGTCCGAATCACGCTCCGGCTGTTGAACGGGTGAAAGAGGCGCTCCGCGCCGAGCAGATGTCCGCCGAAATCGTGGAAATTGAAGTGCTCGGCGCGGAGATGGCGCGGCGGCAGAAATTTCTGGGCTCGCCCAGCATTCGCGTAAACGGCCTCGACGTTGAACCGGAAGCCAGATCGCGCGACGGCTTCGGCATAATGTGCCGCACCTATGCGGATGGGAGCGGCCGGAGCGGGCTTCCCTCGCTTGAATTGATCCGGGCCGCGCTCCGGACCGCGCTGCGGGAAGCGCGCACGCCGCGGTCCGGCTCTGTGCCATGCCGGTTATTCATCTTCGGCGGCTCGCTCGTTGCTGCGGTTGCGGCCTCGCTCTGCTGCATCCTGCCGGTTCTGGCGGCCATGACCGGCGCGGGAGCGGTTGCCGCCGGCGTCGTCTTCGACCGCTGGCGGCCGTATCTGCTTATTCTGAGCGGGTTGCTGCTGGCCGGAGGCTTCGCTCTCGCCTGGCTCGATCATAAGAAGGCCTGCGCTGCTCCCGGCAGCATCTGCGCCGCCAGGCCGATGAACCGCTGGAATAGCATCGCTCTTGCCATCCTGGCGGCGAGCGTCATCGCCCTGGCGGCGTTTCCCCATTACTCCGGAGCGATTGCGCGCCTGGTGGTCCGGCAGCCGCGTCCGCTGCCTGCCCTGCCCTCGGCGGGCCTGTCAACGGTAGCGTTCCAGGTTCCCGATATGGATTGTCCAGCCTGCGCAGTCGCTCTTTCGGCGGCTTTCCGTAAGCTGCCGGGCGTGGTGCAGGTGAAGCTCGACGTTGATAGCCGCATGGCTGTGCTGACCTTCGATCGAAGCACGGAGAATGCCGCCGCGCTGAAGAAAGTCATTACCGATGCGGGGTTCCACGTCACACCCGGCCCGCATTCCTCCGACTGATTGCGCGATCGGCCTGCCCGCCGGCAGAAAAGCTGCGTATGGCTGCTATCCGTCCTCCCTGTGCCCGGCGGAGAAAAGTTATCCAGTCCACCGGAACTTTTGTCCACGCCGCGTCGCCATCGGCCATCGCCTCGGAAGGCGAACCGATTTTCGGGAACAAGCCACTACGCGCGCGGCAAACTCTCCCACATGCTCTGCACAGCAGTGCGCGTGAAGACTGAAGGCCGTCTTCAGCTCGTGGATCGGCATGCTGGAAATGCGGAAGACAAAAAATAGCCTGAATAGAAATCGCTGCCGGCCGTCATAGGAGGGCGTCTCTGAAAGGGAGGCGGCCGAACATGAGAACGAGATTACGCGAGACGGGGCCGAAACTTTCTCTGCCCCATTGACGATCCCGTGTATTTCATTGATCGTTTGCGCTGCATCGATCGCTTCAGGCTACAGGCAGGCCGCCAGGTTGAGGCCCTTGCGGGAGGCGGTGCGATATTTTCCTGCGCGCCGAATCCACGCCCGGGCCGCCAGCTTGTGTTACGTTACCGTAATCGATAAAGTTGTCTCGAAAACAAAGATGCTCTCTATCCATCGCCACTGCGAGGTCTTTGCATGAGCGTTATCCGCTTTCGCATCTGCGCGCTAATGCGCATAGCCGTCGTATTTTCCCTTGTCCGGAGACTCTCGGCCTGCGGCGTTGCTGCCGCAGCGCTTGCCGGCTGGCTGATTGCGGCCGCCGGCTGCATGGCGCAGCAGCAGCTCGATCCCGGCATCGAGCGCCGGATCGATGCGATGATGGCGAAGCTCACGCTTGAGCAGAAGATTGCGCTGCTGGGCGGAGTCAGCACCTGGTACACACATCCCGAGCCTTCCATCGGATTGCAGTCGATTCGGCTTTCCGATGGTCCCGCCGGGCTGCGCTCCGGGATTCCCGCCATCGCCTACCCGGCGCCTATCGCACTGGCGGCATCGTGGGACCCGGCATTGGCGCAGGAGATGGGCTCTGCATTGGGCCGCGACGCGCGCGCCCGCGGCGTCGATGTCCTGCTTGGTCCGGGCGTCGATATTGCGCGCGCGCCGATGGCGGGGCGCAACTTCGAGTACCTGGGCGAAGATCCATGGCTGGCGTCGCGCATTGCGGTCGGCTACATTGAGGGCGTGCAGTCGCAGGGCGTCAGCGCCACAGTCAAGCACTTTGCGCTCAACGACCAGGAATATAACCGCCACAACTCCTCCTCCGACGCCGACGAGCGCACCCTGCGCGAGATTCATTTGCCTGCCTTTGAAGCAGCCGTCAAGGAGGCCAACGTCGGCGCCATTATGGATTCCTACAATCTGGTCAACGGAACGCACTCGACTCAGAACGGGTGGCTGAATAACACCGTGGCCAAACAGGAATGGGGTTTCAAGGGCGTGATCATGTCCGACTGGGACTCCGTTTACGACGGCGTGGCCGCAGTCAACAATGGCCTCGATCTCGAGATGCCGTTTCTTCATTACCTGTCGCCCGAAATCCTTCTGCCCGCGGTGGCGAGCGGCCGCGTTTCCACTGCCACGATTGACGATCATGTCCGCCGCATTCTTCGTTTGATCCTTCGCTTCCAGGCAAATGGCCGCCCGCCCGACGATTCCATCTCGCTGTTTTCCGAGTCGAGCGACCGGATTGCGCTCAAAGTGGCCCGTGAAAGCATCGTGCTGCTCAAGAATGATCGCGGGATTCTTCCGCTCGATCCGGCCCGCACCTGCACCATGGCGGTCATCGGCCCGAACGCTTCGCCTGCGGTCATGGGCGGAGGCGGCAGCGCCATCGTCGCCACGTATAAATCCGTGAGCATTCTCGAAGGCGTGGCCGACTTTCTGAACGCCGCAAAGGCTCGGCCCGGCTGCCCGCATACGGTCCTCTACGACTCCGGCTTGCCCGACCGCGACGAGGTATTCAACGCCACGCGTTTCGATCGCGGCCTCACGCAACAGGTCTTCGCCTCGCGCGATTTTACGGGAAGAGCGCAGCAGACCCTGCGCCCGACTCTGGCTGAAGACCGCATCGCGACCACGCGCACGGGGTCGATTCGCTGGACGGGCCGGTTTACCGCGCCTTCTGATGGCGTCTATTACGCGCTTGTGCACGACGGCCGCCCTGCCGACCGTCATGCGCTCTATATTGACGGCCAACTGCTCAGGGATCCGGCGCCGGTGGAGGCCGGCACCTGGTACATCCCGCTGCCGCGTCCGCTCAGACGGGGCGAAAGCGTGCAGGTCCGTTTCGACTATCTTCCCAACGACATCGAGGCCTTTCCAGGCCTGGGCATTATCAATGCCGATGACATCGTTTCGTCGCGCGCGCGGCGCATCGCCCGCTCGGCCGATGCGGTCCTGATCGCTGCCGGCTTTGACAAAAACAGCGAGCACGAAGGAGCCGACCGCACCTTCGCTCTTCCGCCTCTGCAGAATGAGCTTATCCGCAACATTGCAGCGATGAACCCGAACGTCATTCTGGCCCTGACCGGCGGCGGCAATGTCGACATGAATCCCTGGTTCGATCGAGTTCCGGCTCTGCTTCAACTGTGGTACCCCGGCGAAGAGGGCGGCGCCGCTGTGGCCGATGTGCTGTTCGGCGTGCAGAATCCGGAAGGCAAATTGCCGGTCAGCTTTGAGAAGCGCTGGGAAGATAACCCGACTTACCGCAGCTATTACCCGCAGCCGGGCACGCCTGGCGCAGACTGCCTTTCCGGCGACTGGTGCGGCAGCCATACGGCAACGGCCCAGGTTCATTATTCGGAAGGCATCTTCCTCGGTTATCGCTATTACGCTTCGCCGGAAGTGAATAAGGCGAACGTTCAGCCGCGCTTTCCATTTGGCTTTGGCCTTTCCTATACCACCTTTGCTTTCAGCAATCTCAGGCTCAACCGCGCAACGGCGCATCCGGACGATCCCATCGAAGCGACGCTCACCATCCGCAATACGGGCAGCGTAGCAGGGGCCGACGTGGCGCAAATCTACGTCAGCGAGCAGAACCCCAGGGTTCCTCGCCCGCGCATCGAGCTTAAGGCCTTCCAGAAGGTTCGCCTGGCGCCGGGAGAGAGCCGCACGATTACGCTTCCTCTCAACCGCCGCTCTTTCGCCTACTGGTCGGAGCGCGATCACGGCTGGAAGGTCGATGCCGGAAGGTTCACCATCTACGCCGGAGACTCTTCGGCCAGTCTGCCGCTTCAGGCGGAGCTGACCCTGAACTGACTCAGCGGCTTAAGCTGGATGTAGCCAATAAACTTATTGCAATGAATAGTTTGCGGAAATTGAAGAAGGTGGGCGGATTGCAGCCCTGGCGGGGAGTTCTTCTTTACCGCGACCGCGCCCTCCGCCTGCGCCAACTGTTCTGATCGGCCTCCGCTGCGGACTTTTCCACAATTGTGAACGGCAGTTCACGCAAAAATGGTTTCTTTTTAACGAATCCTTCAACGATAAAGTTAATGATTGACAACTGTGAGCTGTTCTGCCTATATTGCCGGGTGAGCTCCAGGAAGCGACAGGTTGCGTTGTCGAATCTACAAGGGCCCCGGTGCGCCGGCGTGAAGCTCGATTGCCGCAAAGCATTTTGCGGCCCACAGTCACTCGCCGGCCGAGGTTTGCCGGGGACGTCAGGGCGATCCGGTTCGGCCCGGAGAATTTAGGGAGGTTGTATGAATTTGTTGATGAATGTGATACAGATCTGCGAACGGCAGCGGAGGCGCGGCGGCAGGCTTTTGGCGCTGACTGCTGGGCTGTGCATTCTTGTCCTTGCGCCGGCAGCCTTGCTGCATGCACAGGTGGACACGGGCATCGTTCTCGGTACGGTGACGGATTCGAGCGGCGCTGCGATTTCGAATGCTACCGTTAGCCTGCGCAATGAAGAGACGGGGCTGGTCCTGAAACAAAACACTAAAACCGACGGCAGCTATCTCTTCAATGCTGTTAAAGTGGGCAGCTATTCGGTGACTGTGAGCGCCGCCGGCTTCGAAGCCGAGACGGTCGAGCACCTGACCGTAGCCATCCAGCAGAAACTGGTGGAAAACCTCAGCCTGCAGCCAGGCAAGACATCTTCGACGGTGACGGTCGTGGCCGAAAACGCCGTGCTGCAAACTCAGGATGCGTCCGTCGGTCAGGTGGTCAGCGAGCACATGATCGATAATCTGCCGCTCAATGGCCGCAATTACACGCTGCTGGCTCAGCTGGCCCCGGGCACGACTACGACGGTCTACGACAGCGGCCATGGAGAGCTGCAGAGCGGTACGTTTACAGCGAACGGAGTTACGACAACCTACAACAACTATCTGTTGGACGGCATTACGAATAACAACATGACCGCCGATTTCGGCAACGGCAACTCGTTCACGTTGTTGCCGCCACCGGATGGGCTGGCTGAATTCAAGGTCGAAACGGGCGATTACTCGGCCGAGTATGGGCGTTCCGGCGGCGCCATCATTAACGCAGTTACCCACTCGGGCCAGAACACGCTCTTCGGCGATTTGTGGTACTTCAATCGAAACCGCTTCTTCGATTCGAACGATTATTTCCTGAAGCGCGCTGGCCAGCCCCGGCCCAAATTCAATCGCAATCAGTTCGGCTTCAGCCTTGGTGGTCCGGTCATGCTGCCGCACTTCAATGGCCGCGATCGTTTCCTTTTCTTCGTGGACTACAACGGCGAGACCGTTCGCCAGGGGCAGGCATATACGTCGTCTGTGCCCACGCTGGCCGAGCGGAACTCCAATTTCACCAACTTCAGCGACCTGTATGGCAGCCAGAATGGAACGCAGACCGACATTCTTGGCCGCACAACGCCGCTGGGGCAGATCTTCGATCCTGCAACTACGCGGTATCTGAGCGCCGGTACGACGGACCCTGTCACCGGGTATACGGCTCTGTACACCGGCTATGTTCGCGAACCGTTCGCGGGCAACATCATTCCGCAGCAGCGCGTTTCGCCGGTATCGGCCGCGCTTCTGGCATTGTTTCCTGCGCCCAACACAAACCTTACGGCCACGAACAAGACTGTAAATAACTACGTAAGCGCCCCTGTCAATCAGATTACGAACAACACCTTCGATGCGCGCACAGACGAGAACATTTCGCCGAAGGATCAGCTGTTTGAGCGTGGCAGCTTTGGCTACATTCCGCGTGTCATTCCCGATCCATGCCCTACGGCAGCCAATTGCGGCGTGTCGGCGACAAACGGTTCGGAGTATGACGTAATCCTGGGGGTTGCGATCGGCGAAACCCACACGTTTTCTTCAAGCTTGCTGAACGAGCTGCGCATCGGCTACAACCGCATTCACAGGAATATCGTTGGCGACTTCGGGGACCAGTTAAATCTCAATCAGCAGTATGGAATTCCCGGAATACCTTCCAACGACGGTAACGGCGGCCTCGCGCAGATTCGAGTCACAGGCCTTTCCGAGCTTGGCGAGCATAACAACAATCCGGAGTATGAGGTTGGCTCCGAATCTGCTTATATGGATAACGTATCGCTGCAGCGCGGTCCGCACAATCTGCGCTTCGGTGTGGACTACGAGCGAATTAAGAATGCTTTGCTCAGCGCGCAATTCCCGCATGGGTATTTCTCGTTCACCGGCGGATACTCCGACCAGCCTACTGTTCTGAATTCCGCACACACTGGAACTGTTGGCGGTAATACAGCAAATACCGGCATTGCACAGTTTGTTGTTGAGCCGACGGTTACCTCGGTGCCAAATTGCACTGTCATTACGCAGGCATCGGGAAGCGGAACTGGATGTCAGACTTACAACTATGTTGGCGGAGCAAGCCAGATTCAGGCCTCGCCCATGTCGCAGCAGGACTATCGCCATCCCTACTTCGGCGCCTATATTCAGGATGATTGGAGAATATTGCCCCGGCTTACGATTAACGCCGGCCTGCGCTGGGAATATTTCGAGGATGGCATCGATCACGCAGGACACGCTGCCAACTTTGTCCCCGGTTTTGCAAATCACGGACAGGCGATGTACCTTATCGACGATCGCGTGAAAAACGTGCCTCTCTCCCCATCGTTTGTCTCTTTGCTGCAGCAGGAAAACATTGCTCTTGTTTATACCTCCAATCACCAGCTTAGGCACCTGAACGAAAATAATTTTGCGCCCCGCCTTGGGTTTGCATGGCAGTTCTTTAACAAGTCGGTTCTGCGCGGCGGATATGCTATCTCGTACGCTGGCATCTATGCCCGCGGAGATGGATACAACCCAGGTGACAACTATCCGTTTTCGTTCTCGGTAAATATCACTTCAAGCAATCAGGGCGGTTTGGCGTCCGATTCAGGAAATAAAATTGGACCAATGGACCAGGGACTTGCCGCCATCCCGCTGACGCCCACGCAGGCGCAGGGCTATCAGATTTCGCCGCGCGGCAATCAGTACAATTTCCGCGTTCCGTACGTTCAAAGCATGAACCTCACGCTCCAGCAGCAGATTTTCAATGATCAGTTCCTCGAGATTGCGTACGTGGGCACGTTCAATCGGCATATTGAGAGCCTGATTGACAGCAACAGAGTCGACATGATGATTCCGACTACGTTTTCGGTCAGCCCGGTCACGCCGAGTCCTACGTGTAATGACTCCGGTCTCTACCACGACGTGGACCCGAATAACCCCAATCCCACTGCGCAGGACAACAAGGTCTACTATGATCAATATCCGTGCCTTGCGCAGGCAAACTACTATATGTGGAATGAGGGTTCGAACAACTATAACTCCATGCAGGTGACATACCGAAAGATGAACACCAACGGTACCAGCCTGATTGCTGATTACACCTGGTCTAAATTCCTGGGTTACGGTTCGGACTCCAACTTGTTTAATTCCGAAAGCTACCGCGGACCGTTCATTCCCGGCTTTGGCATGAAAGGAGAATACGGCCCGGAAGATTTCGCATCCACTAATGTTGTGCACATAGGCGGCATCTGGCAACTGCCTTTCGGCCTCGAACGTCGTTGGCTGCACGATAACCGCCTGCTCGATACGTTGATTGGCGGTTGGAACCTGAGCGGTATCTTTACCTATCAGAGCGGCCAGCCGGTAAACGTTGGCTGCAACTTAAGCCATGCGGCGGGCGTTGGATGCTATTCCATTGCCAACAGGTTGCAGATGTTTACTAACGCCCATACGTTGACGCACTGGCTGAATGCAGCTGCATATAGCGAGCCGACCACAAATACAACTACGCCGAACGTGACCGATTTTTCTCCAATGGGAGCGCGTCCCGGCAACGGCTACGGTCCGGCTTTCCATCGGGCGGACATGAGTATTCAGAAGAATTTCATCCTGCCGTTTGAACGGAGAAACGTAGTGGAGTTCCGGGCCGAGTCCTTCAATATTACAAATACGCCGAACTTTGGCCAGCCCGGCTCGCTCACTCCGTCGAACAGTGCGTTTGCCTCGATTACTTCGGAGCGGGATTCACCGAACGACTCGCGCGAGTTTCAGTTCTCTCTGCGCTATATCTTCGGCCGCGGCGGACAGGAATAGCTGTAAAGCACTGGCAGTCGCTTCCTGCTTGGCCCGATGCGGCGCTTCGGCTCGATTGTGAGCCGAGGCGCCGCGCACGGCCATGAAGGCTCAAGAAAAGAGAAACGATTGACTCATGAATCCTAAGCGGGCGAAGCTGTCCACTCTTGTTGCTATTGTCGCGTTTGCGATGATTGCAGGTTTTTCGCCGCAAGATCTTTTTGCATGGGGAGGCATTCTTCATCAGCAGATTGTCGATGGCGCTCTGACTGCAATTCCTCCTGACGATCAAATCACGATCCGGCTGGGTAGTCAGGCGCGGCGCCTGCGCGACACGGTTGAAATGGGCGACTGGATGAATTCTCTGATTGTTGTCCAGGAAAACTGGCATGTGACTACGGAGGATTATCCACAGGTAGACTCAGAATATTTCGGGAACGATTACCTGCTGTTTCCGGCTGCACCTCATTTCTTTGGCCATATGATCCCTGAGGTTCAGGGAACCTACGGACCATTTTTCCTGAGAGCGCTGCAGGCCCTGCGGACAGAAGACCGGGAGAATGCAGTGCGATGGATAGGAAGCCTCCTGCACTTTGTTACAGACTCCGGGTCTCCTCCGCACACGATCGGCGTACTAGGGCCCGATCACACTAAGATGGAAAACTGGCTGGATGCCAGCAGGATTGACCTGCGAAGCTACCAGCCGCAACTCCTGGGAAATACCGATCAGCAGGCGGTAAAGGGGCTCGAGCGCCGTATGAACGGCCTCATCGCGCGCAATGCCGCGATCGCAAGGCGGATGCTGCCTTACGCGGAATCGAGCGACAGGGCGCATATTGCACCGATGGCGCTCGACTGTGCGGAAGAAACGGCCAGAGTTACCGCGGATGTAATTCACACGCTGCTGGTTCTCTCTTCGAAAACAGATCCGGAAGATGCCGCTTCAATCACTGCGACAGTTACGGCTCCGGCGCTGGATGAGCATCCGCTCTTACCGGCCAAGATTGTGCTGATCGGAACAAATTTCAGCACCCTTAGCTCGAATAACGACCGCTTCCCTGGCGGTTATTCGGGAACGTTTTTTTTCAGCAACCTGCCTGCGGGCACCTATCGCGCAGCCATTGAGCGCCCCGGAGCGGCAACACTGTTTGTTCCCGCATTCACCCTGGAAAAAGGACAGCAGGCGCACTTCGAATGGCATCTGGCCGCGTCGCCTGTTCCGGGCAACCTGGTGCAGAATCCTGAATTTTCGCTGCGCTGGGTATCCGACTCGACGCCTGATCACTGGCATCACGATGACCACTGTCATTGCTGGCTATCCGATAACATTCCGGTCGAGCCTGGGCATGCATACCGAGCATTTGTTGTTCCTGCGGTGCAATCGAATCGCAAGGCCGCGCTGGAGTGGATGGCTATGCACTGGAAGCAGACAAATGATCAGCCGGTCACTCTTGCAACAGGTCCAACGGTTCTTGAATCAACAGTGGTCAACGTTCCGCCTGCAGCTGTTTACGCGCGCATCGCAATATCAGGCGATGCCCCGCCGGACAAATGGCTGCGCGACGTCGTCGTGATTCCGGGCGGCGATAAAAATGCCGCTGCGCGATCGCAGCCTTAAAAGGATAAAAGTCTCTGAAGCTGAGGCGCATGCATTATGAAACCAAGCTTCGAGAAAGTCGCGACCGCTGGTTCGTCGGTTGTTGTTTTTGAGCGGAACGATTCCAGCTTTCCGTTTCATTGGCATTATCATCCGGAATTCGAGTTGACGCTGATTGTGGATAGCCACGGTCAACGGCTGGTCGGCGATAGTATTGAGGAATACAGCGCTGGCGATCTCGTGCTCCTCGGCCCCAATCTTCCTCACAGCTGGCGGTCATTCTCCAATAAATCAAAAAGCGGGGGCCATCGGGCGGTTGTGGCGCAGTTCCGAAAAGAATGCTTTGGAGAGAAACTGTTTAAGACGCCAGAACTTCATGAGGTAAATCGGCTGCTTGATCAGGCAGCGCGCGGTATCGCTTTCGGCGATACAGCTGCGCGGCGCAAAGTGGCGTCGGATTTTGCAAAGCTTCCAGACATGCCTCCTGCAAAGCAATTTGTGGCGCTTCTTTCAGCGTTGGTAGAACTTGCAGGCGAAAGGCAATATAGGACGCTTTCCTCCAAAGCGCCGCAGGCTGCGTCCCGCCCGTCTTCTTCGCGCTGCATCGATCGACTCTGTGAATATCTGGAAATGCATTATTGCCAGCAAATCGACTTTGCCGCCCTGTCTGCTCGCTTCAACATAAATCACGCTTCATTGTGCCGCCTTTTCAAGCGAATGACAGGGAAAACAATGACTGAGTACATAAACGAACTGCGTGTTGCCGCGGCAACTCAGCTTCTGATCGACACAGACGAGGCCTTAATGAATATCTGTTTCCAGGTGGGATATGGAAACTATTCTCACTTCAGCCGCCAGTTTAAGCGTCTTAAAGGCCGCACTCCCAGAATGCTGAGAAAGGAATTTTCTTGCTTTGTCGCGTCGAGATCGGGTGGCCGCGCGTAATTCTGCTGTAACAACAAGCAGCCCAAAGTGAGGCTCACGGCTGCATCGTGTGAGAGAGGCTGCGCAAAAAATACGTCAATGGCGTGCAACATATACTCAACCAACAAGATGATTTCCGATAACAACGGCGTTACGATGAGTAACGCCTGTGGACACAGCTGTCAGAGGCACGGATAACCTGCCGCGAACTCCATGATGAGTCGAGCGCCCGCTGAATGAGACGCCGATATCTTCGTTGTATAGCGGTCATATTTGCATGTAACGGTCTGTTAGTTTTCGCTAATTCCGAAAAAGGCCGCAGGAGAAACTTCGTTTTTCCTGCAACATTCAGCATACGCTTAACCGCAAAGGAGTTATCGCGTGCAAATCCTCCGAACGTTGTTCCGTACTGCAGGCTATGCGCTGATGATTGCGCTGCTGACCGCTTCAATGTGCACAGCCGCAAAGCTTTCTGGACAGGCCATCACAGTCACTCCACCGTCTTACCCTTTAACTACGCTTCCGTATCCTGATCTGTTTCCCAATGCGGCCTCTCACTGGGGACGAATGGCGCCGCAGAACACCGCCGGTGGATTTCTTCCGACTGTGCCCTTGACGCGAGTTGTTGGCTCAGTTCATTGGCCGGATATCCAGCCTGAATCGAGCCAGACGTACTGGAGTTCGAGCTTAAACGGCTTAGGAATGAATCAGTCGACCGGGAGCGGTGGCTCCAACTGCTCGAGCACAAGCATCGCCAGTTACTGGTGGCCTGAAGCAAGCTGTTTTGGGTCGGACGGAAGTTATACATCGAACCCGAGCAACATTCTATATACCTTCTTGAACGTTCCTCAATGGGCCTCCGTATCCTATGGAACTTTTCAGGATGCGGATGGCAGTACGGTGGGATGGAAAGTGACAAATGTCTCGAATCAAACAGGAACCTGCACAGAGAAGGGAACCAGCTGCACGCTTACGCTGACGATAAGCTTCAGCGGCGGGAGCGGCCTGGCAAGCGGTACTCCGGTTCTGGTGAACATAACAAATAACGGCGGATCGAGCTATAGCTCATACAAAGTTACACCTACTTATGGCGCCTTCGGCTCCAATAGCCAGACACTGACGGTAACTCTCAGTGACGTTGTGGCAACGCCGACTACAACCAACAGCTATGTTTCATTTACGCTTGCGCAGCCGCCTTCGGATGTGTATTCATCAAAGACGTGTACACTGCCGGACGGCAACACAAGCACGAACGGCGACTGCTATTTCAAGTCATTTGTGACCTGGATGATGATGAATAGCTGCCGAGGTACGAACGGGCAGTTTGGCGTTACTGTGAAGACTGGTTCACCGGCGCTCAGCACCTGCGTGATCCATTATTGGGAAGGCTGGAACGAGTTTAACAGCGATGGCTTCTGGACGGGCAACTACAGTATGCTGGCGAAGATGATGTCCGATGCTGAGACAATCATCAAGCAGTATTGTAACAACTGCTACTTTGTTGCCGGCAGCGTGACTGCTGGCGGCGATGCCGGGCATTACACGAGCGGACTGAACATTAATGACTCTTCCGGCGTGTATATTCAGGCTCTGGGGCAACTGGTCAAAGACTGGTACTACTACAACAAGAATTACGGTAATACCGTTACCCCGGATGCGCTCTCCGTTCATCCTTATCCGGGCTACGACAACATTTATATGCCCGCAATGCCTGAGACGCGTGAGCCGGTAAAGTTCGATCCGAAGTTGAGCGGATATACGGGGATCAATACTTGCACAGGGACCTACACGGATTCCAGTGGAACGGTCTGGGGAACGCCCTATGGTTGCGTGAATATTTGCGGAAGAACGTACCAAAGCAACGGGAGCTACACCGTCA
>Ga0070737_10004776_pt1 | contig 13306 bp, 7 predicted proteins | sample Coa_R1_10_FD_66438 | JGI IMG/M metagenome (GOLD analysis project Ga0070737, IMG submission 66438) | Surface soil microbial communities from Centralia Pennsylvania, which are recovering from an underground coalmine fire - Coalmine... | ecosystem: Environmental > Terrestrial > Soil > Unclassified ... | reverse complement strand
GTTGTATCCGCTGTGCTCGATGTCTCAGGCGCCTCCGATGAGTCCATATTTTCGGGTGTATCTGATGGAGCGCCTTTCTCCTCCTCCGCCATCCGACCCTGCTCTCTTCCTGATCCTGACGACCCCAGACAGCTCACGCTGATATGTTACACCATCCTTGAACACAAAACGGCTATCGCGGCGCCTTTGTCACGCTTGCTTTGCGTCGGCAATGAAAGAACCCGTCGAAGTCTCTGCGTAGCAGTATGTACGAGAAGTGTACGGACACAGAAGAGACGCCTACTGTTCGACCAAAACCTCACGACGCTTCTTGCGTGCTTCGTGCAGTTGATTGACAGCAATCATCCCTTGCGCCCAGGCTTCGCGCACCAAAGGGAGCAGCGCGGAGTTTTGTGCAGCCTGGACGGATTTGATCTTGACATGGCGCATCCGTTTCCCCGTGCCTTCCAGTAGCCCGGCAGGATCGGGTATCCCTGTCCCATAGAAGAACCCAAGATTGACATAGCCATTTTGTGGGGCCACGTAGAGAATGCGGTCGAACCCTGATGCGGTTGGGCCATATCCCAGCGCGCCATGATAAATGATTTCCGTTGCGTTAGCCTCAGGGAGGGAATCACGTACCATACTGCGTATCTGGCTAAGAATGGCTCGCACGGCATCGGGGACGGTGGGAAAGAGTTCCTCGATGGTTTCTTACATTACGTATCTCCGTTTGCTTTGTATGGATGTCTCAAGGTCGTCAGCCTCACGCCTTGCATACTGGACGCTTCCTCATTGCTCCTTTAACACGAAGGGTATCGCGCTCCTCCAAGCGGATCAGAGGGCGCCATTTTCCCGCAGGGCCACATTGTGAATGATCTCACATTCCGCGCCCAAGAAGGTAATCTGGATGTTTTGTCTGATTGACGGATGGGACGATCTCCCGTATAGTGGCCTAAGCAATAGGTTGATGATGTGTGTTGGGTGTAGATGGGTCTGATGTGGGATGAGGGAATGTTATGGAGCCAACACGATCTCGCTGGCGCGCGACCATGCGCAACCTCTGGGGAACAAATGGATCGAGTAGTTCACGCTACCGCTTTCTCAATGATACCGGCATGCTCGAAGCGTTGGGGCGCAGCCGTCGCCGCCGCAAAGGACGCCTCGAACCGTGGTATCGCCTGACGGCTGCCCCTGAACCACCTGCCAGCGCCAGCTTTGCCGAGCGCGACCTTGCCCGGCGTGGACGGCTTGCCAGCGCGATTTTGCTTGGCTTCATGCTGGTAGGCCTCGCTCGATTGCCCTTTGTGCTACATGATCCCTCCGCGCTGCTCATTACGGGCGTGGCGCTGGTTGCGCTTGTGGGGCTTGCTGCGCTCAACCGCTTTGGGCGGGTGAATACCGTTGGCGCGCTGCTGCTGCTGATGTCCTACATCATCCTGGGCATTAGCGCCATGCCGGGCGGCAGCATGAACGCCAATTCGCCGCTTGCGCTCGATCTCCTGGTCGTGACCGAATTGATTGCGGCGACCGTGCTGCCGCCGATCAGCGTGCTGGTGGTGGCTGCGCTCAACTCGCTGATGATCGTCGGATTAGTTTTCCTGGCGCCGCATACCGACTCATTCACTGCGCTGCTTGCCGATAGCTCTGGTGGCGTGGGAACGCTGCTGGCGCGCTCGGTCGCCTTGCAGGTGCTCGTCGCCGGGGTTGCCTTCCTCTGGGTGCGCGGCGCGCTGCTAGCCTTGCGCCGGGCCGACCGCGCCGAAGAGATCGCCATCCTTGAACGGCGTGAGATCGAGCGCACCCACGAGATCGAGGAGGGGGTACGCCAGTTGCAATCGTCGCTCGTGCAGCTTGCCAATGGTGACTATAGCGTGCGCGTGCCGCCAATGCGCAATACGCTCCTCTGGCAGGTCGGCGTGAGCATAAACAACCTGATCGCCAGGCTCGGCAGAGTCTCGCAAGGAGAAGCTGACATTATCCGCTGGCGCGACGAAGCGCGCCAGCTAAGCGAGGCGCTCTACGCATGGAGCCGGGGCGAACAGGCGCACTGGCCGACGCCAAGCGGCTCACCGCTTGATGAGGTGACGCTGGCCGTGCGACGAGTGGCTCCCATGCTTGCGCCGGTTGGCGCTGGCGTCTCGCTGCCGCCGCTGCCACCGCTGCCACCGCTTGAGCCGGGCGCGCCCAACAGACCCCACGCATCCGACAGACCCTTCGTCGCCCAGTCTCGCCCGCCATCCTCCACACCGCCCGTCAATCCTGTCAATCCTGGCGCGCGTGTCACCCCGGCGCCGTCTGGTATCTCCACGCCACCGATGACACCCTCGCCTTCGCATCTCTCTGGCCCGCTTGGCCCCTTTCCATACTTTGGCTCGCAGGGACAACCTATACCCCCGTCCACCCCGCCGATTGGGCCGGGCGCGCCTCCACCTGAGCAGCCGTCCTTTGCGGCGCCTGCCCCAGAGGAGGCGGCAATAGCCTACCCCGATCTCTATCCCACACAACGCGCGCTGGAACCACCCTCAGCCTTGCTTGCGCCACCCAACGATCCGTCGTATCCTGAATTGGGGTATCCGCAGATAGGCGGGGCAGAGGCGACACAGCAGGGGCGTCCCAATTCACGCCCCATAGCGTCTCCACCTGAGCAAGACGCAGCGCAGCAAGCACTGCCCGACTGGCTGACCGCCGATCCGCCCTCCGGCGCGCTACGGCCTCCACTCCCAGGCGAAGAATAACACCCAACATCGTTATCCAATGAGGCCGCCAGGCGGGTTCGGAGGGGCGATGATCTCCTTCCCTCTGTGGGAAAGGGGGACGAGGAGAGGGTAGGCGGGCATTCTCGTGCCCGCCACAACGCATACAATACATAACATAAAGAAGGCGCGCATGTTTCGCTTTTTGACGGCAGGTGAATCTCATGGCCCCTGCCTGACCGCGATTATCGAGGGGATTCCGGCTGGCCTGCCGTTCGACCACGCGGCGATTGACGAGCACCTGCGAAGACGGCAGGGTGGCTATGGACGCGGTGGGCGTATGAAGATCGAGCGCGACAAGGTGGATGTGTTGTCCGGTGTGCGCCATGGCCACACGATGGGCGGGCCGATCACCCTGCGCATCGAGAACCGCGACTGGGCCAACTGGCAGGAGCGCATGAGCGCCGACCCCGTTGATTCGGAGGTTGCTCCCGTCATGCTGACACGTCCCGGCCATGCCGACCTCACAGGCGCCTTGAAGTATGGGCTAAGCGATGTGCGCGAGGCAATCGAGCGGTCGAGTTCACGCGAGACGGCGGCGCGTGTGGCTGTCGGCGCGGTCTGTCGTCAGTTGCTCAGTACGTATGGCGTTGCTATCCACAGCCACACGCTCTCCATCGTTGAGGTTGGTTATCCGCCAGACGCCGCCCCCAACGTAAGCGATCCCGCAGTGGCGGATGACGCCTTCTGGGCGCGCGTGGAGGCGTCGGAGATGCGCTGCGCCGACGCCGACCTGACCCAGCGCATGATCGCGCGTATCCTTGCGGCAAAGCGTGATGGCGACACCTGCGGCGGCGTCTTCGAGGTGGTGGCGACTGGCGTTCCCATTGGGCTGGGCAGTTATAGCCAGTGGGATCGCCGCCTCAGCGGGCGCATCGCCCAGGCGCTGATGAGCATCCCCTCGGCGAAAGGCGTGGAGATCGGGGCGGGCTTCGGCGCCAGTCGCATGACCGGCTCACACGTTCACGATGTGGCGAACTACGCTCCCACGGATGGCTGGGTGCACGCCAGCAACCGCGCAGGCGGCATAGAGGGCGGGATCAGCAACGGCGCGCCAATCGTGGCGCGCGTCGCCGTCAAGCCGATTCCCACGCTGGCGCATCCCCTCCCTGGCGTGGACATCACCACGGGCGAGCAGGTTGCCGCCACGCGCTACGAACGCAGCGATGTCTGCGTCGTTCCAGCGGCCGGTGTAGTAGGCGAGGCGATGCTGGCGATTGCGCTGACCGACGCCTGGCTTGAGAAGTTCGCTGGCGATAGCCTGGCCGAGCAGCGCCACAATGTGGAGGCGTATCTGGCCTCGCTACGGCGATAGGTTCAGAGTGAGATGTTCCTGGCAAAACCAAGAACCGCCGCGTTGAATGGCGCCGGGCGATCCAGATTGCTTGCGTGCTTCGCCCAGGGGATGATCTTCAGTTTTGCATGAGGCGCGGCGGCAAGAAACGCCCGTTCCCCTGCTCGCGCCGAGAGGTCGTATTCGCCGTTCAGGATCAGAATGGGCGCCGAGACGCGCCGCAGATCGGCCAGGGGACGATATCCGGCGAGCGCATGCGCCGCCTGGCGATAGCCTTGCCAGGAGATACCCGCCTCGATGAGCGGTTCGACAATCCTGGGATCATAAGCGCCCCGCAGCATACGCGCGACAGCGGCAGGGGAGTAGCCAAAGCGTCCAAAGCGCACCAGCCAATCGGCAAAGGCGACTTCCAGCGGCAGATACCACTGATCGAGTGGATCGCTGCAATCGGCCAGCACTAGGCCGCTCACCGCCTCAGGAAAGCGCGCGGCGAAATTAAGCGCGCAATAGCCGCCAAGCGATAAGCCCACCAGCAGCGCCCGCTTTGCCCCAATCTCCACAAGCGTCCGCTGAATCGTCTTTGTGGCGGCCTCAAACGTGAAGCGTGTATGGCGCTGTGTTCCATGCCCCGGCAGGTCTGGCGCGCAGACACGGTATGACCGCGAAAGTTCCAGCATTTGGAGTGGCCACATCTTGCGCGAGACCAGCCCCCCATGCAACAGCATGATCACAGGAGCATGCGCCGAGCCAACGATGTCATAGCTTTCGATTGTCATCCACCCTATGCCTGAATGGGCAACCCATCGCGCACGATAAACACGAAATCATACGAGCCAGTCGTTGCGCCCAATGGCTTGCGGAACCACAGCCAGTTCCAGATGCGCGACGCCGCTTTGCCCAGATTCAAGCCGCACTGATCCGGCGGATTCTTCTTGTAATTGAAGCACGACGCCGGTGGATTACTGCCATAGGTCAGATACGGGCCAAGCCCCTGGCCATAGAACAACGGGTCTTTTGGTGGTGGACACTTTGCCGCTGCCGGATTACACTCTTGTGGCTTGTACGACTCATCAAACCACGCGCGAAGACGATACTCGCGCATGGTGTACCCCTTCGGATACGCCGCTTGGAACGCCTGCACCTCGGCCCCCGGCAGCAGAATCAGCACGTCGGGCATCGGCGTATTCGCGTTGAACGTCTGCACGCTCCAATTGACATACGTCGAAGGATGCGGATCGAGATAGTAGTCGCGTAGATACCAGTAGAACGGCCATTCCTCGCCAGCGCCCACGTCAATCGTCAACTGGTGTCTGCCATGATACAACACCTGATCCGCATAGTTGATCTTGCTCATCACCAGGTCAACATCCGGTGTCGTCTGCACATAGACGTATGGCTCCAGCGGTCCCTCTGCCGGATTGACGAACGCCAGCTCACCCATCCCATGCACGGTAGGGATCAGCAACAGGAAGCCGATGATCAGCCCCGCCAGCGCCCCTGCTGGCCGCCAGCCACGCAACCCCCGCGCCGCAGCCTGCATACGCTGCCCAAACGTCTCGGCGTTCTCTTGCGCACGCCGCCAGAGCGCAACGAGTTGGCCCACTGCCCAGCCGATGAATACTCCGCCAAGCAGCATCAAGGGCAGTAGGATGTGAATCGTCAGCCAGGGCATTTTCTCGCCTGCCCACGAATAGATCGCCAGCGACGCGATGAACCACCACACCAGGAAGAGCCGGAAGCGTGTTGGCCTCACCAGCGCATAAACCAGCCCTGCCAGCCCCAGCGCAATCCCTACCTGCTCATAGAGCGGGATGATGAAGAAGTAGTAGTAGACCGGCTGCGCACCGCGCGCCACCTGTTGCTGCTGAATCCAGTAGTACAATCCCTGCCAGATTCCGCGTCCGACGCCCTCATTGAAGCCTGAACTCAGCGTGCGGTTGGCCTGGCTAGGATCGCCTGGCGCAGGCAGGGTCGGCGAGAACGCATGGACGAGGCTGTAGGGAATCTCCCAGTACATCGCCGCGAAGATCACCCAGGCCACCACAAAGCCGACGAACCAGCGCACCCACGTCCCGCTGAGCAGCAGCCGCAGGAACGATTGCTCGTCCGGGTCGAGCCGATCATGCAAACGCCGTATCCAGCGTCCCGGCGCTGAGATGATGCGATCCGCGCGCAGCTCCCATGGCTCCTCCGGCTCCTCTAGCGCGAAGTCTTCGTCGTTCTCGTAGGCTTCATAGGCTGCCATCTCGCGTTGATAGACGCGCTCCTGGGTCGCGTCTATCGCGCTATCGCGAGTGATCTGCCAGAGCAGCGCCAGGATTACCAGAACCGCCACGCCGATGCTGAAATAGAGCAATATGCGGACAGTGTTGTCTTCGAGTTGGATGACATACAGATCGCTTGCCTGTGGGTGAGCCAGAATATAGACGTTCAGGCTGTCAACGATCTTCAACGCGATATACGCCAGGATCGCCCCGATGCCGCCAAAAAGGATCAACAGTCCGGCGCGGGTAAATATCTTGCGTTCGCGCAAGGTGAGCGACTTTGGCAGCAACGTCGCCACGCTTGCGCTGACCTCCCAGATCAGCAGCGCGCCCAGGAACGCGCCGAAGATGGCGAACGTCAGATAGATGCCCTCAAAGGTGGCGTAGGCGAAGACCGTCGCCGCGACTGTCAGCGCAAACCACTTGATCGTGCGCTTGCGGGCGAACTGCACTCCACAGACCACCATCGCGAACATGAAGAAGTTGAAGTAAATGTCCTCGCGCAGGAAGCGTGAGAAGTAGACGAAGGCAGGCGAGACGGCCAGCAACAGCGCCGCGCCCCATGCCCCCACGCGCCCGATGGTGGAGCGTAGCCCATAGGGCAGCGCCACAATACCTAGCCCAAACAGCGCAGGCACGATACGTGCGGTGGCGTCGTTGATCCACGGATCATTGCCTGGACTGCTCACATGGAAAATGGCCTCAAGCCCCATGATGAAGGCGAACATCAGCCCCTCGGCGTGGAACTGAAAGGGGCCATGCAGCAACGGATCGTAGGCGTAGCTCGATGGGTCGCGCGCGAAGGCCAGCGAGAAGTAGGCGTGCATGCTTTCGTCATGGTGCAGCGGCTTGGCGCCCAGTTCCCAGAAACGCAGGATCGCCGCAACCACAAGCAGGCCGATCCAGAGCCAGTTTTCCAGGCTCATTCTGCGCAAACGCTCAAAGAATGGCAGGCGTGGCTCCTCAGCGGCGATCACCGTTTCTATCTCGTCATTCGCTGCCTCATACGCCGTCGATTGCTGTTTTGGCTGCGAAACAACGGCGGCGCGAGGCCGCGAAACAACCGCTGTGCGCCCGGTAGCGCGTGTTCCGTTCGCCTGGTTCTCTCGGTTCGCGCTATATGTGGCAGTGAGAGCAGCCTCGTTCGCTGTGTTCACTCTCTGGGCGCTTACTTTGCCGTTCGCGCTGCTCGCTCCGTTTGTGTCGTTTGTGTCAGGCGAAGAAGCTACTGCGGCAAGTTTCCCTGCCGTTGTGGCTGCGCTGGCGTTTGTGCGAGCGTCCGAATTGGCGGAGGTTCCTATGGTTCCGGCGGCGCTACCGGCGCTACCGGCGCTACCGACGCCCTTGCCATTGGCAGCGTTCCTGGTGGACGCCGAGGCGCTGGCTGGCCGCGCGGCGTTGGCTGGCGTGGTCATCTGGCGTCTGGCGCGCGTTGCGCCGTTCTGGCTTTTCGCGCTGCGTTTCGGCTTGTGTGATCCCATCAGGCGCTCCGCCTTTCTGTAACCTAACCCCCTGGCCCCCTTCCCCACGCGGGAAGGGGGAGCGGAGGAATATGCTTTATGCTGGGACGGCGTAAATGGTGACGCCGTCGTAGTGATAGACAACCGAGAGGAAGCCCGCGAAGCGGCCAAGATTGGCGGTTGTGTAGAGATCACGCTCCGCAGCCCCCACATACACAAAACGAACATTGTACTGGTGAAGCAGCGCCAGCACCTGCCCATTATTGGGGTTAGTGTAAATCTGGTTCACCACGTCGAGCCGCTGGTTGATCAGCGCGCTATGCGCCGGTTGCGCCAGCCAGTTGTAGCGCCACTGCACTTCATGTCCACCCCACCCCATCAGCGTTGGCATGCCTGTAAAGGCTGAGATGCGCCCCAAGTGGGTGTATTCGCTGTAGCTGGCTGCCTCGACGATGACGCTATCGCCGCTGACATGGGTGTTCAGCCAGGCAATGGCGTATTGATCGCCCTGATTCATATCATCGTAGGCCATAAATGCCGTACCGTCCAGCGAGTGGGGCAAAGTACCGTTCTGGCTGCGCGCCGCCACCGCCATTGTGGGATAGATCAACGATGCCGCCAGCAGTCCGACCAACACCAGCAGCCAGATCGCGCCCACTCCCGCCCGCGCCCACTCCATCACCTGTGGCGCCATACCAGTATGGCGAGGTGGGAACGTATCCTCAGATTCCGTGTCATCGCCGATGATGAATGGCTCGGCGACCTCTACGGGCTTCGTCGCAGGCGCCTGCCCTTTAGGAGCCAAGCGCGCTTCCTGACGTTGAGGCGAAGCCGACCCCATAGGTATAGTCGTCGTGCGCGCATTCGTAGTTCCACTGGTGGACGACTGTTTCGCCGTGTTTGCCTTGCTCCCCTTCGCCGTTTTGCCTGGCATGCGGTTGGCAGCGCGCGATGAAGCCGATTTGGTGGCCAGCGTGTAGGGGGTAGCAAAGGCAACTGCGTTTGGCGTCAGGTGGCAGAGGGCGGGCGGGCGGGCGGCTGAAGCCGCGCCTACGGGCTGGCGCCACGAAGCCCGCCGTCGCGGGCTAGTATGGTCGAGCGTTTCTCGCAAATGACTGGCAGTCTCACTGCTCCAAGTGACCAAATGCGTCAGCGCCTCTGGTATTTGGGCGCCAGCGGCACGCGCCTGGGAGAGCCATGTCGCAGGTGCGATCTTCTGCCCATCAGGGGAATACTCAACCCTGCTATAGCCCGCGACGGCGGGCTTCGTGGCGAAGCGAAGCGCAGCCCCTAGGCGCGGCTTTAGCCGCCCGCCCGTTTGCCACCAGCTTACCCATACCGAACCGGCAACCGCCCCAATCGCCCGCGCAGCCTCGCGCGCCAGCCAGAAGAGAATCGGCCCGCTGGCGACACCGAAGATCAGCCACGCCTGATAATACAGTTTGAAGACGGTGTTCATGCGGAAGTAGGGCGCAGGCTGGCCGTTTGGCAGTGGGCCGCCAAAGATGTCGCGTAGGTAGACCAGTTCACAGGCGACGATCAACGCCGTCGCCGTGCCGATCAGCAGATATACCCATAGCTCGCCGCGTTCGCTCCATGCGATCCGTCGCTGCGCTGGCCACGCCACGTCGTTCTCCTCAGTTGCGTCTTCACCTGTTGGCGCGCCCCATGCCAGCCGGAAGCCCAAAAGGCGAATCGCCAGCCATGTGCAGACACCGACCAGCGCGATCCCCCAGAGCAGCGTCCATATGCCGCTGTTTGGGCTGGCCCAGGTGAAGATCAACGCCAGCACAGGAAAGCCACTGAAGAGCAAACGCCCCCCTGGCGACCATCCACGCGCCTGCCGCGCCGCCCGCACGACGAGCAGCGAGACCGCCAGGAAGAGTGGCAACCCAAAGATAGCGATCTCGTAGCCAATCGGCGTATGATCAGCCCCCGGAACAATACCCACTCCCTGCGAGGGCGATGAGAAATTGCTGTAGAACGGGAAGTAGCAGAGGAACGCCAGCGCGCCAAGAATGACAACCACCGTCGCCAGATCGAAGATCAACGTCCAGTCAATGATCCGGTCATGTGCCAGCCATTGCTGCACGGCCAGCGCCAGGATCGCCAGCCCCAAATAGGTTGGCAAGTCCCAGCCGTTGATGGCATAGAGCGCGCCAAGCGTTACCCCCGACGCCAGCAGACAGAGCAACCCTGGCGCGCCCCGCCCAAACGCCGTGATCCCTGCGCCATTGGCCAGCAGCAGGTTGAACGCCAGGCCAATCGCCAGCGCGGCGAACGGCAGCGCCAGCACATGCGCGTGCAGGTCAGCCAGCACGAAACTGAACGCCGGAAACTCATTGATCGTGTTGGGGATCACCCGCGAGGGCGACCACCAATCATATGACGGCCATAGCGCACGGTGTGCCCACCAGGCCCAAAGGTTGCCCTGTAACGGCTGGCCATGTCCTGCCAACTGGCTCGCGTCGTGATACCAAATCTGCGCGCCGTTCAGGTTGCCCACAACCAGTGTCAGAATCACCGAGGCGATCCCCGCGACGCTCGCCAGCAACAGCCGCTGCTCGCGTCTGCCGCGCATGCCCACCACCGCGACGATATTTGTGGCGACGCCGAAGATCGCCGTGGTCGCCAGTGCGAAGATCAGCGCCACGCTGACGTTGAACGCGACGGCTGGCTGCGTACCAAGCGTCTTCGCAACCAGCGCCATCAAATAGTGGCCGAAGTAGTAGTAGTTGATGCTATAGCCGCTGAGCCACGGATCGGGCGGCGGAAGATGCGGGGCACGCCAGATCGCCGAAAGAAACGCCTCATCCATGAACTTCTCGGTGTCTACCACGGCGGGCGTAAAGCTACGCACCCAGGCCATCAGCGTGAAGGCGCCTGCGAAAAGCCCCTCGCTGAGCGCCAGATAGCCCCACTGGCGTGTGATGAGCCGCCGCAGTGCTATCCTCAACTCACGCCTCCGCAAGAGCGCCGCATTGCCAAGCGTAAAGACGATAAATGTCCCGATGATCCATCCCTGGCTGAAGGGCAGCGCCGGAATGAGCGAGAGGGGGAACCAGATCAGCCAGCCCAACAGCAACAGGCTAAGCGGCTTGCTCAGCGCCCAGCCGCGATCCGGCAGATTGGCGAGCAGGGTGGCGGCCAGTGGCAAGCCTGCGATCCCCAGGATTTCGATGGCAAGCCACCACGAAAAGAGTACGCCAATCATCCAGTCACCTCATAGATTGTCGTCTGTTGGCTGTGATACACCGCGCGCAGCTTGCCCTCGCGCGTGAGCGTAGTGAACTTCGCGAGCGCCGCCGCTGACATGGGAACGCAGTTGTTGGATGGGTCTGTCACGTAGCACGTTTCCTCTAACACCCCTACATACACATATTTGACGTTGTAGGTATGCAAAAAGGCCAACGCCGCTCCTGGATCGGGCGTACCATAGAAGTTTTGCACATCATCCTGTCGCGCATACACCTGATCGGGATAGCGTTGCTGCGACTCATGGCTGCTCCACCCCAGCACGCTTGGCAAGCCTGTATAGATCGAAACGCGACCATACCACTGATACGGGCCGTTGCTCGCCTCGACGATGGTGGGATCGCCCGCGATATGCTGATTCATCCAGGTGATCGCCGCATAGTCCTGAGGATACCACCCGCGCATATACGCCATGCCATCGAGCGAAAGTCCCTGTGGCTGGATGCCACCCGGTGGCGGCGAGACCAACGCCCACTCCTGAGGGTCTTGCAGGCGTATCTGTGTGCCCGCGAAGAGGAAAATGGACGAACCGGCCAGCAATGCAGCCAGCGTCAGCAGCCACACCCCCTTGATTACCCCCTTCGAGACGCCCGTGGCCCATCCAGGGAGTGTAAAGCCTTTGCCAGCCGCTACAGGCGCGCGTTCGTCCTCCCAGTCGTCGGCCTCCTCCTCATCCGGATCGGGCGCTTCCGCCCAGAGGCGAGATTCCGTCTCGTCAGCCGCGTCAGCCTCGCCAGCGCCCTCCTCCTCATCGCGATAGTAGGCGTCCTGGCGCACTTCGTCGCTGGCTGTTTGCGTCGCAACCACAGGTTCCCCCACCACGCGCGGCAGTATCTGGGCGAAGACAAGCGCGCCACTGAGCGCCAGCAACGTCCACACCTGATAGTAGAACTTGAAGACGGTATTCATGCGCTCCCACAGCGAATTGTCGAGGAAGTCGCGCACGTAGATAAACTCAACGCCAAGCGCCACCCCAAGCCCCAACACCAGCAGCGCATAGGTCAGCAGCTTCAGCGGCGGATTGCGCGGGTTCAGCCCCAGGAACAGTCCCTCGATGAACATGATGAAGAGCAGCGCCTTGAGGCTGGCCAGATAGGCGAAATAGAGCACAACCCCGTTGATCAGCCCGATCTCCACCAGACGGATCAATGCCGCCGGAGTATCAAGCGTCGGGCGCCAGCCGGGTTGTGTGGTATCCTCGCCGTGCCCCCTTGCCAGCCATTCCTCCACGCGGTCGCGCAGTTCAAGCGTGAGGAAGCTGCCCGCCAGGAAGAGCCAGATGCCAAACAGGGTGAAAAACTGCGCCGGATTGGTTGGTGTGGTGACGGTTCCCGTCCCCGACGTGAAGTTCTGGAAGTTACTGTGGAACGGGAAATACAGCGCGTAGGCGGCGCCGAAGGTCAGAACGAGCGCCAGTCCATACGTGCGAATGGCTGGCCAGGTCAAACCGGCGTAGATGGCGCGCCAGCCCGTTCGCGCCCCCTTGCCTTTTGGCCTCCCCACAAAGAAGACAGCCAGCGCCAACGCGGCAGCAAGCAGCAGCGCATACGTCGGCAGATCCCAGGTGTTGATGCACCACGCCGCGCCCAGCGCCAGCGCAGCCGCCGCCAGCGTTGGCGCGACCGAACGCCAACCTATCCCCCCAGCCTCCTTCCCATGCTGGGAAGGAGAAGCAATTGTGCTTGCCGATCCATCGCTCTCCACGCTGGCAGGGGGAACACGTTCGCCCTGCCAGCCATCATTCGCCTCCCCGTTCGGGGGAGGGGCCAGGGGCGAGGTCACACCCAGCAGCGAGGCGCAACAGGCGATCAGAAAGACCGTCACCGGCAGATCGATCAGGTGCGCATGCAGATCGCCGTACAGAAAGCTCCAATAAGGGAACTCGTTGATGGTGTAGGGGATGACGCGGCTGCTTGCCCAATAGTCGAAGTTGGGCGGCGTCAGGCCCTTTGTGATGTCTTGCCAGCGGGCGATCTCCTGCCAGAGGCCATCCAGATTGCCCATCACGACTAGCGCGATCCCGCCGACGAGACCCGCCCACCAGCGGCGCGTCAGCCCGGCCACCACCGAGAACGCGCCCGTAAACGTCATCCCAAAGAGCAGCGGCAGCGCCAGATTGAACGCGACGGCGGGAACAATGCCGGTCAACTTGATCAGCACGGCCACCAGGTATTGCCCATAGTAGTAGTAGTTGATATAGCCCCCGCTGTACCATGGATCGTAGGGCGGCATAAAGCGGCTGCGCAGGATGGCGTTGAGGAAGGCGAACTCCATCGGCTTCTCGCCACCGCGATAGAT
>Ga0070737_10004775_pt1 | contig 13308 bp, 10 predicted proteins | sample Coa_R1_10_FD_66438 | JGI IMG/M metagenome (GOLD analysis project Ga0070737, IMG submission 66438) | Surface soil microbial communities from Centralia Pennsylvania, which are recovering from an underground coalmine fire - Coalmine... | ecosystem: Environmental > Terrestrial > Soil > Unclassified... | reverse complement strand
CCCTGGTGAACCATCAAGCGCCGGCCCTCGACGTTGAACTCGTTGCGCTTGGCTTCGCCTCCGAAGATGGGGTGATTGTCGAGCACCAGGCAGGCTTGCCCGGGCGGGCTGTCGCGCTGAAAGAAAAGCGCCGCGGCCAGGCCGCTGATGCCGCCGCCGACTACCACGCAGTCAAACTGCTCGCCGGTGTCGATGACTGCGGCGGGAGCGCGTTCGTACACACGGTCGCGAATCGTGTGGCCGGCAGTCATGACTTCATAGGTGTTGCCGTTTGACTGGGCGTAATCGCCGAGGCCGCCGTAGCCGGTCCAGTCTTCTTCTGCGAGCAGTTGGAACGGCGCCACGGAACCGAGCAAGAGGCTGCCGGCGGCGAGCAGGGTCGAGTTCAGCAGATCGCGGCGCTCGATGGGTGCGTTCAGGCCGAGCGCAGCGTCGCCCGATTTTTTATCTTTATTTGACATGCGAAACGTGGGTGTGAATTCGTTACCGTTAGTGTTGCAAGAGCAACCCTTGTCGAGCGTACCTACTAGATTCTGGTCGAAGACCGTGTGGAGCGGAACGATCCTGTTGATACTGATCGGCGCGGCCGCGGTGATCGTCCGAACGGTCGTACTGGCGCACGGTCCGCGGGCAGGGCGCGGGGATGTCGATGATGGCTTTGCCCGCCACCCTGTCTTGACGCTCATCCATATCCTGCCGGGGTTGCTGTTTTTTCTGCTCGCGCCGTTGCAATTCGTGAAGCGCCTGCGCGAGCGTGCGCCGCGCGTCCATCGCTGGACAGGCCGCCTGGTTCTGCTGCTGGCCCTCGTCGTTGGCGTTTCGGCGCTGCTGATGAGCTTTGAGACGGTCATCGGCGGCATCAACGAAACGGCGGCTGTTGTGCTGTTCGACAGCCTGTTTCTCTGCTGTCTCATCAAGGGCTGGCGCAGTGTTCGGCGCGGCGACTACGTGCGTCATCGGGAATGGATGATTCGCATGTTCGGCATCGGCTTGGGTATAGCGACCACGCGACCGATTATGGGAGTTTTCTTTGCGACTGCCCGGCAGACCGGTCTGACTCCGCACGAGTTCTTCGGTACCGCGTTTTGGCTCGGTTTTACATTGACGCTGCTTGCCGCCGAGAGCTGGATCCAATACACGCGCCGCCCAGGGCAGCGCCCGGCGCAAGTTCATTAACTGGTTTGCGGAACTTCGCGGCGTTCGGGTTCGTATGCTGGCAGTATGGAGTCTGTTCTCGCCGACGCGCGGCAAGCCCTGCGCATGCTGCGCAAGAGTCCCACGTTTACCACCATCGCGGTGGCTGCGCTCGCGCTCGGCATTGGCGCGAATACCGGAATTTTCAGCGTGATCGATAAGGTGATGCTGCAGCCGCTGCCCTATCCGGAGCCCGATCGCATCATGAAAGTGGGGCGTAAGTTTTCGCAGGGCACAGGCTACTCGACCTCGATTCCGAAGTACATGGTGTGGCGCAAGAACGACGTGTTTTCCGCCATTACGCTGTACGACTTCTCGGGGCCGGGCATGAACATCACCGACGGCGACCGGCCGCAGCAGGTAAAGGGCGTGCATGTCTCGGCGGACTACTTCAAGGTGTTCGGGATCGGTCCGGCGGTCGGCAGAACGTTTACTGCGTCCGAAGATTCCCCGAACGGCCCGCGGGCAGCGCTCATCAGCGACAAGCTTTGGCAGTCGCATTTCGGTGGAGATAGAAACATTCTGGGAAGAACGCTGGTGCTGAACGGCGAGCCGTACCCGATTGTCGGCGTGATGCCGGCGAACTTCACGCCCGATCCTCCGGCCGATGTCTGGATTTCGATCCAGGCCGATCCGAACAGTACCAACCAGGGGCATTATCTGAATGTGGCCGCGCGGTTGAAACCGGGCGCGACGGTGGAAGAAGCGCGCGCCGAGATGAAGCTGCGCGGCGAAGAGTTCCGCCGCCTGTATCCGAAGTGGATGGAGAAGACCGAAACGGTGGCGGTGATGCCGATGCGCGAGGCCATGGTCGGCGATGTAAAGACGGCGCTGCTGGTGCTGCTGGGCGCAGTGGCGCTGGTATTGCTGATTGCCTGCGCGAACGTGGCGAATCTGCTGCTGGCGCGCGCGGCGAGCCGCCAGAAGGAGCTTGCCATTCGCGCGGCGGTGGGCGCCAGCCGCTGGCGCGTGATCAGGCAGTTGCTGACCGAGAGCATCATGCTGTCGGCAATCGGCGGCCTGGTGGGATTTCTGCTGGGAGCGTGGGGCGTGCGCAGCCTGCTGCTGCTGGTGCCGGGCAACATTCCGCGCCTCACGGACCCGGACCATCCCCAGGCGTTGATGGCGATGCTCGATTGGCGCATGGTGCTGTTCACGATCGGCATTTCGTTCCTGACCGGGATCATCTTCGGCCTGTTCCCGGCGCTGCACATATCGAATCCCGATGTCGGCTCGACGTTGAAGGAGGCGAGCGGCCGATCGATGACGGGGCGGCGGCAAAATCGCCTGCGCAAGGTGCTGGTGGGCGCGGAGATGGCGCTGGCGCTGGTGCTGCTCATCTCGGCTGCGCTGCTGATCAGAACGTTTGTGGGACTGAGCACGGCGAATTCGGGCATCGATGCGAAGAATGTGCTCACGCTGCAAACGTCGCTGGTGGGCGGCAACTATTCGACTACCGAGAAGGTGGATAACCTGGTCGTGCAGGTGACTCGAAGGCTCGAGAGTTTGCCGGGCGTGCAGGCCGCGGGGGCTGCCATTGTGCTGCCGACCGATAGCGAGATCGACATTCCCTTCAACATTGCAGGCAAAGCTCCGAAAGCGGGCGAGCAGTTCAACGGCGACGAGCAGTGGCGCTCGGTTTCGGCCGATTACTTCAAGGTGTTCAAGATTCCGCTGCTGCGTGGGCGGTATTTCAGCGAGCGGGACGAGACGAATTCGGCGAAGATCGTGATCATCAATCAAGCCATGGCGAAGAAGTATTGGCCGAAGCAGGACGCGCTCGGGCAGGTGATCACGATCGGCAAAGGGCTTGGGCCGCAGTTTTTGGACGATCCGCGCGAGGTGGTGGGAATAGTCGGCAATGTGCGCGAGACCGGGCTTTCCGACAGCGACGTTGGAGTGATGTACATCCCGCAGAGCCAGGTGCCGGAAGGGCTGACGCAGTTGGCCAACAGCGTGATTCCGCTTTCCTGGTGCATTCGCTCGGCGATGGACCCGAATTCGATTCGGCCGGCTGTGGAGCGGCAGTTTCAGGCGGTCGATCCGATGATCACGCTGTCGCGTGTGCGGCCGATGGAGCAGGTGATCGCCGAAGGCGTGTCGCGGCAGAGCTTCAACATGCTGCTGTTGAGTATTTTCGCGGGGATTGCGCTGGTGCTGGCGGCGATCGGCATCTATGGGTTGATGTCGTACGCGGTCGAGCAGCAGACGCAGGAGCTGGGCATCCGCATGGCGCTGGGCGCGGGGCGGGCGCAGGTGTTGAAGCTGATCGTCAAGCAGGGCATGACGCCGGCGGTTTTCGGCGTGGTGGTGGGGCTGGCGATTGCGTTTGCTATCACGCGCGTGTTGGGCAGCCTGCTCTATGGCGTGAAGGCCAGCGACCCGTTCACGTTCGCGCTGGTGGCGGCGATTCTGACGGCGGTGGCGCTGTTTGCGACCTACATTCCAGCGCGGCGCGCAACGGCCGTCGATCCGGTGATTGCGCTGCGGCAGGAGTGATGCTGGGCGCATCAGACCTCGTTACGCTTGAAGCGCTGTAGCAGATGGTCGCAGGCGCGGACCGTGATGGCCATCATCGTGAGAGTCGGGTTCTGGCAGCCGGAAGAGACGAAACAGGCGCCGTCCATGGCGAAGACGTTTTCGACGTCGTGGAGTTGGCAGTAGGACGTGGTGACCGATTGTTTGGGATCTGCGCCCATGCGCGCGGTTCCGAGCTCGTGAATCGCCATGCCGGGTTCGGCGAGTTTGGAAGAGACACGAATGTTCTTCGCACCGGCCGCTGCGAGCATCTCGGCCGCAGTTTCGGCGGCGTCTTCGTGCATGGCTTTTTCGTTTTCGCCATGCGACATGGAGATGTGCAGAGCGGGGATACCCCAGGCGTCCTTTAGATTCGGGTCGATTGCGACGTAATTTTCGTTGCGCGCGAGCGATTCGCCGAAGGCGCCGAGGCGGATTTCGTAGATGCCGTCCTTGACGGCCTGCTTGAAGTCGGGGCCAAAGCCTTGCGCACCGAAGTTGAAGTTGGCGATGGCGCTGCCTTGAAAGCCGTAGCCGCGCAGGAAAGTCTTCTGCTGGGGGCCGGTGGCGAGATTGCGGTAGCGAATGACGTAGATGCCGTTGGCGCGATGGGGACCGCTATAGGGCGCGGGCTTTTCGTGGAAGGCGGGCAGCTCTCCGGCCGCGCCCGCTCCGGTCGAGTGGTCCATCAGGCCGCGGCCGAGCAGGCCGCTCGAGTTGCCGAGACCGGCGGAGTGATTTGGAGTATGCGAGTTCAACAGAATCCGCGTGGATTCGAGCGATTGGGCGCAGAGAATGACCGCTTTCCCGCGAACGTTTCTGGTTTGACGCGTGACGCCATCGACGAACATCACGCCGGTAGCGCGGTTGGTAGACGGGTCCATGTTGACTTGGGCAACCACGGCGTTGGTGAGGAGCGTACACTTGCCGGTCTTGAGCGCATCTTTGACGGTGGTGAAGGGGCTGCTGAAGTAAGAGAAGGTGCTGCAGCCGCGCTCGCAGGGGCCGCAGTAGTGGCAGGCGAGGCGGCCGTTGTGGTTCTGGGTGACGATGGCGGTGCGGCCGATGGTGACGGTGCGGCCGAATTGTTTGGCGATGCGCTCGCGGAAGAACGTTTCGCCGCAGGTCATCTTCATGGGCGGCAGGAAGTGGCCGTCGGGCAGGGCGGGATTGTTTTCGGCAGCGCCGCTGATGCCGACGTAGTCTTCGACGAGGTTGTAATAGGGCTCGAGGTCCTGGTAAGAGAACGGCCAATCCATGCCGTAGCCGTCGTGGCTGGCGGCCTTGAAATCGAGATCGCTGAGCCGGTAACTCTGGCGGCCCCAGACGAGCGTGCGGCCGCCGACGATGCGCAGGCGCTGCCAGGTGAAGGGCTTGTCGGAGGGAGTGCTGTAGGGGTTTTGAAGATCGTCTACGAACCAGTCGTAGTTGTACTCCATGCAGGCGTAGCACTGGCGCTGAATGGGGCGCGACTTGAGCCAATCGAGCGACATGTTGCGGTACTTCAACTGAAAGGCGGGCATGTGCTCGGTGAACTCTTTGGGCGAGATGTTGCGGCCGGCTTCGAGCAGCGCGACAGAGAGGCCGGCTTCCGACAGCCGCTTGGCGGCCCAGCCGCCGGTTGCGCCGGAGCCGACGACGATGGCGTCGTAGGTTTGCGTGAGTGGATCTTGGAACATTTTCTGAGGTTCTCGTTCGTTATTGCGAGTTGGGATGGTCGCCTTCGCCGTGCTCGCAACCGGAGAAGACGCCGTGCGGAAAGGAGCCGTCCCAGCCGATTTCCTTGAGGCCGATGGGGGAGCTGTAATAGGCGCCGACGATCCACTGCTTGAGGTTGTCGAAGTGCGTGTTGCCGGGAAAGCCTACGATGCCTTCGCCCCAGGTCTGCTGGGTGTGGGGGTAGGCGAGGAGCAGCAGGATTTCATTCTGTTGCTCGCGCGGCAGATAGACGAAGGCGGTCTTGTAGCGTTCCATGCAGGCGCCGTCGATGTAAGCGAGGGCGGTGATGAACTCGCGCTGAGTCTCGGGCTTTTCGGCGCTCATGAGCAGATCGAGGAAGCGGTTGACGAGCGCTTGTTTGGCGCCGGGGGTGGCGGTCGCAGGGATGAGGAGGTCGCTGACGGCGATCAGGGTTTCGTTCTGGTGCGCGTCGAGGAAGGCGGGCTTCCAATCGGCGGCTTCGAGTTCCTTTGAGGCGTCGTAGCCAGAGGGCCGATCGACGGCGCGCGCCGGGAGCGAGGCAGTGCCGGTGGCGATGGCCCCGAGCATCGTGGTACGGAGCAGGTCGCGGCGATTCATAGACGCGTCCATTTTATGCTGCGCCGTCCTGGACCGAGCGGGCGACGGCGGCATCTAACATGGTGATGGTGAATTTTGTATCGCGAGCACGCGCGGCGCAGGGGAGAAAGTCGGCATTCGCCACGCAGATTTTGAGGGCTCCGGAGACGGCGAAATTTCTGCGCCGGGCGGCTCCGGCGCTGTTTCATCAAATCTCGGCCGAGCGCAAGCGCGAGATTTTGCCGGCGCCGCACCGGCCGGATTTGCGGTCCTGGACGAAGGACGGCCTGCATGCGGCGTGGTTGGGTCATAGCACGGTGCTGTTGATGCTGGACGGGTTCACGATTCTGACCGATCCGGTGTTCAGCGAGCGGGTGGGATTGAGGCTGGGGCGGCTGACGATCGGGATGAAGCGGCTGGTGGAGGTGGCGGCGGGGATAAAAGATCTTCCGCCGATCGACATAATTCTGCTCTCGCACGCGCACATGGATCATTTCGACATTCCGAGCCTGAGGCAGCTTGAGAGTGCCGGCACGCGCGTGGTAACAGCCGAGCGGACGTGCGATCTGCTGCGGCGCCGGCGCTATGCGCAGGTGCATGAGCTGGGCTGGAACGAGAGTCTGGAGATTGGTCCGGCACGGTTTACGGCGTTCAAGGTGCGGCATTGGGGCGCGCGCATGCGCAACGATGTGTATCGGCGCTACAACGGCTACGTGGTGGAGACGGCAAGACAGCGCGTGGTGTTTGGCGGCGATACGGCATATACGGACGCGTTCAAGCAGGTGCGCTCGGCACGGCGAGTGGATTTGGCGATTATGCCGGTGGGCGCGTACGATCCATGGATCACGGTGCATTGCAACCCGGAGCAGGCCTGGGCGATGGCGAATGACGCGGGCGCGGAGTTTGTGCTGCCCATTCACCATCAGACGTTCAAGTTGAGCCACGAGCCGCCGCTGGAGCCGATTGAACGCATTGTGAGGGCCGCGGGCGCGCATCCGGAGCGCGTGTGCGTGCGTGAGATCGGCGAGGAATTTCATCTTTGATCAGTCGCCTCGGGTCTCTTTGAGTTTGAGGACCTGCCAGAGGTTGCTGTAATCGTCGGTCCAGGGACGCAGGCGGGGCCGGACGCCGATGCGGGTCAACTGGCCGCGAAAGAGCGGCTGGTCGAAGAAGCCGGGACGGCTGGTGAGGAGGACCCAGGTGGAGGTGTAGATCTGGGCGCGGTCGTCGTTATCGTTGTCGATCTGCCAAGCCTGTTTGTGGCTCTCGTTGGCGGCGAGCTGGACGACGGGCGCGAGATCCAGATAGTGGTTGGAGACGTGAACGGCGAGCACGCCGTTGGGTTTGAGATGACGCCAGTAGATCTGAAAGGCTTCGCGCGTGAGCAGGTGGACGGGTATGGAGTCGCCGGAGAAGGCATCGACCATGAGCAGATCGAATTGCCGGCTGGGCTCGCGGGCGAGCGAGAGGCGCGCGTCGCCGAGCACGATGTCGATGTGGGCGGGGCAATCGGCGAGATAGGTGAATTCGGTTTTGGCGATTTGGATGACGGCGGGATTGATGTCGTAAAAACGAATGGTGTCGCCGGCTCTTCCATAGGCAGCTAGGGTACCGGCTCCGAGACCGATGACGCCCATGCGCAATGGGCCGGTTGGGGAGAGAGTGCGCCAGGCGAGCCCGGCTCCGGAATCCCAGGCGTAATAGGTAGTGGGCTCATGGCGGAAAAAGGGGCTGAAGAATTGGACGCCGTGGATGATGGTGCCGTGGTTCAGTTGGCGGATTTTTCGATGAAAATCGGTGAAATCTTCGACGCGGAGCGCGCCGTAGAAGTTGCGGACGAGTAGATGGGTATGGCGCAGATCGCGCCAGGTTTCGCGGCCGGCGTAAACGGCGAGGACGAGCGAGGCGGCGAGGGCGATGAGCCAGGCGGCGAAGGAGAGGTCGGGTTTTTTCCAGCGCTTGTGTCCGCGCCAGAGCGTACCCAAGAGAACTAGGGGAGTGGCGACGATGGCGATGGGGAGTTCGTAGGCGGCGTTAAACAGGTGGGGTGCGAGGAGGGCGACAAAGACACCGCCGAGCGCGCCGCCGGCGGCGAGGAACAGGTAAAACGCGGTGAGTTGAGGAGCGGGCGGTCTGGAGCGGGCGAGCTCGCCGTGGCAGGCCATGGAGCAGACGAAGAGCGCGCCGGTGAACAAGGGGACGCCGATGGAGATGGTCTCGTTTTCGAGCGTTTTGATAGAGGCGGCGAGGCAGCCGAGAGCGGGAAGCACGAGCGGCAGGAAGAGCCAGCGCTGGTACCAGCGGTCGCTTTCAAAACAGAGGATGAAGGTGAGGAGATAGGCGCTGAGGGGGACGACCCAGAGCAGCGGCATGGGCGCGATGTTTTGCGTGAGGAGATTGGTGACGGCGAGCAGAAGCGTGGAGGCGCAGGCGGCGAGCGAGAGCCACAGCAGGATCTGGATTTTCGAGAGCGGCGGGGCGTGAGGCTGTTCTAGGGCGGCGTTTTCCGCAGCGGGCGGGATTCGTTTGGTGAAGGCGGCGGCGATGCACAGGGCCGCGAACGAGACGAAGCCAATCGACCAGGTCCAGGCTTGCTGGTGGGCGGTGAGGCGGGGTTCGACGAAGACGGGATAGCTGAGCAGGGCGAGCAAAGAGCCGGAGTTCGAGAGTGCGAAGTAGCGATAGGGCAGAGCGCCGCGGCGGGCGGCGGTGTACCAGGATTGGAGCAGCGGGCTGGTAGCGGCGAGCAGCAGATAGGGAAGGCCGGCGGAGGTTGCGAGCGCGCCGAGCAGGGGCCAGGTGGGGTCGGCGCCGGGGCGCGGCTGCCAGAAGGCGTTGGGAAGAATGGGGAGGGCGGCGAGACTGAGGACCAGGAGCGCGGTGTGGAGGAGGGTTTGGGCGCGGGGACGCAGGCGCGTGGTGAGCGAGTGCGCATAGAGGTAGCCGAGCAGCAGGCCGGCTTGGAAGAAGAGCATGCAGGTGACCCAGACGGCGGCGGAACCGCCGAACCAGGGCAGGACGAGCTTGGCGGCGAGCGGTTGGACCAGGAAGAGCAGACAGGCGCTGGCGAAGATGGTGACGCCGAAGAGGAGAGTCGGGGCGGCGGGGGGTTCCGTGGCGCGAGAATGTGCGAAGGTCGGCAAGTGTGACCATTGTCCGCGAGCGCGTCGAGAAGAGGGTTGTATTTCGATGCGGCGGCGCGGGTTTCAGGCGGCTTGTTTGGCCTCGGCGAAGTGATTTGCGGGGCTGGCGGCGAGCATTTGGTTGAGTTCGAGGCTGTTGGTGAGCACTTGCCGGTGGGTGAGCTTGGCTTCGGCGAGCAGGACGGCGAGTTCGTGAAGGTCTTGCTTGCGTTTTTCGGCGGCTTGGCGGCGGGCTTGGTCTGCCGTTTTGTGCTGCTGCGATTCAAAGCCAATTTCGCTGCGGCGCTTTTCGGCTCTGAGCTTCAGCAGGTCGGTGAGGCAGCGGTGAAAGGCGCGGTCGTTGGTGGTCTGGTAGCGGAGGAAGAGAGAGAATTGGCGGTCCTGGTCTTTGGCGGGCAGGTCCTCGGCCATGGTGAGGTCTTGCAGGCGCTGGGCGCGCTGGCTGAGCCAGTAGTGCTGGGCCATTTTTGAGATGAGGATGGCTTCGGTGGGGGTGGCGGGCTGGTGCTCGGCGGTGAGGGAGGCGAGGAGTTGGTCGAAGCCGTCCTGGTCTTCGGAGGGGAGAACGCGGAAGGAGCAGCCGGCGAGGCCGTGGCGGAAATTGTTTTGGGAAGAAGCGGCTTTGCCGGATTCGGATTGCGGGCCGGTGGAGTGTTGGGCGTTGAGGCGGTTGGCGGTGATTTGGGCGTCGGTGGCCATGTTTGTCTCCTAGAAATGAAAAACGCCGGAGCGGCTTGGGGGCCGTCCGGCGGTTGGATATGGATACTGTAGCATGGCGAGGCAAGCGAATGACGTTAAATGATTGAAGCGATTAACGATATTAGTTGTGACTGGGATTTGGGGTGGGAATATTTTAGGCGGCACAGTAGGCGTGCTATGAACCCACAGGGCTCGGGCAGGGGGAAGGTTAGCGGGATTGGGCGGCGGTGATGGCGGCGAGGAGCTCGGGTTCTTCGCGGCTGCCGACGAAGTGCTTGCGGACGATGCCGTCCGCTCCGATGACGAATACCGAGGGGATGGCGTTGGCCTGGTAGGCGTGGTGCACCTTGCGGTTGGTGTCTTCGAGCGTGGTGAAGGTGTATTCGTGCTTCTTGTTGAAGCTTTTGACGGTAGAGGCGCCTTCGTCGTTGATGCCGAGGAAGACGACGTTTTTGTCGCGCAGCCGGGCGGCGAGCTTATTGATGACCGGCAACTCCTGGCGGCAGGGCGGGCACCAGGTGGCCCAGAAATCGAGGACCACGATTTTGCCGCGCAGGTCGCTGAGGCGCATGGGCTCGCCATCGATATTCTTGAGCACGAAATCGGCGGCGGGGCGGCCGATGAAGGCCGGCCGACCGGGCAGGTCGAGTTCATCGACCAGGCGCACGTTCGCGGCGGGAGTGAACGCGAATTCGCTCTCCGGGGGCATGTCCGTTTCAAAGCGCTTCAGGGAAAAGGTGAACCGCTCGACGCCCTGGCTCGTAAAGTCGAGCTCCGAGCGCAAGACCAAGCCGGTCTGCTGATCAATCCAATCCTTCTCAATACGGTTGGGGGTTTTCATTTCGAGCACCCAGCAGCGCACCTTGCCTTCGGCGGTCTTGACGTCCTGTTCGCGTGCCAGTTGCGCGCGCGAGGCGAGCTTATCGAAGGCCGAGTAAGCGCGGACGACCAGTTTATACATGTTGAGGGCGGGGTTGTCGGTATCGGTTTGCTCTTCTTCGTCGTCGCCGGAATCGGTGACGGCCTCCACCTTGGCGTAGGCTTTTTCTTTGGGCAGATAGGTCCAGGTCGTGGAGCCGTTCGAGATAATCGTCATGCAGGCGACCGGACCGTTAAACGCGATGTGCAACTTACGCGTCTTCTCGGCAGCTTCGATCACGAACTTACCCGTTCCCGAGCTAACTCCCCTGGCGGAATCGAGGCCGCCACTCATAGTTTCGAAGCTACCCTCTAACCGGTATCCGTCCAGGTTTGTGTAACGGGCAACGACCTTCTGAACGATGGAAGCGGTGTCCTGCGACTTAGCGAGGAAAGCGCACACAACTAACCCGACGGCGACGCGCAGCATGACGGGGATTATACTGCAAAGCCAAAGACTTAGTAAATTGCCCGCGAAGTAAGCAGGGTAATAGGACTTAGGTCTGCGCGGTGAGCATTTTCTTCAGAAACACGAGTTGGCCGAGGTGGTAGGAGTTGTGCGTGGCCACGAGCAAGGCCTGGCGGAGCAGGGTTTGGCCGTCGCCGTGGGGGAAGGGCTGGAAGAGATCCTGGTGGGTGTCTTCGATGAGTTGGTCGAGCTCGCGGGCGTCGTGCTGAAACGCTTGGATGGCGGCGTCCCAGGCGGCGGCGTTGGGGGGCGCGTCGGCTTTGGGCCAGTAGTCGTCGGGCCACTTCATGGGCTGGTAGTTCGGGTTGCGGGAGAAATCGAGAATGTCGTGCTGGGCGATGCGCATGTGCTCGAGTAGCTGCCAGGCGGAATGGGGCGCGCCGGTGGGCTTGGCGCCGCGCAGAGCGGGCGGGAAGTCTTTGACGGCGGAATCGAAATCGATTTGGGATTCGCGGCCGGTCATGGTGGTGATGAGTTGCCGGCGCAAGGCCGAGGATTCGTCGGGGCTCATACATGGGCAAGTGTAGCTGAGACGCAGGGGCGTATTGGGCGCACTGATAGTGAGTAGGAGGGGACACGATGGGCAGAAAGGCAGTGTGGCTCGGATTGTTGTGCGTGAGCGCGCGGCTGATGGCGTTTGACGGCGGGTTTCCAGGGCACTGGGAGAACCGGGACAGCCACACACGGAACATCACGAGCGCCGAGATTCGGGACGATGGCGGGGAGACGAAAGTTCACATGTGGGGGGCTTGCCATCCGAATCCGTGCGATTGGGGCGAGGGTGTGTTGGAGGGAAACAGCAAGACTCGGCATGTGCGCTGGACGACGAGTTTTTCGATTAAGGAGCAGACGTTGAAGCTGGGGGATGGCGGCCAGGAGCTGCATGTGAAGACCCACACCCACTTCACGGACCACTCGGGGCGGCACGATTACACGTCGAACGATGTTCTGCTGCGCAAGCCGTAGTTATTGGCGCTGAGCGCCGGACGGGTTGGGCAGCGGGTTGTTTGGCGCCGCGGCGGCGGGCAGCGGGATGGCGGGCACCACGGGCGGATTGGGCGCGCCTAGGTTGGGTTGAGCGCCGGGTTGGGCGGCGGGCGGAGACCACTGGGGCGGGTGCTTGAGGAACTGCTCGTATTGCGGGAGTTGGGAAGCATCCCAGCCGCCGCCGAGGGCCATGATGAGGCCGACGCTCGAGGTCATCTGGCGGAGCTGCGCCTGCACCTGTGTTTCACGGTTGGTGAGCAGAGTATTTTGGGCGGTGATGACGTTCAGGTAACTATCGACGCCGGTGCGATAGCGGATCATGGCGAGCTCGAGGTAGTGGGCGGAGGCCTGGACCGCGGTTTGATACTGGTCGACTTCCTGGGCGAGGATGCGGAGCGAGGCGAGGTTGTCTTCAACCGATTGGAAATCGGCGAGCACGGTTTGGCGGTAGCTGGCGACGTCGGCGTCGTAGGTGGCCTGGGCTTGCTCGACTGCGCCGCGGCGGGCGCCGAAATCGAGCAGGGTATCGGAGAGCGTGGGGCCGAGGGACCAGATGCGGCTGGGCCAGGAGATCCAGTTGGTGATGCTGGAGCTGGAGAAGCCGCCATCGGAGCTGAGGCCGATGGAGGGATAGTAAGCGCCGCGGGCGTAGCCGATTTGGGCGTTGGCGGCGGCGACGAGGCGTTCGGCGGCGGCGATGTCGGGGCGGCGCTGGAGGAGTTCGGACGGCACGCTGACGGGGACGGGCGGGGGCTTGGGGACGAAGGGCGCGACGGGCAGCTCGAAATTCGCGGCGGGTTTTCCGATTAAGGTCGCGATGGCGTGTTCATATTGGGCGCGCGAGACGCCCAGATCGGTGGCTTGGGCGATGGCGGCATCGAGCTGGGTTTGCGCCTGGGTGACGTCCTGGTCGGAATCGATACCGGTTTTGTAGAGGATCTGGGTGAGGTTGAGGTTGGCGCGGTAGTTTTTGAGGGTGTCCTGAAGAATGCCTTCCTCGGCGTCGAGGGCGCGGACTTCGAAGTAGTCCTGGGCGAGCTCGGCTTGGGTGGTGAGCACGGCGGTGGCGACATCGGCAGCGCTGGCCTGGGCGGAGGCGGTGTT
>Ga0070737_10004774_pt1 | contig 13309 bp, 9 predicted proteins | sample Coa_R1_10_FD_66438 | JGI IMG/M metagenome (GOLD analysis project Ga0070737, IMG submission 66438) | Surface soil microbial communities from Centralia Pennsylvania, which are recovering from an underground coalmine fire - Coalmine... | ecosystem: Environmental > Terrestrial > Soil > Unclassified ... | reverse complement strand
TTTCGGCTCGTTACGTCTTGCCAGGCCGGAGGTTGATCGATGACGGGATCGTTGACCGGGACGAGAAGGGTCTGGTCCGAGGTACTCTCCCCGCAAGGGGGCGCTAGCTGGCGTGTGCTGCCAGCCTCACTGGCCTTCGGTTTATTTGCTATATTAGTTTATCTTTTTTATCTTTATATTTGTCCCGATCTGACCATCGAAGTCAGCCCGCACGAGATTGCCGGTGTACTCCTGGGGTTGCTGCTGGTCCTGCGCACCAACGCTGGCTATGACCGCTGGTGGGAAGCACGCAAATTGTGGGGTGGCATCGTCAATCAGGCGCGGAACCTGGTATTGATTGGACTGACTCATGGGCCGGCCGATGCGCGTTGGCGCGAACGATTCATCCGCTGGACTGCGGCCTTCGCCTGGGCGGCAAAGGCCCGTCTGCGCGGCGAGTCGGCCGCGCCGGAGCTGGTGCTGCTGCTGGGCGAGAACGAGGCTGCTCGCGTACATGCGGCCGAACACATGGCCTTGTGCGTGGCCCTCCAGATCGATGAATTGCTGCGCCAGGCTTGCCAACACGAGAATAGCATGGACCGCTTCGCCTTCTTGCAAGCTCAACGCGAGCGGGCGGGACTGATTGACCATCTCGGCGGCTGTGAGCGCATCCTCAGCACGCCGTTGGCCAAGGTGTACTCCGTCACGATCCGCCGCTTCCTCCTGTTCTACCTGGCCACGCTGCCGTTCGCTCTGCTCCACAAGTTCGAGAAAGAGTGGCTGGTGCCGCTGGTTACTCTTGTTATCGCGCATGCCGTGTTGATGCTTGATCAGCTGGGTGTCGAATTGCAGCAGCCATTCGCCACGCGCAGTATCAATCACCTGCCTCTGGATACCATTTGCCGCAACATCGAAAAAGACCTGATGGGCCTGTTGGCACTGAGCGATGCTTCGGCGAAGCGTCGTTAACCTGGCTTTGTCACGAAATCCCGCAACGTCCGCTCCAGTTGCTCCGCCAACTCCAGATGATGCTGCAAGACGTTGTTGACTTCCCAGCGATCGTCTGGCTTGACGTACAGCTGCGGTGCGCGCTCGACAATTTCCCCCTCACTCTCTCCCCGCGCGGGGGGAGTGAGGGAAGGGATCGGCAGCAAAAATGCCCATTCCGGAGTGCGTAAGGCGTATTCGATGGCATCGCCGACTTGCAGGCCGGCACAGGCATAGGGCCGAATCGACTCGATCTCACCGCGGGCCAACGGCAGCAGACTGCGGCCGTGGACATCGGCCAACGGCGCTCCGAACCAGTCAGCCAAAGTCGGCGCCAGATCCACTGCCTGTGTCAGAGCAGAAATGCGCCGGCCCGCTTCCGCTGCACCGGGCAAACGCAGCAAGAAGGGCAAGTGAATCAACTCATCGTGCAGCCAGGGACGGCATGTCCCGACGATGCCATGTTCGCCCAGATTCTGGCCGGTATCGGTCGTGACGATCCGCAAGATGTCATCGCCGCCTTCCAGACCGTCGAGCGCTTGAAGTAATTGTCCGATACCCGTATCGACGTAACGGACCATCGCCGCGTAACTTGTCTGTAAACTCAGGTACCGATGATCGTCCTTACAATCGATCGGGCCAGCTGGAATTTCTGTCAGCAGCGTCAGCGGTTTACTCTCTTCTGTATCCGCTTCCTCGAATTCCTCCGCGTCCTCGTCTGATTCTTCGCTGAAAAAGGCTTCTTGAAAATCCGCCGGCATGTTCCAGGGCGGCAGCAGAGTGGCGAGATCGATCCACAACAGCCAATTATCGCGCCGCTCCAATTGCTCCAACGCCTTGCCGACCGTTTCCAGAACGGCGTCCAGCGGCATCTCTCCTTCGGCTGCAGCTACGCGCTCAACCACGTCCCAGCTGGCGGCGAATTCGGATGGCGATGGACGACTATCATCGAGGATCAAACAGGTGTGAATTTGGTGCTGCCGCAATGCGTTCAGCAGATCCGGTCTCCTTGCCCCCTCTTCTCCCCAATGGGAGGGGGCAGAGAGGGATGGTGGGAACTGATAGTGTCCCGAGCGCCAGGCGCGGCGCGCGCCGGCCGGATCAGCGTTGTCGGCGAAATGCCAATCAAAGACGATCCCCTCAGCGGCCAGTGCATCGAGAGCCGGTGTAATCGTCCATTGATTGCCGTAACAGCCCAGCGCGCCTGCTTGCAAGCCCCGTGCGATGAGAACAATTGCTTTCATGGAGAGATTCTACGAACTTTTCCACGATCGCTTACACTTCCGGCCCAGACTTGGTATTCTTGCCCCATGGACAAACACAAACTTTTCGGCTTCACCGACGTTGACCATTCGAACGATCCCGATTATTTCATTCGTTTTCTCGACGAGGCCAGTGCAGAGGAATCGTTTCAGGCATACAAGCAGCATTCCTTCGCGCTGTTGGAACTTCAGCCCGGGCAGTACGTTCTCGAGGTCGGCTGCGGCACGGGCGAAGATGCGCGGGCGATAGCCCAGCATGTCGCTCCCGGCGGCCATGTCGTCGCTGTGGACGGCAGCCAGCATATGATCGCTGCGGCTCGCCAACGCACCGAAGGCTACGCTCTGCCGGTCGAGTTTCAAGTGGCCGACGCGCAGCGGCTGCCGTTCGCCGACGACAGCTTCGACGCGAGCCGGGCCGATCGTATCTTTATGCACCTGGAAGCGCCGGCGCAGGCTCTGGGTGAAATGCGGCGCGTGACGCGGCCAGGCGGCCGAGTACTGGTCTACGAAGTTGATTTCGAGACGTTGACGCTGGATCTGCCTCCTCGGGAACACACACGTCAGATCCTCAACACCTGGTGCGATGGTTTCCGCAACGGCTGGCTGGGCCGGCACATTCCGGCGCTGTTCCGCGAGGCAGGGCTGGAGGACGTGCGCATCACGCCAGCGACGTTGTGGCTGCGTTATCCGCTGGTGCTGCAGATGGTTGGTCCGGCCACAGTCAAGCGCACCTGCGCGGCAGGATTGCTGACGCCAGCCGAAGGCGAGGATTGGCTACGCCGACTCTATCAGCGCTACGAAGCCGGGCTACTGTTCTGCACACTGACAGGATTTCTTGTCATGGGCCGCAAACCGGGTCCGTAGGGCACGTTGCCAGGGTGCCCTATGGATCGGCTAAACGGCTGAGGAAGAGCCACTAGGGAACTCGCCAAAATCGCTAATTTGACATTCGCGCGCTTTGGGCCGGTTGTTATAATTAAGTTGCCGGTTCAACGGAGAACAGGGATGCAGTCGAAAGTACGTAGCAAGTCAGCACGGTTCCTCCTGGTTCCCAAGCTCTTCTTTCTCTCAGAAGCGGGTTGGCAGGGTGTTGGACTTTTGGCCTTGCTTTTTGCGCTTGTCCTGATCGTCAAGGGGCTCGATATCCGTAACAGCTACGTGTTGGCCGATCTCATCACCTCGGCCACCGAGCGCAAGGCTGACCTGGTGTGCCATCTGGCCCTGATTTATGCCGCCGTTTTCGCTGGCTCGGCCATCGTGGCCACCTTTTTGCGCTTCACTGAAGAGTTTCTGGGCCTGCGCTGGCGCGATTGGCTGACGCGCCACCTCACCGACCGCTACCTCGCCAACCGGGCCTATCACCGTATCAAGGAATCCGGACAGCTCGACAATCCCGATCAACGTATTTCCGAAGACGTTAAGACATTCACGACAAATGCACTCTCTATTCTACTTATTTTAACCAATGCTACCGTTGCCCTGCTTGGTTTCGCCGGAGTGCTATGGTCGATCACACCCTGGTTGCTCGCCGGGGCCGTCGGTTATGCCGCTTTCGGCACGTTCATGACGGTTTTACTGGGACGACGGCTGGTCGGCCTGGATGTGCAGCAGTTCAAGAAGGAGGCTGACTTCCGTTATGAACTGGTCCGTCTCCGCGACCATGCCGATTCGATCGCCCTCTTGCAAAGCGAAGGGCGTGAGAAAGGCCGCCTGCGTCGCCGGCTGGCTCATGTCCTTGAGAATTTCCGCCTCATCATCGGCGTCAATCGCAACCTGGGTTTCTTCACTTCCTGGTACGGCTACATGACACAGCTAATTCCGGTGCTCATCACGGTGCCCTTGTACATCCGCGGCGAGATCGAATTCGGACAAGTGATGCAGGCCCAGGTGGGCTTCAATTTCGTGCTTGACGCCTTCTCGCTGCTTGTCAAGGAGTTTCAGCGCATCACCACGTTCGCTGCCGTTGTCGAGCGCCTGGGCACTTTCTATGAGGCGACGGAACCGCCCTCGCTCTCGTCGAAGCCATCCATCGAAATTATTGAGGAAGATTCGCGGCTGGCTTACAAGGGGCTGACGTTGATGGCGCCGGATGACGGCCGGCTGCTTCTCGCCGATCTGTCGCTAGAAGTACCGCGCGGCAAGCGGCTCCTCATCAGCGGACCGGACGGCTCGGGACGAACCGCCCTGATGCGGGTCACAGCGGGATTGTGGAAGACAGGACAGGGACGTCTCGTTCGCCCGCCACTGCGGAAAATAATGTTTTTGCCGCAGCAACCCTACCTGACGCTCGGCTCCCTCCGCGATCAACTCCTCTATACCCTTCCGCCGCGAGAGCATGTTTCGGAAGGTCGACTGCTTTCTGTGCTGCAAGAAGTGCAGCTAGAAACTATCCTGGAACGTGTCGGCGGCCTGGATGTCGAGCAGCGCGACTGGACAAGTATTCTTTCGCTGGGCGAGCAACAAACTCTCGCCTTTGCTCGCTTGCTGCTGGCCGTGCCGGAATTCGCTTTCCTGGATGAAGCGGTCAGCGCGTTGCCTGCCGAGCGTGTGCATAATCTCTATGAGTTGCTGTCCCGGACAGCAACGACCTACATCAGTATCGGTCCCGAACCGGAACTGCTGGAATATCACAATCAGCTTTTACAGCTGCAAGGCGATGGGACATGGACAGTGACGGATACGGTCGAGGTACCGGAGGCGGAATGGGACGTCATGCCGGCGCCGATTCTCGGCTCGTTGCAGGTCGGTTAACTAGCCCGCAGAGCATCATCCGAGCCGCGACTTGGAGTGCTGGGTCTTGGAAAGGTGAGTTCACGGACGTGCAGCGCTTAAGGCCAGATAGAGGTGGCCCAGGTGATGCCAGGCGCTCGTATCAGGCAGCTGGGCGACCGCTTGCTCCAGGGCGACGCGCGCCTCAGCAGGACGGTCCAGGAAGAGAGCGGCCATGCCGCGATTGAACAGCACCGGCACACTGGGTTTTTGAGTATGCCACAAGGCTAGCGCTTCCTCGGCGTTGCCGCGATGCCAGGCCAGCGCCGCTTCCTCATTGGCCCGCAGCGCCTGCCAGGCCGCTGGCGTCTCTCCGTTGGCTCTCAACAATTGGCTCGCTTCCTTGAAACGCCGCCCCAGACGCAACACGCCGGCTGCTATGAGAAGCTGCGGATAATCTTGTGCCTTGTTCGCCCATTGCAAGATCGACGAACCGGAAGTGTAAGCAACATGAAGCAGTCCATCGCTTTCACTTCCGGCTCGTTCTCTGGCTATTCCGCTTTCGGCTCGTTCCAGCAACGGTTGCAGGTTCCGTACCATCTGCGGAAAGTTGCCGATGCAGAAAGCCACGGCACGGGCCGGCTCCAGGGCGGCGACGAGGGCTGGCCAATCCGGCGGCGCTTCCCAGTGTCCCGATGGGACAGGCGTCTCGCCAGTCCTGCTCCAACGGAGCACGGCAAGCGCATCGTCCCACGCCAGCTGCGGATCGACTGGCTGCATCGGCACCGCCTCATGCGGCACTACCTGACCGTCCGGGTCGGCCCATCCCAACCTCTCGGCCTGGGCCGCTATCTGGCGGCGAAGATACTGACAGAACAACTCCGTTATTGACCGCGGCGTCTGGCTCATGTTTTCCTCCCTTTCATCCCTCAAAAAAACGCTGCTCTGCAGAAAACTTGCGCCCGCGATTCGCCGTACAATGATAGCAAAGGTCATCGGGTAGCGATGCTTCGCAGAAGTGTCGTCCGACGACGTTCCTGCAAAACATCGCTAACCGCTTACCCCACGAGAGAACTAGCCGTGTTCGCCAGTTTACGTACCCTGTTGACGGATCTGATCGATTATGCCGGCCTTTTCCCGCCGGCCCGTCTGTCGCTCGATCAAGCCATCCGCAATTATGCCCGCTATCGCCAAGGAAACGATGCCTGGATGCTGGGCCGTTTCGTCATTCCGGCCTCGCGCCTGGAAGATCTGGAGCCTTATGACGAGGAATTGTTCTCCGTCAATCCGCCGTTCTCTTTCAGCGTCCTGGGCCGCGGCGGCAACAACCTCAGCGAATTCCTCACGAACCTGCGCGATGATCTGCGCGATGTTGCCGCTTTCCGCAAACGGCATGGCGAGCGTGTATGGGTTGATATGCTGGAGGTGCGGTTGCCGCCGGACCTGGCCGATCCACGCCTGCCAAAATCTACTTCTCATCTCTACAAAACGCTGCAAGTATTCTTTATGGTCCGTCTGTTCCCGTTCTGCGAGGCACCTGGTCGTCCGCAGGATTTGCTAGATCAGCTAAAGCAGCTTTCCAGCCAGTATGGCGAGTATGCCGGCTTCAAGCTGCGCTGCGGTGGCCTGGAAGCGTCGGCTTTTCCCAGCACCAGGCAAGTTGCCGCCGCCCTGTACAGCTGTCGGGAGGGACATATAGCCTTCAAGGCAACGGCCGGCTTGCATCATCCTTTACCGTGCTTCGACGCCGCGGTTGGGGCACGGATGCACGGCTTCATCAATGTCTTCCTGGCCGGCGTTTTGGCGTACCATCACCTTCTTCCCATCGAGCAAATGTTCCGCCTGCTTGACGATGATCAGCCCGATCATTTTTCCTTCACCAACACGGAAGCCAGCTGGCAGAAGTACCGGATCACGACCGCCAAGATCGCCGAGGCCCGCGGTAGCTTTCGCTCATTCGGCAGTTGCAGCTTCGAGGAGCCATGCGCGGGTTTGCGTACTCTTGGTTGGCTGTAAAAAATTGCTAGGTCTATTCCATTCGGACTAATCGCTTCTTTCCGTGCAGCCGATAACAAGGGAAAAGACAGAGCCGGCGCAAGCAGATCGGCTCTCGATAGGTATGCGCGGAAAGGAGCGTGGGAATGGTCCGGTCAGTCGGGATAGCGATGGTGGTGCTGGGGTTGGCCTGGACCGGCTTTGCTGGGGCGCAATCGTCCTCGCCGCTGGAGAAGGCCCGTTACATCATGGTGAATGAAGAAGGCAAACCGCCTCAGCGCTGCAAACTTCTCAAGACCTGGCGCGAAGCTGGCGGTGCCCCCGTCTTTCAGGTGCAGGCCGTCGACACCGGCGAGATGATGACTATTGTCGGCACCGCCCCACAGGGAAGCGAAAGCCGTTCACGGGAGATGTCTACGCGTATTTTCCGTTGGGGCCGCGATAATAAGCCGCCGGCCGGTGCGCCGCTGCCGCCGCCCACCGCCGCCGTCGGGAACCCATCGCCAGCCGTTCCCACACCAGACGCAGGAACGAGCACAGCGGCTGCCGCCACGCCACCCCGGCCAATCTCCGTCTCCCAGGCCGTGCGAAAACCGAACCCTGCCCCAGCTCCTGCATCCACGCAACCTCCTAGCCCACCGTATATTCTCACAAACAACAAGCCGGCGCCGTCTGCCGCTACCGCAAAACCGAACGCTGTTGTGCCGAACAAATCGCCATCGCTAACGCCGATGGGCACGCAGGTGGTTCAGTATTCACCCATTGCCAAGCAGGGAGATTCGCTTCCTGCCACTGCTCCCAGCGCAACCAATTCGCAGCCGCGCCTGGCGCCGTTGCCCGCTGGCAGTAGCGTCAATCCGAAATCCTGTACCTGTACCTGTCCTCCGCCGCCGTGCGGCACATGCAGCAAAGTGTGCAATCCGTGTGGCCAATCGTCCTGTGTCTGCGGCACGCCGTCGCCGATGCGGCAGCCGCTCATCAGCCGGCTGTTCAAATCGAATTCTCCCTGCGATTGCACGGCAGCAGCCTGTCAGCCGACATCGAGTGTGGCTGCGCAGAGCGGAGGGACAAACCAGCCAGTATCGAGTGTGGCCGCGCAGAGCGGAGGAACAAACGTAGGAAAAACGCCGCTTACGCCTACCGGAGCCAATACTCCGCCTCCTGCACCCAGCGTGGCCACACAGAGCGGAGGAACGAGTGCGGCAGAGCCGGCCAAGCCGGGTGACTGGCGCCAATCGTGGGGCAAGGTAGAGTCGTGGAAAGGCTCGGTCCAGGCAAGCAGCGTCAAACCTATCGAAGTGTCGAAGCGTGTGGAATCGACGCCGGTACAGATCGAGCCATCCACGCAGCCCGACCCACTCAAGGCTCCGGACCAGTACCGCGACATCGTGATGAACGCGCGGTTGACCAACAGCAAGATTCCCCAACCCGGTCAGCCGTCCAAAATTTCCCGGCTGAAGGAGCTTGTTGCTAAACCGGGCCGTGACCGAAAGGGAGCGGCATTGCCGCCCAATCGCTCCTTCCCGGCCGCAGCGCCAACACCGACGGCTCCTGCTGCAGAGGAAGGGATGGCGGCGGCCCCGCCTCCGGCCACTGATACACCCGGTACGCCGCCAGCTCAATCGCCCAGCCGAGTGATTATGATCTCCGCCGATGAGCCGAATGCCTTTTGGTCACCGCAGCCACCCGGTGCTGCCACGCAAAACGGGGGAGCACGAGTGGCGAACAACGCCTTCGACCGCGAGCCTGCTCCGCCACCGCAGGGCATTCCGCCAGCCAGCACGGGCATTATGCCCAATGGGCCCACCAGTGTTCCGCCGGTGCTTCCCGGCATCATGCAGGGACCGCCGCCCCAGGGGCTGGTGCTGAAGAATGCGCCCCATCCGCCCACAGCACCGTATACTCCGCCGCCCGGACCTCCCCAACCGATGGCGCCGGATACAGGCGTCCCGGATGCGATGGCCAATGCTTTCACTTTGTCCGCCACACGCCGGCCCATCCCGGCCGACTTTGGCGGCACGCCCCAGGAACCCAATGGCTTCGATCCGCCGGTTCAGATGGGAGACGGCTCACCGCCGCGTGCTTATGGCATGGCCGCGCCGGGGGCATATCGTCCGCCGATGCCCAACGCGATGGCAATGGGACCCCAAGCACCGATAGCCGTTAATCCGCTCATGAGAGTGCCACCCAGTATTTCCGCCCAGAGCATGGGACTGAATACAGCGGCTGCGGCTGCTCCGCCGGCTGGAGTGCCTCAATTGCTGGCCGCACTCAAGGATTCGCTGCGCCCGTCCGAGCGCGAAGCGGCAGCCGAGCAGCTGAGCGAGTTGAGTTGGCGTGTTCAGCCTCTCGTTGTGGAAGGGCTGATGAAGTCGGCCCGGGAAGACCCGGCTGCGACCGTACGGGCCGCCTGCATTCGCGCCCTGGCGCACATGAAAGTAACAACACCGGCAGCTTTGGCGCTGGTGCGCGATCTCAAAACCGATCGCGATCTGCGTGTGCGTCAGGAGGCGGAGGAAGCGTTGAACGCTCTGGGTGATTCTGGGATCCAGCAGGCATCGCACAAGTAACTGCGCTTGCCAAAACTTTCTTCGCCAGTCTGCTGCGCTAGCAAGGGCGCCCTTGCTAGCGCAGCAGACTGGCGAAGAAAGTTTTTCCGGCCTCGAGCTCTACTTGGGGACCCGCGTGAACTTGCGTCCCAGGAAACGTAGAGTGGACATCTCCCCCTCTTCGTTCATTTCAAAGACGACAGACTCTGCTCGCAGGTCCGCCTCCGCCAATAAAAGTTGAAGGTCTTCTGTAGGTGTCAGAAACGTATCGTAATGGAAATGTTTCAGCGGGATTTGATAGCTGCTCCATGCCAACAAAAGAGCGTTGCCTTTTCGCGTGATTTGCACCGTGCCATAGGCGGGTTCGGCGTATGTACCAACATATAAATCCAGGTCCTTGGCTTTCGTGCCCTGTACTCGTCCCGCTAGCAGTTTACGCAGGCGTTCCTTTTGGGCTTGCTCGGCTTTACGGTGTTCCTTGTCGAAGAAGGCGTCCCAGTCTTTTTTCTCCAGACCAAGGAGATGATCAAGGAGATTGTTGCCCGCCGCTTGAACGATCCCCATGTCCTGCAAATTCGTCAGTAAGACCAAGCCCAACTTCTCGCGCGGCACCAGGATGATGCGTGCCCGGAATCCCTTGACAGCGCCGCCGTGCTCATGGATGGCGTGGCCGCGATAATCGCGGATGTGCCAGCCGAGAGCGTAACTGGATTGCACCGCTCCAGCAGCGTGGTCGGCGGCACTGAGCGGTACCGGAATCCGGGGTACATGCGTCTCTGCCAGCGCTGCGGCGGGCACCACCTGCTTCCCATCCATTTTCCCATCCGCCAGTTGAAAACGCAGCCATTGACTCAGGTCACGCACGCTGGCCTTGATTGAGCCGGAAGCGCGGATTTGTTTATCGTCGTTGTACCAGGGGATGGCCTTGACCTTGCCGGCGCTGTCATGGCCGTGCGGGCTGGCGTGGTCGGCCGACCTTTGCGCTTCACCACTGGTAAAAACGGCATTTTTCATCTTGAGAGGTTTGAATAAACGCTCCTGAACGAATGTATGCCATGGCTGCTTGGCGATGGCACCGATGGCGAGACCAGCTGCGAGATAAGCAAGATTATTATACTCGTATTTGGAACGAAAGGAGCTACTTCTTTCGAGAAAGGCCATGCGGCGGACGCTTTCCTCAATGTCCCAGGGAGCGCCATACCACAGCAGGTCGTGAGCGGCCAGGCCGATGCGATGGCAGAGCAGATCGTCCAGGCGAACATCGCGGTCGGCAAGCGGATCATCCAGACGAAACCACGGCAAATGTCGGCGAACCGGGTCATCCCAGTGGGCTTGGCCCTCTGCAACGAGGAGAGCCAGGGCCGTGGCGGTGAACGCTTTGGTGCAGGAGCCAATGGCAAACAGGGTGTCCGCCGTCACGGGCTTATCGCTGTCCAGCTCACGCACGCCAACACCGTTGAGATAGATGACCTTATCGTCGCGGACGACAGCAGCGGCTATGCCGGGGGCGTGCCAGAAGTCGCGCGTATGGCGAAGAATTTCCTCTATTACTGTGACGGATGGCTCCGCCGCCGACAGCGGAGATGCCCCCAGGATCGCGGTGACAAGGGCCACAATTCCGAAGTTGCTCCGCTCCTTGTTTGGCTTCTTATTCTGCCTTCTGCAATCTGCATTCTGCATGGGAGGCATCCTTGTGTATAATAGAAATATGATAGCGTATTCTACGCCCCCCATGATAGAACCATCTGTGACATTTTTAGGGGCCGCCCAATCGGTAACCGGCTCCATGCATCTGGTCGAGATTGGCTCCCAGCGTTTGCTGCTTGATTGCGGCTTGTTCCGTGGCCGCCGCGAAGAGGTCCGCCAGCGTAACACACATTTTCCGTTCGATCCCGCTACTCTGGACGCTGTCATTCTGAGCCATGCCCACATCGATCATTGCGGCAATTTACCCAATCTGGTGCGTCAGGGCTTTCGCGGCCCCATCTACTGCACGCCGGCCACACGCGATTTGGCCGCCCTCATGCTTGCCGACACCGGCCGCATTCACGAAGAAGAGGCGGATAGCCAAGTAACCAGCGGCGATGCCGATCGGACCATCGATCACTGTGTTCCTATCCCTTACGAGCAGGAACTGGCCCTCAGCGGCGATGTGCAGCTGCGTTTCCTCGATGCGGGCCATATTCTCGGTTCAGCCATCACGGTGCTGACGTTCCACCACGCCGGGCGTACCCATCGTTTGACATTCACCGGCGACTTGGGGCGCCGCGGTGTGCCGTTTCTGCGTCCACCGACGCCGGTACCGGCTGCCGATCTGATCCTCTGCGAATGCACCTACGGAGGCCGCCGCCATGATACGCTGGAAACGATGGCGGCGAAGATGAGCAAGGTGGTCCGCGGGACGTTGGAGCGCGGCGGCAAAGTGTTGATCCCCGCCTTTAGCCTGGGCCGCACTCAGCTGGTGCTGCACTTCCTTCAGCGCTGGATGCGCGACGGCGTTTTGCCACGGTTGCCCATCTATGTCGATAGCCCGTTGGCTGCCGATATCGCCGCGGTGTATCAGCGCTATGGCGACGCCTTTGAGCATCTGCCCGCTGCCGGACTGCCGCCGGTCCACTACTTCCGTTCGCCGGAGGAAGCGCGCGAAGTAAGCCTGTTGCCGGAGCCATGTATTCTCGTCGCTTCTGGCGGCATGTGTGATGGCGGCCGCATCATGCCGCATTTGCGTCTGCACATTGACGATCCGCGTTGTAGCATTGTGCTGGTCAGCTACCAGGCGCCGCACTCGCTGGGCGCACAGCTGTTGCAGCTGCGGCCGACCGTTCGTTTCCACGGCCGCAATTGGAACAAATGGGCCGAGGTGGTGTCGATCAGCGGCTTCTCCGGCCATGCTGATCACGAGGATTTCTTGGCTTTGCTCGGCCCGGCGCTGGGCGAAACCGGCAAGATTTGCCTGGTTCATGGCGAGCCGCCGCAGGCCGAGGCCCTGGCTACCGATTTGCGAAAAATGGGCTTCGCCGACGTGACTGTGCCGCGCCGTGAGGAACATGTCAAGGTGGCGTGAGTGCAGCTACCCGGTCTTACGGGATGACCAAGCGATTTCCGCCGCCGGTTACTGTCCCATTGAAGACGACTAGAACGTTTGTATTCCAGAAGGTATTACGTCCCTGGCTAGATGAAAGGCGGCGCATCGGGAACGTCTTGCTGCGGCGCCACCCTTCACAATCGCTTCCCCTGTAGCCGGCGAAACGCCGCTTCATCGATGCGCACAAAGCGCACACGATCGCCGGTGCGCAGGGGAAAATAGCCATCTCGGACGCATACCAGCTCCAACGGTGTGCGGCCGATGATATTCCAGCCGCCTGGACGCGTTTCGGTGTAAATGCCGGTTTGCCGGCCTGTCAAGCCGACACTGCCCGCCTCGACGCGCAGCCGCGGCGCAGGCAAACGTGGTACACCGCACAATGGCGATGGCAAATAACCCAAATATGGAAAACCGGGACAGAAACCGATGGCATAGACCGTGTACTCCGCCGCGGTGTGTAAGCAAATGACTTCTTCCTCCGTCAATCCCGTCACTGCAGCGATGCGTGACAAATCAAGCTGAAGTTCGTAACAGCACGGAATTTCGTGCTGCCGTGTCTGAGGGGACACATCCGGCAAGCCAGCCTGTGTGAGGTCGTCGAGAATCTGCGCAACCTCAGCGAAAGCGATTTGCTCCAGGTCAAAATAAACAGCGACACTGCGATAAGCCTGTACAACATCGACAAGCCACGGCGCCGCCAAACGGCGCACGGCGGCAGCCCAGCGGAGAGCATCGCTCTCCGC
>Ga0070737_10004773_pt1 | contig 13313 bp, 10 predicted proteins | sample Coa_R1_10_FD_66438 | JGI IMG/M metagenome (GOLD analysis project Ga0070737, IMG submission 66438) | Surface soil microbial communities from Centralia Pennsylvania, which are recovering from an underground coalmine fire - Coalmine... | ecosystem: Environmental > Terrestrial > Soil > Unclassified... | reverse complement strand
CGACGGGACGCCCGGGGAGGGCCACGTGGGAGGGTCCGCTGTGCCGCCCGACGGGACGCCCGGGGAGGGCCACGTGGGAGGGTCCGCTGTGCCGCCCGACGGGCCCGCCGCGGGGCCTTCGGTGCCGCCCACGCCTCCCCCGCCGGCGGTCTGAGCCGTGCGCAGGGGACTCGTCTGGTCTCTGCTCATCATTGTCGGGGTGGCAGCCGCCTGCCTAGGCGTCACCATCGGGCTCGGTCGCGCTCCGCTGCTCGGCCTCGACCTGAAAGGCGGCGTTTCGCTGGTCCTCAAGCCGACCGGCACCGCCAACGCCTCGCAGCTGCAAGAGGCGGTCAACATCATCGACCGGCGCGTCAACGGTCTCGGGGTGAGCAACTCGGACGTCGCCCGCCAGGGCAGCGAGGTGGTCATCAACCTGCCGGGCATCAAGAACTCCCAGCAGGCCCTCGACGAGCTCGGCCAGACGGCGGTTCTGTACTTTCGGCCGGTCAAATGCGAGATCCCCCCCTACGCGGCACCCAAGGCGGCGACGACGCCCACCACGGTCGCCCCGAAGGTGTCGGGCACGGTCCCTTCCAAGGCGCTCGGCGAGCCCGGTGCCTTCCGCCTCACGTCGGCCCTGCTCGCCAGCTCGACGACACCCACCACGCTGGTGCCGACCAACGGGCCGGGGCCGACCGCCGCCCAGCTGCAACAGGCGTGCAGCTCCTCCGACGCCTCCCAGATCCCCACCACCCCCGTGTCCCAGGACACCGCCAAGGCCACGGTGATCCTCCCCGACCGCAGCGGCCAGGTCCGCTATGTGCTCGGACCCGCCGACATGACCGGATCGGCGGTCAGCAACGCCCAGGTCGAGGTGGATCCGACCACCGGCCAGTACACCGTGCTGCTCACCTTCACCGGCAAGGGCGCCGCCGAGTTCGACAAGATCGCCACCAGCCGCTACGCCTGCTACGAGCAGAACACGGCCAACCCGCCGGCGTGCAGCCTCGAGGCGTTCGAGCTGGACGGGGTCGTCGAGTCGGCGCCGACCATCCAGGCGCCCAGCTTCCACGGCACCGCCGTCATCAGCGGCTCGTCGTCCAACCCCTTCACCAGCTCGCAGGCCTCGCAGCTCGCGCTCGTCCTCAAGTACGGGTCGCTGCCGGTCCGCTTCGTTCCCCAGCAGGTGCAGACCGTGTCGGCGACCATCGGCAAGGACTCCCTCCGCGCCGGGCTCCTCGCCGGCATCGGGGGCCTGGCGATCGTCATGCTCTACATGCTCGCCTACTACCGGGCCCTGGGCCTGGTCGTGCTCGTCGGTCTCGGGGTCGGCGGAGCGCTGCTGTACTCGATCCTCACCGAGCTGAGCTACACCAGCTACCACCTCACGCTCACCCTGGCGGGGGTGACCGGGATCATCGTCTCGATCGGCATAACCGTCGACTCGTACGTCGTGTACTTCGAACGCCTCAAGGACGAGGTGCGTTCCGGGCGCACAGTGCGCCAGTCGGTGGAGCGCAGCTTCACCCGGGCGTTCCGTACCGTGCTGACCGCCGACCTCGTGTCGTTCCTCGCCGCGCTGATCCTGTACTTCTTCACCATCGGCGACGTGAAGGGCTTCGCTTTCACGCTGGGCCTGTCCACTTTGCTGGACGTGTTCACCGCCTACTTCTTCATCCGGCCGGCGGTGATCCTCGTCGGCCGGCGGCGTTCGATCACCGACAACCCGGTGTTCGGGATCGCCCGCGGCCTCGGCTCGCGCCCGGGGCGCGCCCTGCCGGGGGAGGCCTGATGACAGCGGTCACCGTCGGCGCGTACAGGCGGCTGTTCCGAGGCGAGACCTCGTTCGATTTCGCGGGCAGATGGCGGCGCTGGTTCGCCATCTCGGGCACGGTGATCCTCATCGGGTTGATTTCGCTCGGTGTGCGCGGCCTCAACTTCTCCATCGACTTCAAGGGCGGGACGGTGTGGGAGGTGCCCACCAGCGCTTCGGTGTCGACAGCCCGGTCGGTCGTCGCCGCGGCAGCCCCGTCGCTCGGCCAGGCGACGGTGCAGACGCTCACCAACACCGAAACGGGCCAGCGCACCATCGAGGTCCAGGCGGCGGCGAAGACGACCTCCGACCCCGCTGAGGTGCAGAGCGTGCGCGAAGCGCTGGCGAGGATGGCCCACACGTCGATCGACAACGTCCAGCTGAACGAGATAGGGCCGTCGTGGGGGTCGGACATCACCGACAAGGCGGTGGAGGCGGTGATCGTCTTCCTGGTGGTGGTGTCGGTCTACATATGGCTTCGTTTCGAGGGGAAGATGGCCCTCGCCGCGTTGACCGCCCTGATCCACGACATCCTCGTCACCGTGGGGATCTACTCGTTGTCGGGTCTGCAGGTGAGCCCCGACACGGTGATCGCCTTCCTCACCATCCTCGGCTACTCCCTCTACGACACCATCGTCGTCTTCGACCGCATCCAGGAGAACACCCGCGGCCTGGCGTCGACCAACCGGCTGACCTACAGCGACACGGTCAACATCTCGATGAACCAGGTGCTGGCCCGCTCGTTGAACACATCCCTGGTAGCCATCCTGCCGATCCTCTCCATCTTGGTGATCGGCGCCTGGGTGCTGGGGGCGACCGCCCTGGAGACGTTCGGCCTGGCTCTTTTCGTGGGGCTCACGACCGGTGCGTACTCCTCCCTCTTCATCGCCTCGCCGCTGCTGGCGCTGCTCAAGGAGCACGAGCCGCGCTATTCGGAGATCCGCCGGCGCCTCGAGCAGGCGGGAGAGCGCAGGGACGCCCGCCGCCGGCTCACCCCCGCAGCGGTCGCCGGCTCGGTGGCCGAGCGGACCCCCGACTCGGAGGGCTCGGGCGGGCGGGACGCTCGGCGGAAACCGGAGCAACCGGCGCCGGCCGTCGCCAACGGCTCGCCCCCGGTGGAGGTCGAGTACGGCCGAGCGGCTGCCGGCGGCGAGGGTGACGGCATCCCGCTGCGCTCCGAAGTGCCATACCGCTCGGGAAACCGGCCGCCGCCCCGGCCGCGCAAGAAGGGCCGGCGCCGCTAGGCACAGCCGTGGTGACGTGGGCACTTCGGAGTGGCCCGCGCTCCGCAGGCGGCGCGCCGGGGGCGGCTACCGTGGATCCCACCATGTTGTCGGATGCCGTCCCGTCGAGCGCGTTGAAGGACCTCGTCCGCGACATACCCGACTTCCCCCAGCCGGGGGTGGTGTTCAAGGACATCACGCCGCTGCTCGCCGACGCCGAAGCCTTGTCCGCCTGCGTGGACGCGCTCGCGGGAGCCTTCGCCGGGCGGGGAGTGTCCAAGGTGATCGGCATCGAGGCGCGCGGCTTCGTGTTCGCCGCCCCCGTAGCTGTCGCCCTCGGCGCCGGCTTCGTGCCGGTCCGCAAGGCGGGCAAGCTCCCGTGGAAGGTCCACGCGGAGTCCTACCAGCTCGAGTACGGCACCGGCACGCTGGAGGTACACGCCGACGCCGTGGAGGCGGGGGAGCGGGTGCTGATCGTCGACGACGTCCTGGCCACCGGCGGGACTGCCGCCGCGGTGGCCAGGATGGTCGACCACCTCGGCGGCGAGCCCGCCGGTTTCGGGTTCGTCATCGAACTGGCGTTCCTGGGCGGTCGCGGAAGGATCGGTGAGCTCGATACGTTCTCACTGTTGACCTATGAATGAGGCCGTGGTGCGCAAAAGCGCAGTGGCATGAGCCGGATCGAGGCCGCGACCAGGTCCCGGGCCGTGGTCACGGTGGAGCGCGTGCTGCCGTGGCGTCGCCAGGTGCAGTCGGCCGACGCCCTGCAGCCGCTGCTCACCGCCTTTCGAGCGCGCCACCCCCGCGACCCGGCGACGCTGATCGTCACCGCCTACGAGACGGCGGCGCGCGCCCACCAGGGCCAGCTTCGCAATTCCGGTGAGGCGTACATAAGCCACCCCCTGGCGGTGGCGACGATCCTGGCCGGCCTCGGCCTGGACGACGTGACGATCGCCGCGGCCCTGCTGCACGACGCGGTGGAGGACACGGCGCTGTCCCTCGAGGAGATCCAAAAGGACCTCGGCGAGGACGTCGCGTCGATCGTCGACGGCGTCACCAAGCTCGACCGGGTCCGTTTCGACTCCCGCCAGGCGCAGCAGGCGGCGACCATGCGCAAGATGCTCGTCGCGATGGCGAAGGACCCGCGGGTCCTGCTCATCAAGCTCGCCGACCGTCTGCACAACATGCAGACCATCGCGGCCATGCCCGAATGGAAGCAGAAGCGCTCGGCGCAGGAAACGCTGGACATCTACGCCCCCCTCGCCCACCGCTTCGGGATCCAGGACATCCGCTGGCAGCTGGAGGACCTCGCCTTCGCCGCGCTGCACCCGCGCCGCTACGCCGAGATCGAGCAGATGGTCGCCATGCGCGCACCCGAGAGGGAGATCTACCTGGCGCAGGTGATCGACCAGGTGAACGACCGCCTGGGCGCGGCCCGGATCTCCGCCCAGGTCACCGGCCGGCCCAAGCACCTCTACTCGATATACGAGAAGATGGTGGTGAAGGGCAAGGAGTTCGACGAGATCTACGACCTGGTCGGGGTCCGGGTGCTGGTCGAATCGGTGAAGGACTGCTGGGCTGCGCTCGGCGCCATCCACGGGGCGTGGACCCCGGTCCCGGGGCGCTTCAAGGACTACGTCAACACCCCGAAGTTCAACCTGTACCAGTCGCTGCACACCACGGTCGTCGGACCGCAGGGCAAGCACCTCGAAGTTCAGATCCGCACCCTCGAAATGCACCGGCGTGCCGAGTGGGGCATCGCCGCCCACTGGGGTTACAAGGAGAAGGCGTCGCCATCCGACGTCGCCTGGCTGCAGCGCATCGTCGACTGGTCGGCGGAGAGCACCGACCCCTCCGAGTTCCTGGAGACGCTCAAGCTCGACCTGGACACCGACGAGGTGTACGTCTTCACCCCCAAGGGCGACGTCATGGCCCTGCCGGCCGGCGCCACGCCGATCGACTTCGCCTACTCGATCCACACTGAGGTCGGGCACCGCTGCATAGGCGCCAAGGTCAACGGGCGGCTGGTGCCCCTCGACTCGCAGCTCGCGTCGGGCGACACGGTGGAGATCTTCACGTCAAAGGTGCCCTCCGCGGGTCCCAGCAGGGACTGGCTGAAGATCGCCGTCAGCCCGAGGGCCCGTAACAAGATCCGTCAGTGGTTCAGTCGGGAACGCCGGGAGGACGCGATAGAGACAGGCAAGGAAGAGCTGGTGAAGGCGTTGCGCAAGGAGGGTTTGCCCGTCCAGCGCCTGACCGGCTCCCCGGTCCTGGTCGAGGTCGCCGAGGCGCTCAACTACGCCGACCTCGACGCCCTGCACGCGGCGGTGGGGGAGAACCACGTGTCGGCCCGTTCCGTCGCCCAGCGCGTCGCCCGCGAGCTGCGCGGCGGCGAGCACGAGGTGCAGCTGCCGTCCACGGCGCGCCAGCCCCGCCGGCTGAGGTCCCGCCGCGGGGTCGGCGTGCACGTCGAGGGTCTCGACGACGTCGTCGTCCGCCTGTCTCGCTGCTGCACGCCGGTGCCCGGCGACGAGATCGTCGGCTTCGTCACCCGGGGGAGGGGGGTGAGCGTGCACCGCAGCGACTGCTCCAACGCGGCCGCCCTCGCCTCCAGCGACGTGGGCAGGATGATCGAGGTCGAATGGGATCGGGAGGGGACCGGCAGCTTCGTCGCCGCCGTGGAGGTCAAGGCGCTCGACCGGACCCGTCTCGGCGTGGACGTGTGGAAGGTCATCTCCGACAACCACTTGAACATCCTGCGGAGCGACTCGCTCACGGGGCCCGACCGGATCAGCAGGATGCGCTTCGAGTTCGAGCTGGCCGACCCCGCCCACCTGGACTCGCTCATCTCGGCGCTCAAACGGATCGACAGCGTCTACGACGCCTACCGGGTGCTGCCCAACCGGGGGGGCTGAGACTCCCCTGTAGCCTGGGCAGACCATGGCAGAGCCGCTGCGCCACCCGCCCGGGACCTTCGACGTCCTACCAGGCGAGTCGGCCGCCTGGGAGGACCTGCTCGCCCTCTTCGCCCGGGTGGCCGCCGCCGCCGGCTACGGGCTGGTCATAACCCCCACCTTCGAGGACATCCGGGTCTTCCAGCGAATCGGCGAGTCCACCGACGTGGTGCGAAAGGAGATGTACGACTTCGTGGACAAGGGCGGGCGGCACATCGCCCTGAGGCCCGAGGTGACGGCGTCGGTGGCGAGGGCGTTCATCGAGCACCGGCCGCCGCTGCCCTGGAAGGCTTGGTACGCCGGGTCGAACTTCCGCTTCGAGCGTCCCCAGGCGGGCCGCTTCAGGGAATTCCACCAGGTCGGCGTGGAGGCGTTCGGCAGCGCCGACCCCGACCTCGACGTGGAGGTCGTGACCGTCGGCTGGGACTTCTTCCGGGCGCTCGGGGTGACCGCCCTCGAGGTGCAGGTCAACTCTCTCGGCGACGCCAAGTGCCGCCCCGCCTACCGGGAGCTTCTCCTCGCCTACCTGCGCGACCGCCGCGACGAGCTGTGCGTCGACCACCGGGCCCGTCTGGAGGAGAACCCGCTGCGCGTCCTCGACTGCAAGAAACCCGAGTGCCGGGCGGTGACAGCCGGCGCCCCCCGCCAGGCGGATCATCTCTGCGACGAGTGCGGCGCGCACTTCGAGCGGGTCCTCGGGGGGCTCCGCCAGGCGGGGGTCGTCCACCAGCTCCAGCCGTTCCTCGTCCGGGGCCTCGACTATTACACCAGGACCGCTTTCGAGTACGCCGGCCTGGCGCTCGGCTCGGCCCAGGACGCCCTCGGCGGCGGCGGCCGCTACGACGGGCTGGTGGCGGCGATGGGCGGCCCCGACACGCCAGCGGTCGGCCTCGCCCTCGGGGTCGAACGGGCCTTGCTGGCGCTGGAGGCGGAGGGCGCGTCCGCGAAGGACCGCCGGCGCCTGGACGCCTTCGTCGTCGACCTCACCGGCGGTGAGGCGGCTCGCGACCTGTCCACGAGCCTCCGCCGGGAGGGCTTCCGGGTGGACCGGGCGTTCGACTCGCGCTCTGCGAAGGCCCAGTTCAAGGCGGCTGACCGTTCCGGCGCGAGGTTGGCGCTGGTGGTCGGCCCCGACGAGACCGAGGCGGGCACCGTCGGGGTGAAGGACCTGACGGCCGGGGGTGAGCAGGTGAGCGTCCCCCGCTCGGGGCTGGCGGCCCATCTGCGCGCCGTGCTCGGCTGAGACCGGGCCTGGGGCAGCTCAGCCGGTGCCGGCCTCCGGGGAGCCCCTGCGGGCCCGGCGTCGGGCACGTTCGGACTGGTCCAACACCACCTTGCGCAGCCGAACGGCGGCGGGGGTGACCTCGACGCACTCGTCGTCCCCGATGAGCTCCAACGCCTGCTCGAGCGACAGCTGCAGCGGCGGGACCAGCCGGACCGTCTCGTCTGCAGCCGCGGCGCGCATGTTCGTCAGCTTCTTCTCCTTGGTGGGGTTGACATCCATGTCCTCGGGACGGGCGTTCTCGCCGATGATCATCCCCTCGTAGACCTCCACCCCCGGCCCGACGAACAGCGAGCCGCGTTCCTGCAGGTTCAAGAGGGCGTAGGCGGTGGTCGGGCCTTGGCGGTCGGCGACGAGCGACCCGTTCGTCCGGGTCCGCAGGTCCCCGTGCCAGGGCTCCCAGCCCTCCAGCACGTGGTGCAGCTGGCCGGTGCCACGCGTCTCGGTCAGGAACTCGGTGCGGAAACCGATGAGGCCACGGGAGGGGACCACCCACTCCATTCGGCACCACCCGGTCCCGTGGTTCACAACCGCCTCCATCCGGCCCCGCCGCAAGGACAAAAGCTGTGTCACCACCCCCAGATACTGTTCAGGGACGTCCACCGAGACGCGCTCCACCGGTTCGAGGATGCGTCCCTCCGCCGAGCGGGTGAGGACCTGCGGCTTTCCCACTGTCAGCTCGAAACCTTCCCGGCGCATCAGCTCCACCAGCACGGCCAGGGCCAGCTCCCCCCGGCCCTGCACCTCCCAGGTGTCGGGGCGGTCGGTGGGCAGCACGCGGATGCTGACGTTGCCGACCAGCTCGGCGTCGAGGCGGTTCTTGATCAGCCTGGCGGTGAGCTTGGTGCCCGAGCGGCCCGAGAGGGGGGAGGTGTTCACGCCGAGGGTCATCGAGATGCTCGGCTCGTCGATGTGGATCGCCGGCAGGGGCCTGGCGTCGTCGGGGTCGGCGAGGGTGTCGCCGATCATCACGTCGGGGATGCCGGCGACGGCGACGATCTCCCCCGGTCCGGCCCCCTCGGGCGGCGCGTCGACCCGTTCGAGACCCTCCGTCACGTACACCTCCGACAGGCGCACCCGTTCGACGCTGCCTCCGGGCCGGCACCAGGCGACCGTCTGCCCCTTGCGCACCCTGCCGTTCCTGACCCGGCAGAGGGCCAGGCGACCGACGTAGGGTGAGGCGTCGAGGTTGGTGACCAGCGCCTGGAAGGGGTGCCCCTCCTCGTAGAAGGGTGCCGGGATGTGGTCGACCAACAAGTCGAAGAGCACTTTGAGGTCGGGGCTCGACGCGACCTCCGAGGGGTCGAAGGCTGCCCGCCCCGCCCGGGCGTTGCAGTAGACGATGGGGAAGTCGATCTGGGACTCGTCGGCGCCGAGGTCGAGGAACAGCTCGTAAACGGCGTCGACCACCTCGGCGGGCCGGGCGTCGGAGCGGTCCACCTTGTTGACCACGCAGATCACCGGAAGCCTCGCCTCGAGGGTCTTGCGCAGCACGAAGCGCGTCTGGGGCAGCGGTCCCTCGCTGGCGTCGACCAGGAGGAGCGCCCCGTCGACCATCGTCAACCCCCGCTCGACCTCTCCGCCGAAGTCGGCGTGGCCGGGCGTGTCGACGATGTTGATGGTCACGTCGCCGTAGTGGACGGCCGTGTTCTTTGCGAGGATGGTGATCCCCTTCTCCCTCTCGAGGTCCATCGAGTCGAGAACCCGGTCGGCGACCTCCAGTCCGGCGCGGAAAGCGCCGGACTGGCGGAGCATGGCGTCCACCAGCGTCGTCTTGCCGTGGTCGACGTGGGCGACTATCGCCACGTTGCGGATGTCGGTCCTCTGCATGGGGCCGCCCAGGCTACCGGCAGGTTGGCGCGCCGCCGGGCGCCTACCTGCGCCGGCGATGCTCCTCCATGCGCCGGCGGATCAGCTCCCGCCTGGCTTGCAGGTCCCGGTAGCTCATCCGTTCGACGTCGGGGGTGACGCCGAGCTGCGCACGGAAGCCGTCGAGGTCCACCGGGTGCTGGCGCGGGTCCACCCCCACCTCGGCGGCGATCCTTTCGCCGTAACGCTCGGTGAAGTACATGGCGATGTGGGTCACCTCGGCGAAGAGGTCCACCTCCGGGGCGAGCGTCGCCAGGGCGCCGTCGATGAATAGCAGGTCCTTCACGTAGAGCATGAGCACCTTCGGAAAGCGCGCCCCGTATGCGAGGAGCTTCTTGATCAGGTCCCGGATCTCCCCCAGCAGCTCGTCGGGGGTCATCGCCGTGGGATCCTTGACCGGCTGGTCCACGCCGAGATCGCGGAGGACGGCGTCGAGGTCCGTGTCGGGCGGTAAGGCCCCAAGGTCGCGAAGGGCGGCCAACTGCATCTTCGGGTCGTTGATCGTCCCCCCCATCAACATCCTGAGGAACGCCAGTCTGCGGGCGTCGTCGAGGCGCCCGGTTATCCCGTAGTCGAGGAGCGCCACCCGTCCGTCGGGCTGGACGAACAGGTTGCCCCCGTGCAGGTCCCCGTGGAACACGCCGAAAAGCGTCGCCCCCTCCAGGAAGGAGATCATGAGCGCCCGGACGACCTCGGCCGTGTCGATCCCCGCCGCCCGCATGCCGGCCACGTCGTCGAACCCGAAGCCCGACAGGCGCTCCATCACCAGCACCCGCCGGGTCACCAGGCGGGGGTGGGGGCGGGGCACGACGACCGAACGCTGGTCGGTGGCGGCGAAGACGGCGGCGACGTCGAGCATGTTGGCCGCTTCGAGACGGAAGTCGAGCTCCTCGACGATGGTCTCCGCGAACAGCTCCACCAGCGCCGGTGGGTTCGCCAGCGCCGAAACGGGGATGCGGCCGATCAGGAAGGGGGCGATCCAGCTCATCGCCGCCAGGTCGCGCCTGACCGTGGCGGCCACCTGGGGCCTCTGGACCTTGACGACCACCTCCTCCCCGCTCCGCAGGGTAGCGGCGTGCACCTGGGCGATCGACGCTGCTGCGAGCGGCTCTGGATCGAAGCTGGCGAACACCTCCTCGATGGTCGCCCCCAGATCCTGTTCGACGACGGAGCGCACCGCGTCGAAGGTCTCGGGCGGAACCTTGTCGCGCAGCAGCCGGAACTCGGCGACCAGCTCGGGAGGGAACAGCCCCTCGCCGGAGGAGAGGATCTGCCCGAGCTTGATGTAGGTGGGACCAAGAGCTTGGAACGCCGTCCGCAGCCGCAGCGAAAGTCCCGCCCGCGACACCTCGGGTCGGCCCTCCCGCCGGGCACGGCGGCGGTCGGACAGGTACCAGCCCCCGAGGGCGGTGACCAGCTGGGCGGCGACCCGGAAGAAGCGGCGCCCGGGGGGGAGGCTCCGGCGGCGAAGCAGGTGCGGGACCTGACTGGCCGTGGCGGCCCGCAGCTTGGCGGTGCCGTCAATCCACACCAACTCCGACGGTTCGACGATCCAGGGCGGGCGGCTACTGAACGACCCGATGGCGAGATCGGCGGGGGGGGCGGATTGCACCAGGGCACGCTACCCTGCCCCGGCTCCGAGCAGGGCTGCGCCGGGGTTGTGCGCCGGCCGGGGCCACGGCTGCTCCTACCTTGCCCCGGTGGGGCTGCGGCGCGGCGGGGCAGGTCGCTACGTTGGGCGGCCATGACCGACGCGACCTTCAAGGCTTTCGTGGCAGAAAAGACCGACGGCGGCTTCCGCCGGCAGGTGCGGGACTTCTCCGCCGGCGACCTTCCCGCCGACGGGGTCCTCGTCGACGTCGAATGGTCGAGCGTCAACTACAAGGACGCCCTCGCCTCCACTCCCGACGGCAAGGTGGCGCGCATCTCACCGCTCATCCCGGGCATCGATCTCGCCGGCCGCCTGGTCGAGGAGGCGGGCAGCCTGCCGGCGGGCAGCGCTGTCGTGGCCCACGGCTACGACCTGGGTGTGGCCCGCCACGGCGGCTTCGCCGAGAAGGCGAGGGTGCCGGAGGGCTGGCTGGTGCCCCTACCCGACGGTCTCGACGCCCGCCAGGCGATGGTGATCGGAACCGCCGGCTACACCGCCGCCCTGTCGGTGATCGCCCTGCAAGAGCACGGCATAACCCCAGAGGCGGGGCCGGTGCTGGTGACCGGCGCCACCGGAGGGGTCGGAAGCGTGGCCGTCAGCATCCTGGCGGGTTTGGGTTACGAGGTCGCTGCGAGCACCGGCAAGTCGGAGGGGCACGACTACCTGCGGTCGCTCGGCGCCGCCGAAGTGATCGACCGGTCGACCCTCGAGGGGTCCGGCAAGCCGCTCGACTCGATGGTGTGGGCCGGGGCGGTCGATTGCGTCGGGGGTGCGACGCTGGCCAACGTGCTGGCGAAGATCCGCTACGGCGGAGCCGTCGCCGCCAGCGGCCTGACAGGAGGCGCGCAGGTCCCGACGACGGTCATGCCGTTCATCCTCCGGGGCGTCTCCCTGCTGGGGATCGACTCGGTGCAGACCCCCATCGAGCGCAGGCGCCGGGTGTGGGAGCGGCTCGCCACCGATCTTCGCCCGCCCCGCCTCGACGAGATCGGCGCGTCGATCGGCATGGACGAACTCGACGAGGTGCTCGGCCGGATCCTCGCCGGCGGTGTGACCGGGCGCTACGTGGTCCGGACCGGAGGCTGAGCAAGGCGGCTTCTCAGTGGGTGGCTTGGGTCGTGAACGTCAGGGGGGCGGTGGCGTCCTGGGTGGGGTTGGGCGTCGGCTGGGTCACCGAGACCAGGCACGAGTCGGGCTGGTCGCAGGTGATGTGGTTGGTGCCGAAAGGTCCCTTGGTGACGGTGAACGTGGTGTGAACCGCCCCGGACGAGTTGGCCGTGACCGCCTTGATGCCAGCCAGGTTGCAGTCCGCCTCGCTGGTGGAGGTTCCCTTGTTGGCGCACTCGGCTACGACCAGGCTCTCGCCGGGGCTGAACCCCGTGGCGGTCACCTGGACCGTGGCCGGCGACTGGAGCGGCTCGGCCGGGCTGATGACCAGGCTCGGCTGCGCCGAAGTCGCGCTCTGGGTCGGCGCCGGAACACTGGTGGGGGCGGTGACGTGGGACGAGCTGCTGCAGGCGCTGAGCCCGGCGGCGGAGGCTGCCAGCAGGGCTACGGCGAGCGGTCGCATGACGTTCATCGGGCTTGGGCTGTCCTTCGCTCTCTTGTTTTCCGACAAAAGGGGACGGCCCTCTGCCGTCCCCTTTCCACCACACTATTCGCTTTTTACACCCCGAGCACGACTGCGTCGGACGACCGCTCCGTGGGCGGGAGACCACGACCGGCGGCCGGCTCCCGGGAAGCCTCGAGCCACCGTCTGGGCCTGACAAAGGCGGCGCTCGCAAACGGCCCGGGGCCTTCTCAGGCGAATCCGAAAGGCGGCGACCGCTCCGCTCGTTCGAAGAGCAATGGAATCACCTCGCTCGTTCGACGATTGCCTAACCTGGACAGTTCCTATTGTACCCATCTGGCCGGCTGTTTCAAGGCCTGATTAGCATCGGCCGATGACTGCCAAGCTGCATGTGGGCGACAAAGCCCCCGCCTTCGACCTTGCCGACCAGACGGGCAAGAAGGTCGCTCTCAGCTCTTACGCCGGCCGCAAGGTGCTCGTCTACTTCTACCCGAAGGCGGACACCCCGGGCTGCACCGCCCAGGCGTGCGGGCTTCGCGACGTGCTGGGCGACATTGGCGACACCGGGGTCATCGGCATCAGCCCCGACCCCCCCGCCAGGCAGGCGAAGTTCGACCAGAAGTACGGCCTGGGTTTCCCGTTGCTCTCGGACGAGGACCACTCCGTCGCCGAAGCGTACGGCGTTTGGACGGAGAGGTCGATGTACGGCCGCAAGTACATGGGCATCTTGCGCTCCGCCTTCCTGGTCGACGAGGACGGCAAGCTCGAGCAGGTTTGGTACAAGATCTCGCCGGCCGACACCCCGAAGAACCTGCTGGCCGCCGTTAAAGCCTGAACCCCGGGGGCGCCGACCGCGAAGGCCGGCAGCGGCTTCTAGGCCGCAGGCGCCATGACGATCGTGCCGTTGTGGCCCCCGAAGCCGAAGCTGTTGGACAGCGCGGGCCCAGGCTGCCAAGGCCGCGGCGACCC
>Ga0070737_10004772_pt1 | contig 13315 bp, 12 predicted proteins | sample Coa_R1_10_FD_66438 | JGI IMG/M metagenome (GOLD analysis project Ga0070737, IMG submission 66438) | Surface soil microbial communities from Centralia Pennsylvania, which are recovering from an underground coalmine fire - Coalmine... | ecosystem: Environmental > Terrestrial > Soil > Unclassified... | reverse complement strand
AAGCCCTTTTGCCCTTGCAGTCCTCAGGAAATCTTCATGAAGGACCTCAAGCAGGCTCCCCCTCTGATAACGCGAAAGGTAGGCTAGGTCCCCATATGTCAGGCATATTACCGGAAGCGTGATATGCCAGAGGAAATCGAGTGCCTTTTTGTAAAATGGAAAATTCTCAGCCCCAGGAGAGAGTATTCCATAAATCGGAAAAACGTCCCAGAACTCGCCGCCGCCTAAGAAGTAAATCAAGATAACGGCAAGCCAGAAACTGGGAATCGAATAGAGCACAAAGAGAAAAAACGTAATTACCCGGTCCTGAATGTCTCCCTGTTTTACAGCAGAGTAAACGCCGAGTGGAATTGATATGGTATAGACAAGAAATATAGAAATTATATTCAGTGCCAATGTTACAGGAAGCCTTTCCTCAATCTTTTGTATGACCGGACGGTGGTCCGTATATGAGCGGCCAAAATTGAGCGTTGCAATCTGCTTCACCCATATCCAATATCGGACGTATATCGGCTTATCAAGCCCGTATAGTTTCTTGGTCTGTTCTACAATATCCTGAGTAATCGCCTCAGCCTTAACCCCTTCGCCAACCTGAAGCTTCCTTGAGACGGGATTCCCCGGGGCGAGCTGAACCACAAAGAAAGTGATAAGTGTAATTCCGATAAGGGTCGGTATAAGGAGTAAAAGACGTTTTATTATGTATGTTCTCATGTTACTTAATAGCGGTGTATTGCAATACGCCGCTAAGCTACTGTTATACCCCTCTTAGTTGTTTAATCAGGCTGTGAGTATCGCCGAGAACCCAACCATTAAGGATTTTGTTATCAGCCAAGCGAAAAATCGCCACTCCCGAATACGACACCCTTCTGCCAGTAGAAGCAATACCAAAAAGTTCGCCTCTGTGCGTGCCGCTATAAGTCAGCGTTGCCACAACCTTGTTATCCTCCGCAATCAATTCTCCAATTGTATTGTGAAAATCGGGAAAAGCCGCACGAACCATGTTGACATAACCCTTGAAACCATCTAGGCCATGCACCTCCACCCCAAGCGAGCCGCGAAAAGAGACATCGGAAGACAGTAACTCATCTGCTAGAGCAACGTTCCACTTATTCCAGAGGTCTTCATAGTAACGACATATTATAGATTTGTTTCTGTTCTCCATTTTTAAGGAGCCTTGGTTACCTGACCGTATTTCTGTAACGGCAATGGTACAAACCATTCAAGATGGTCAGGCCCCAGTGGATAAACGTTAACTCCTTTAAATCTCTTATGCAATGCAACCGTAGACTCGCGACAGAAAAGAAATGTATAAGGCTGCTCTTCATGCACGATCTCAGAGAATTTTCTATAAAGTTCGATTCTCTTTTCTCTGTTAAACTCAGTCCGCGCCTCTTCTATCAGCCGGTCTGCCTCCTTATTCTTAAACCCTACAAAATTAGACCCCTTCTCAGCCTGAGAGGAATGCCAAATCTGGTATGGGTCTGACTCAACGCCCATAGACCACCCAAGTGTTACTGCATCGAACTTTCTCTCATCAAGCTGCTTTACAAAAACCGCCCATTCGATTTTCCTTATGTTCATCCTGATTCCGACCTTCTTGAGTTCCTCTTTTAAAATGGTGGAAATCTGCTCACCGGTTACAGAACCGCTTGGGATAAGGAATTCAAACTCAAATTTAATTCCGTCTTTATCCCTGATTCCATCGCCGTCGTGGTCTATCCATCCGGCTTCATCAAGGAGCTTTTTCGCCCTCTCAGGATCATAGGGATAAGGCTCTATTGAATGATCATACTCCGGGCTGTTTATATAAAACGGGTTTGTAACAACATCTCCCAGATTGTAGAGAAGCTTTTCGAGAATCAGTTTCCTGTTTACAAGGTATGTCATCGCGGTTCTTACACGCCTGTCTGAAAAAAATGGCCTTCTCATATTCCATCCTATAAAGCTGTAGTTGGGCGTGAAGTAGCTGAATTTATTAAAGTTTTTCTTGAATCGCTGAGATGAGGTCTGCCTGGCCCACTGTATTGCTGTAAGCCCCGTAAAGTCAATCTCCTCACGCTTTAGCACCTGAAGGGCTACAGTAGGGTCACTGATCAACTTAAAAACGATTCGTTTTATATGGGGCTTCTTTCCCCAGTAATTTTCATTCCTCTCAAGGACTATTTCCCTTCCCGTATCCCATCTTAGAAACCTGTATGGGCCTGTTCCGACGGGAGCCCTTCCGGCAGGATTAGTGTTAAAATCCCCATTCTTAAATATGTGCTCAGGAACTATTGGCATCCCGCCACAGAATTCCAGGGCTAAGAAATATGGTCTCGCATAGGTAAACCTTACAGTATAATCATTGAGTGCCTCAACCCTTTTTATGTCCTTATAGTAGCTCCTAAGATGTGGGGCATCAACATTCGGATCCATTATTTTGTTATAAGAGAAAACCACATCGCGCGCGGTAAACGGAATGCCATCGTGCCACTTTATTCCTTTTCGGATAAAAAACGTATAGACGAGCTTATCATCCGAGATCTTCCACGATTCTGCAAGAAGCGGAATAATCTCCAGTGTTCTATCATCTCTCTTGACGAGCGTTTCATAAACGTTTCCATCGTTAACTATACTTTGATAGGCATCTGTGGCAGTAATTGGATTTAGAGTTCCCGGCTCCTCACCAAGATTATATATAAGCCAGTCTCCGTCAACAGGCTTGGTATTATCGTACTTTGAGTACTGGTCTACCGATGAATCAGATTCTCCACCAGCAGGTTTACATGAAGCAAGGGGCAGCACGAAAAGAAGAAGTAATATAAGCCATAACTTCGACATTCAGCAGACTATTATAACTACAGTTTATCGGAAAACAAACGAAGCCCCCATCTTATTCCTCCCCATTAAAGAGGAGGAAATCAAATAGTGACCCCATTAAGCCATAATGATTGTATAATTCCTAAGAATGCTTTAATTACCTTTTCGTTCCCTCCCCTTTAAAAGGGGAGGGTCAGGGTGGGAATGAAAACAGATAGAATCAAGGCTAGAGGGTTAAGGAAAAATCCAACGGAGGCTGAAAAGAGGCTATGGAACCATCTCCGCCTCCGCCAACTCGGAGGATACAAGTTCAGAAGGCAGCACCCTTTAGGTCCATACATTGTTGATTTTATATGCTTGGAGAAGAGGTTGATTATTGAGGTTGACGGAGGGCAGCACAGCGGGCGAGTTGACTATGATAGAGAAAGGACATCATGGTTGGAGGCTCAAGGGTTTATAGTTATTAGATTTTGGAATAACGAGGTCTTGAATGAAATTGATGTGGTTAAGGAAGTGATAGCCGAGGCATTAGGTCTGGTTTAACCTCACCCCCTCCCGGCCCTCCCCCTTTAAGGGGGAGGGTTTGGGTGGGGAATCCTTAACAATGAGATTAATATTCAGAGCTCCAGGTAACCCGAAGAATTTCTTTTAATTACCAATAAGGATTGAATCTTCTACCTCAAATTACTTTGAAGCTTTGTCAAGGAAAGGTCTCAGAAGGTCAATTGGAATCGGAAATACGATGGTGGAATTCTTTTCAGAAGATACTTCGACAAGGGTCTGAAGGAATCTAAGCTGAAGCGACATGGGGTTTTGAGAAAGTATGCTCGACGCCTCCGCGAGCTTTGCCGCCGCCTGATACTCTCCCTCGGCGTTTATAACCTTTGCCCTCCTTTCTCTCTCAGCCTCAGCCTGACGCGCCATCGCACGCTGCATCTCTTGAGGGAGGTCAACGTACTTTAATTCCACGAGTGAAACCTTGACTCCCCACGGGTCTGTATGTTTATCTATAACGTCCTGGAGACGAACGTTTAGTTTTTCCCTCTCCGCAAGGAGTTCATCGAGTTCAACCTGTCCCAAAATACTTCTCAGCGTTGTCTGTGCAATCTGAGATGTCGCATAAAGGTAATTCTCCACCTGGATCACGGCCTTTACAGGATCAACGACACGAAAATAGACAACGGCGCTAACCTTAACAGAAACGTTATCCTTTGTTATAACGTCCTGCGGTGGAACATCCAATGTTATTACACGGAGGCCGACTCTCAGCATCTTATCAATCCCGGGAATAATGAACCTAATCCCCGGTCCCTTCGGCTCAACGATTCTTCCGAGCCTAAACACAACCCCGCGTTCATACTCCTTTAAAACCTTTACACCGGAAAGGATAAAAAGCACTATGATGGCAACAAATATAAAGGTACCCGTCATGTATGCGCTCCTCCTAATTAAATTTTTCTTACCTTCAGCCTAAAATTTTCTTTAACCTCAACCACCTTTACTTTATCCCCCTTGCCTATCGCCTCATCGCTTTCGGCATTCCAGTATTCACCATGAATGAAAATCTTACCGCTGTTTTCTATGTCCGTTGTAGCCACGCCCTCCTTTCCTACGAGCGATTCGAGTCCTACAAATATGCCAGAGCGCTGGGCTTTTACAAGGTAGTAGGCAGCGTAGAGAAAGAAAAGCCCTATCGCGAGAGCCGCACCCATTACGACGCTGAGGCTAACCCTCACGTCTGACTCGGGGGTATTAAAAAGGAGAAGCGCTCCCAGAATAAAACTCGTTATTCCGCCAATGCTGAGGAGTCCATAACTCGTTATATAAATCTCAGAGACGAAGAGCAGAACTGAAAGGATGAGCAGGGCAAGCCCGGCATAATTAAAGGGAACCGTCTGAAGAGCAACCAGTCCAAGGAGAAGGCATATCGCTCCGGCTACGCCGGGAAAAATCAATCCGGGGTTATAAAGCTCTATGAGAAGCCCAAGAGAGCCGAGGGAAATCAAGAGGAACGCAATATCGGGGGTACTCAGTGTATCAATCAACTTTTGTTTAACGTTCATATCAAGCCTTTCAATGACCGCCCCCTTTGTGTGAAGCACCCTTTTGCCACCTGGAAGCTCGACCTTACGCCCGTCTACCTGATTAATGAGATCATCTAAACTGGGAGAGATAAGATCAATTACGTTTTTCTTCAGGGCCTCGGCGGCGGTAATTGATGCGCTGTTTCTTACGGCATCTATCGCCCACTTGGCATTTCTCCCTCGCCTCTCAGCAATACTCTCTATAAAAGAAGAAGCGAAATTTTCGACCTTTTCATTGAACTTATTTTGCTCATCGCTCCCTTTATCATCGCCCCCCTGCCCTTCTCCACCGCCACCTGGAGACAGCATTACGGGATGGGCGGCCCCTATGCTTGTTCCGGGAGCCATCGCCGCAATGTTAGCCGAGAGCGTTATAAACACCCCGGCGGAGGTAGCCGTAGCCCCATTTGGATAGACATAAATTATTACTGGCACGGGAGAATTTAATATCAATTTCACGATCTCTTTCATAGAGGAAAGAAGCCCGCCCGGCGTATCAAGGAGTATTATCAAAGCCTCGGCAGAGCTTTTCTCGGCATGCTCCACCCCCGTTCGTATATAGTCGAGCGTGGCAGGGTTTATCATTCCATTGACTTCCATAAGGATTATTTTTTTATTGGAATTCGCGTGGGAACTTAATGTGCCGAATAAAATGGCAAAAATGAAGGCAAATATAAATAGGTTCTTCCTCATACCGGGCACCGACAAAGGGATATTTTAGCTTTCTCATGGGGAAACCGCAAGTATAACGGAGTTACCAAGATTCATATGTGGGAGAGAACTCTATAAGATTGCAAGAAGGTCTAAAAGAAACACATTAACTGATGATATACAAAATTTAGGTGTTTGGTGGTTCTAAAAATTACTTGACATTTATAAAATAGGTGTATATACTCGTATTATACAAAAGTTGAGATGGCTTGATATGAGCAAAAAACTCGAAGGCGAAAGAGCAATAGAACAACGGATAAACAAGCTAACAGTAGCAAAATGTATGGACTGTGCCTGTTTTAACCTACGAAAGACTACTCGTGCAATCACTCAACTCTATGATGAAGCACTCAGGCCAACGGGTTTACGAGTTACTCAGTTTTCGCTCCTGATAGCAACTATGATGCTCGGATCAGTAACCGTGACACGCCTGGCAGAGATAGGAGTAATGGACAGAACCACACTGACACGCAATCTAAAACCCCTCGAAAAAAAGGGATTGATTAAGGTCGTGCCGGGAGATGACCAGCGCACAAGGATTGTTACCTTGACAGCGCATGGCAAAGAGGTCTTATCAAAGGCGCTTCCGCTATGGGAAAAGGCTCAATCCCGTGTTATTAAAAGATTGGGCCAGGAACGGTGGAACTCTCTGATGACCAATTTGTCCGAAATGGTATCACTAACACAACGGACATAAATTTTTTTTGACTATAAACGTGTATATACACTAAAAGGAGGCTTGATAATGAGAAACAAATCAAATGAGATAGTTTCCGTAAAAACTTCAACGTTTGTAGTAAATCACGTTATGGTGGAATCCGATAAAGAATTCGACGAGGTCACAAACAGCTTTGAACGACAACTCGGTAAATTTGACACCAGCGTCTTTGAGTCGCTCTCCGCTGGCTCCTCAAATGCAGAGGATGCCAAGTCAAGAATCGAACAGATGTCTGGTAAAAGTGGATTTATGCTCTTTGGAACAATAAATCACGGACTCTTACTATCTCTATCTGGAAAAGATAGAAAGGTCGTCCAGTACGTTATCGGTAACCCACTGATAGCAATCCAGATGACACAACACAATATTGCGACCGGCCTCTATGCCCCATTGCGAGTGTTGATCTATGAAGATGACCAGGGAAAGACCTGCCTAGAATACGACAAGCCTTCTTCACTATTTGGTCAGTTTGGTGACGATAAAATCGCTTCGGTAGCAAACATGTTAGATCACAAACTTGAAGATTTGGCGAGGGTAGCTACTGAATGCAAGGAGGATTAGAAAATGATTAGACTCGAAGAACACCCGACTGTAAGGCATTATAACGAGAAGCTAAAGAGAGACGCTAAACAATCCCCGCCCCCTAAACTCGATGCGGACTGGTTACGCACCATTTGCATGGAAGCGGGCGCCGACGATGTAGGCTTTGTTGAGATTGACAGACCTGAGATTGATAAAGACCGCGCGGATATACTAACTGTATTTCCACACACGAAAACCCTTTTGGGCATTGTCTGTCGTATGAACTACGAGCCAATACGCAGCCCTGCCCGCTCAGTGGCAAACACCGAGTTCCATCAGGTTGGGGATCATGTCAATGAAGTCTGCCACAGGATTGTCTCAGAGTTACAAGCACAGGGCATCCGAGCACTTAACCCGGCTATGGGCTTTCCTATGGAAATGAACCAATGGAATGCCGGTAAAATTTGGGTCGTCTCGCATAAGCTCGTCGCAGTTGCGGCAGGCCTTGGCCAGATGGGGATACATCGCAATGTGATCCATCCAAAGTTCGGAAGCTTCATTCTCCTGGGGACAATCCTCATTGATGCGGATGTCACCACATATAGCAAAAAGATAGACTACAACCCGTGCGTTGAGTGCAAGCTATGCGTGGCGGCATGCCCCACCGGAGCCATTGGACCCGATGGTCACTTCAATTTCTCAGCGTGTTACACACATAACTATCGGGAGTTTATGGGAGGATTCGTAGACTGGGTCGAGAGGATTGCCGATAGTAAGAATGCGGGGGATTATCGAAGCAGGGTCAGCGATTCTGAAACGGTATCAATGTGGCAGAGTTTATCATACGGCGCGAACTATAAGGCGGCTTACTGTGTTGCGGTATGTCCGGCAGGAGAGGACGTAATTGGACCATTTCTCGAAGACTGAAAAGCCTATCTAAATGACATTGTCAGACCGTTACAAGATAAGAAAGAGGTTGTGTATGTTGTTCCTCGCTCCGATGCTGAGGCGTATGTGACCCATCGCTTTCCTCACAAGGCTACCAAACGGGTCTCAAATGGACTTCGATCTACTTCAGTAAGGGGGTTTTTAAGGAGACTCCCGATTGCGTTTCAGAGGAACCAATCAGAAGGACTCGATGCGACTTATCACTTCACTTTTACCGGCGATGAGCCATGCGAATCAACTGTTATTATTCAGAACAAAACGATTCAGGTTCACGAGGGGCACGTTGGAACTGCCGACCTTCACATCACTGCCGATAGTGAAACCTGGCTTGGATTCTTGAACAAGGAACGTAGTATCGTGTGGGCACTGGTTCTGAGAAAAATCCGCATCAAGGGAAAAATACGTTTGCTTAGGCTCTTTGGCCGCTGCTTCCCTTCGTAGAGAGGTTCACCTACCAGTGAGGCCTTTTCTCCTATTCTAACTTTGATTTATCTCCTATTATCTCTCCTTAATTCTGAGATGATAATTCAAATTCTGAATCCTTATTCATTAAGCTTACATCTAATTAATTAAATATTAAATTAAATAAATTATAAGGAGGTAACACAAATGAAGAGGTTAATCGCTATCACAACCCTGGGCTTAGCCCTCAGCTTCTCGTCACTCTCCTTCGCTCTCGATAACTACAACGTATTTGGTGTCCAGATTCCATTGGTTAAGAGCGGAGTTAAGGACGAGACAAAGGGTGGAAACGTGGAGAGAGATTATATGAGCTTCTACACCACTCCGAAAACGGTGAACGCAGCCGCACCGCTAATAACGGCAGACCAGAAGGTAGGCGATGAGTATATCTCGGTGTTCGGTGTTCAGATTTCACGTAACCCCGGATCATAAGTAATCTCAAAATTTAAGAGAAGCCCGGTAATTATTCCGACCGGGCTTCTCTTGTAAGATAATATGAGATAAAATTAAATGAATAAAAAGGTCATTAAACGGAAGTGATAAATATGGGCTGTTGTTACAAAGCTATTGCTGATGATACAAGGAGAAAGATACTTGAGCTTTTGAGCAAAGGCAAGGCAACCGCAGGGGAGATAGGGAGTAATTTCAACATATCCAACCCTGCCATATCTAATCATCTTAAAATCCTAAAAGAGGCAAATCTTGTTAATGAACATAAAGTAAGTCAAAACCGGATTTATTCTCTTAACAGAAAGCAGGTTAAGGAGATAATAAATTTTCTAGAAACGCTGGTTAGAGAAAGATAGGCAATTATGGCTTATACTATAAGCTACGCCTTCAAGAAGACCGCCGTCGCTTACAACGATCTCATCTTTAGAGAATCTCTCCATAGTTTTAATCACAATCAATGCTCCGGGAATAATCACGTCCTCCCTGCCCTTTTCAAGCCCTTTAATCTTAAGCCTTTTCTCAGCAGGAATTCCGATCAGCGTATTGAATATATCTAACGCCGCATTCTTTTTCAGAATGAACCCATTGACCAGATTCGGATCGTATTTTTCCAGACCGAGTTTAATTGCGGCAAGCGTAGTAGGGGTTCCAGCAGTTCCAATTAGTGTCAGATCATTATCAGAAACCCTGGACATCCATGATAATTCAGAGGATAAAACGTCCCAAATCTCCCCGGAAATCGCATCAATATCCGATTTAGAGGGTATATCGCCCTTTAAAAATCTCTCCGTAAGATGAACAACCCCCAGGTTTGTACTCTTAAGACCCAGAATTTCGCCCCGTTCTACAAGCGCATATTCGGTGCTTCCTCCTCCAACGTCAAAAATCAGGCTGTATTCGGAATTGACGGAGACGGATTTTAGAACCCCTTTCACTGTAAGCCTCGCCTCCTCCTCTCCTGAGATTACCTCCGCTCGAATTCCGGTTTCCCTCCGGACCCTTTCTAAGAACTCGTAGCCATTTATGGATTCTCTAACTACGCTCGTGGCTACGGCTCTTACCCTTTCTACTCCGTATTCTTTGAGAATACTGGCAAACCCTCCAAGAACCCCGACCGCTCGGGCAGCAGCATCCTCAGGTATTCTCCTTTCTTTGCCAAATCCTCCACCCAGCCTTGTAATGACCCGGTCAATATAGAGCTTCTTCAGCTCTTTATCTCTGGCCTCGCCAACCAGTATTCTGAATGTATTTGTACCTATATCTATAGAGGCTATGCGCATGAAGGCAAATTCAGGATACAGGGCGCTAAAGAAGATTAGAAGATTAATCTTCCAATCTTTTACCTTGTTCTTTTCCCTGTATTCCATCTACTGTTTTCTGTATTGTTCTATTCTTGTATATCCATGGCTAGATTATTTTTTTCATCCTTCCAGTATGAGTCTAAAGGGCTGCTCAATCGCCTCCGCCACCCAGCGCAGAAATCTTGCCCCATCAGCGCCATCAATCACGCGATGGTCATAAGAGAGGGATAGAGGCAGCATAAGGCGCGGTTTAAACTGCCCATCGGCAAAGACCGGCTCAACCCTCGATCGGGAGATGCCAAGAACCGCAACCTCCGGCCAATATATAATCGGCGAGAAATATGTGCCGCCTATGCCTCCCAGATTGCTTATGGTGAATGTGCCGCCCTTCATTTCTTCGACTGTAAGCTTCCGGTTTCTCGCCTTTTCAGATACCTGCGCGAGTTCAATGGATAGATCAAGGATGTTTTTCTTATCCACATCCCTTATGACCGGAATCAAAAGACCACGCTCCGTATCAACCGCCACCCTGATGTGATAGTATTTCTTATAAATAATCTCGCTATTCGCGATGTCTACACTCGCATTAAACTTGGGAAAGACCTTGAGTGCAGAGGCAACCACCTTGAGGAGAATAGCGGTGACGGTCAGCTTTCCGCCCACATCTTCAGCCTTTTTCCCAAAGCTCTTACGCAACTCCTCCAAGCCAGTAATATCGGCCTTGTCGTGTTGTGTCACATGGGGAATAGCCATCCACGCAAAACCCACGCTCTCGGCAGTCTTGCGGCGCACGTTTGTCATAGGCTCGCGCTCGATTTCTCCCCATTTGGTAAAATCGGGAAGCGCTGGCATAGCGGGTGCAGGCTGTGATTCGGGCTTTGATTCCATCCCTCTTGTGATGACATACCGAACGTAATTCTTTACATCCTCTTCAGAAATCCGTCCTCCGGGACCGGAACCCGGAACCTGGTTGATGTCAATTCCAAGCTCACGAGCCAGCCTGCGAACAGAGGGTGCAGCCGGAGCCAGCTCACGGGGAGGCTCAGCGCCAATCTTAGGTTTACGACTGAACTCAACAACCTCACCCTGTTGCTCTTTTGGAATGGGCCTCTCCGCAGGCTCCCTTTTCATCCCCTCTCTCTCAATCTCTACCTTCTTCTCATCAATCCATTCCTCCTCCGTTTTTCCCCCAGGTTTAGCCCCCTCTTTTTTCGGTTTGGATTTAAGCTCTTCTTTTTTAACCTTGGCTTGGGCTACTTCCCTTTTTTCTTCCTTCTTAACCTCTTCATCCTCCTTAACTTTAACCCCGGCGTCTTCCACCCTCTTTTCCTCTTTTCCTTCGGCACCTTCATCAATGGTCAGGAGCAATTGCCCCACTTTGATTGTTTGACCCGCCTTCACATGGATTGCCTTAACTACTCCACCGACAGGGGCGGGAACCTCAATTGTAGCCTTGTCCGTTTCAATCTCCATTACCGGCTGGTCTTGGGCAACAACGTCACCCACAGACACCATAATACTTATCACATCACCCGATTCAATATCCTCACCAAGCTCAGGAAGCTTAAATTCAGTTACCATAGTCTAAGACCCTTCCTTCTTAGTTAGCTACTAAATACGCGATTCAGAGTACATGAAAGTCGCGTACATCCTGTATTATGTATTCTTGTCCTGTATTCTATTAAGTAACCATAGGGTTTGCTTTTTCAGGGTCAATCTCTAAGTCCTTTATAGCCTTTTCAACAATCTTTGATTCTATTTTCCCCTCACGAGAGAGGGCCGCTAGTGTAGCCAGTGTGATGAACCTCGAATCAACCTCGAAAAAGTCTCGAAGTGCCCTCCGCGTGTCGCTTCTGCCAAAACCATCCGTTCCCAACGAGACAAGCGGCCTGGGGAGCCACTGAGAGATAGAGTCGGATAGGGCCTTAACATAATCGGAGGCCGCCACAAAGACACCCGGCGCATCCTTAACACATTGAGTGATATACGGAACCTTTAGCGGTTCAGAGGGATGAAGGGTATTCCAGCGCTCAGCCTCAAGTCCATCGCGATAGAGTTCCTTGTAGCTTGTCACACTCCAGACATCCGCGGCAACACCATACTTCTCTTCCAATAGTTTCTGAGCCTTGAGTGCCTCATTCAAAATAGTACCGCTTCCAAAGATTTGCGCGCGGAGCTTCGCTTCTCTGTTTTCCGAAGCCCTGAATCTGTACATGCCCCTGATAATCCCCTCCTTTACACCATCAGGCATGGGCGGGTGCACATAGGTCTCGTTCATAACGGTCAGATAGTAGAAGATATTTTCCTGCTTCTCGTACATGCGGCTAATGCCATCCCGAATAATAACCGCTATTTCGTATGCGAATGCAGGATCATACGCCTTGAGGTTAGGAACCGGATATGCCAAAAGATGGCTGTTGCCGTCCTGGTGCTGAAGCCCCTCGCCCGCGAGCGTCGTTCGACCAGACGTTCCCCCAATCATAAATCCCCGACAGCGCGAATCCCCGGCGGCCCAGATGAGATCACCGATTCTCTGGAACCCAAACATAGAGTAGAAGGCGAAAAATGGGATCATGTTTATGCCATGTGTGGCGTATGATGTCCCCGCCGCGATGAATGAGGACATTGAACCCGCCTCCGTAATCCCCTCCTCTAGGATTTGTCCGTCCCTTGCCTCTTTGTAATAGAGGAGAGTCTCCTTATCAACGGGGTCGTAGAGTTGCCCGGGGTGGGAATAAATCCCAACCTGACGGAACAACGCGTCCATACCGAATGTTCGTGCCTCGTCTGGAATAATAGGAACAATGAATTTCCCAATCTCCTTGTCTCTGAGGAGCCTCGACAGCAGCCTCACAAAAACCATAGTCGTGGACGCCTCTCGACCTTCAGAGCCTCTATAGAACTCCTCAAACACCTCTTCTGATGGAGTCTTGAGGGGTTCGCATTCCGCCCTGCGGCTGGGAACATAGCCACCCAGTTCCTGCCTTCGCGCATGAAGGTATCTCATCTCAGGGCTGTCATCCGGGGGCTTGTAGAATGGAGCCTCGGCTACGTCCTCATCGGCAATAGGGATGCCGAAACGGGTGCGAAATTCACGCAACTCCTCCTCATTTAATTTCTTCTGCTGGTGTGTAATATTTCTGCCCTCCCCAGCCTCACCCAATCCATACCCCTTAATCGTCTTAGCGAGGATGACCGTAGGTGATCCCCTGTGCTCGACCGCGGCCTTGTATGCGGCATAGACCTTTTCAGGATCGTGCCCGCCGCGCTTCAACCTTTGGATCTGCTCGTCGGATAGATGCTTCACCATATCCAAAAGG
>Ga0070737_10004771_pt1 | contig 13316 bp, 13 predicted proteins | sample Coa_R1_10_FD_66438 | JGI IMG/M metagenome (GOLD analysis project Ga0070737, IMG submission 66438) | Surface soil microbial communities from Centralia Pennsylvania, which are recovering from an underground coalmine fire - Coalmine... | ecosystem: Environmental > Terrestrial > Soil > Unclassified... | reverse complement strand
TGCTGGCGAGGAACCTCACCGGCTCCGAACCACCCGAGACAGACCTGTTCGAGGGGATCCGGGCGGCTGTCAGCCGGTAGCCCGAAGTCGCGAGCCGAGCCCGGACCGGGCAGCAGCGGGGCGACACCGGTAACATCACGTGCCCGTAGGCAAGTCGGATCGACGAACGCCGCCGCGTGCGAAGGAGGCCGGAGATGACGAAGTGGCTGACCCAGGAGTGGCTCGACGAGGGGCGCGAGCTCGCCGAGAGCCAGCCCGAGCGGCCGGGTGCCACCGCGAGGATGCAGTACGTCGTCACGGGCGGCCCTGAGGGCGACGTCAAGTACTACTGGATCCTCGAGAACGGGAAGCTCCTCGAGTCCAAGCTCGGCGAGCTCCCCGACGCGGAGGTCACGCTCACCGAGAGCTACGACGATGCGATGCGGATCCAAAAGGGCGAGCTCGACGCCAATGCTGCCTTCATGCAGGGCCGGGTGAAGGTGACGGGGAACATGGCGAAGCTCATGTCCTTGCTGCCCATCACGAACTCCCCTGAGTACAAGGCACTCCAGCAGCAGATCCTCGAGAGGACCGAGTTCTGAGGCGGCGGGGCCGGCTCAGAGGGCCGGTACCGCGCTCGCCATCAGGTCCCTCAGCTGGCGGTACCCGATGAGCTGGATGCCGTAGCGTTCGATTTCCCGGCGCAGGCCGCCTCTGTCCACGAGGTAGTCGTGGTCGTCCACCCGACCCCGCCAGTCCGGCGACATTGCGCGGAGCTCCGGCATGTCGGCGGCAGGGTGGAAATAGACCTCCGTGACGCCCGGAGGAAGGCTCTCGAGTGCGCGGCTGACCCCCTGCCGGCTCCCGACTCCGTTCACGTAGACGAAGTGGTCGGGGAAGAGCACGCCCCGCTCCGAGGCGAGGCGCCGGAAGGGGAAGCCGATCACCCGCTCAGTGGCAGCCCCGCTCAGGCGCAGCGGCAGTCGGAACTCGTCTGCGAGGTCGAGGTAGACGTCAAAGAACTCGGGGCGGAGCTGCAGCGTGCCCATGTGAGAGTCGAGGTGGCTCACGTCGAAACCCCAGTAGATCGCCCGCTCTACCTGCGCCCGGCACTCCCGGCGCACCTCGTCGAGGTCAGCGTGCTCCCAGACGTCCGCGACCGTGCGGGGGAAGCCGCCGTCGCCGTCGAGGAGCGACGGCGCCTGCGTGATCGGCCCCCAGCGGTAGAGGTCCCACTCGGAATTCAAGGTGAGGTGGACACCGACGTCCTCGCCGCGGTACTCGGCGGCCGCGCCACGCGCCCAGGGGCATGGCACCATCAACGTGGCCGAGGTCGCCACGCCCTCGCGTAGCGAGTCGTAGACCCCGACGTTGGCGGCGTGCGAGGAGCCGAGGTCGTCGCAGTTGACGATGAGAACGCGAGCGTCCGGAGCAAAGCCGAGTCGCTCGGCCAGCGAGCCGGTGGTCACGCCGGGAGGCTACCGCCGCCTCAGGACTCCGAGCGGAGCTGGGACTGCAACGCCGCGTCCTTGCTCCTCACCTCGTCGGCCATCCGGGCGACGTAGCCGTCGAGCTGAGCCCGCAGCGCTCCGTCGGCGACCGCGAGGATGCGCACGGCGAGCAGCCCCGCGTTGCGGGCGCCGTCGACGGCGACGGTCGCCACGGGGATTCCCTTCGGCATCTGGGCGATGGACAGGAGCGAGTCGAGGCCGTCGAGGTTCTTCAGCGCGATCGGGACACCGATGACCGGAAGGGTGGTCGTCGCCGCGATGACGCCGGGCAGGTGTGCGGCTCCTCCCGCCCCGGCGATCACCACCTGGATCCCGCGGTCCACGGCCGAGCGGGAGTACGCGATCGTGTCGTCCGGCGTCCGATGAGCCGAGAGGACGCGCATCTCCCAGGGGACGCCGAACTCGTCCAAGGCCTCGGCCGCCTGGCGCATCACGCCGGCGTCGGAGTCACTCCCCATCACGATGGCGACGCTCATGGACCGCTCTCCTCCTTGCCGTCGGCGCCGCGGTCGGTCGAGCCCGAGACGCTCCCGTGTTCGATGTCGCACCCGGCTCGGGCGTCTCGCTCTCGCCGGGCCATCAGTGTGCCCGCGGCGGCCGCAGCGGCGCCAGATGCCGTCCGAGAAGGCCGAGGCAGGTGCCGATCACGATGCCGCCGGCCACGTCGGAGGCGTGGTGGATCTTGGTGTAGATCCGGCTCGTTGCCACGAGCGTGGCAGCCGCCAGGTACGCCGGCGCGAGCGGATCCTCCTCAGAGAGCAGCACCGTCGCGACGAAGGCCGAGGTGGCGTGGCCGCTCGGGAAGCTCGAGGTGAGCGGCTGGCGGAACCGATGGGGATGGACGACGCTCGCAATGGGCCGCGGCCGCCCGACGACCGTCTTCAGGACCACGTTCACGAGCAGCGAGTCGAGGAGCACCCCTGCCACGGTCCGTGCCGCCGCCCGCTCGTCGGCCCGGCTCCCCCGAAGGGCCCGCAACAGCGCCAGCATGATCCAGACGAGGCCGAACTCGCCGAGCGACGACGCCGTGTAGAAGATGCGATCTGCCGCGCGCCCGCCGCGGAGCCGGTCGAATGCGCGATCCACGCTCTCGTCGACCCGGGCGACGAAGTCCTTCATCGCGCGAGGGGGATGGTGCTGGCGCCCGCTGCCGGGCAGAGCTGCTGGAAGCCGCACCAGGCGCAGAGAGGTGACGGGCTCGGGCGGAAGTCGTCGAGCGCGCAGGCCCTCTCGATCGCCTGCCACACGGCCCCGGCGCGCTGGCGCACGGACCGCATCGAGATCTCGGTCGGCTCGGCCGAGACGACCACCCGGTCTCTCAGGTAGAGCAGGCGTACGACCGCCGGACGGCGCCCGAGGACGGCGTCGCACAGCAAGGCGTACAGCTGGACCCCGGCGAGCCGGGACCGCGCCTGCTCGGCGCGGGGCGCCCTGCCGGTCTTGTAGTCCACGACGGCGAGGCGGCCGTCGGGGAGGAGGTCGAGCCGGTCGATGATGCCTCGGAGGTGCACCCCGTCGACCTCGCACTCGAGATCGAGCTCGAGACCGATCGGTCTCACGGCGTTCGGGTCCTCGATCTCGAAGTAGCGGTCGAGCAGGGCTCCGGCCTGGCGCCCGAGGCGCTCCCCGCTCTCGGCGTCGAGCTCGAGCGCGGCGTAGTCGGGATCGGCCGCCTCGAGATCTCGTTGTGCGTCACGCAGGGCCGCTTCGGCGGCGGCACGATCGCGCGCTCCTTCAGGTACGTAGGTGAACAGCAGCTGCAGGGCCCGGTGAACGAGCGTGCCTAGCACCGCAGGCAGCGACGGGGGCTCGGGCAACCGGTCGATCACCGAGAACCGGAAGGCGAGGGGGCAGCTCGTGAATGCGGTGATCTTTGACGGCGTGAGCGTCCTCGGCGGCTCGAGCGGTGCGGCCGGGGTCTCGGTCAACCCGTGCGCCGGGCGGATCTCGACGGGAGCTGCTCCAGCCATCATGGCCAGGCTAGGCGGACGGTGTCGCGCCGCCGGGGATCCCCGTAGTAGAAACACCTTCGTGCCGCCGCGCCCCTCTTCCGCTCTCGGAGCGCGGGGCTGAGCGGGGGCGCCGCCACCGGCCTCCTCGTTGCCGCCGGGTTCGTGGGCGGCCTCGTGAACGGCGCGGCAGGGGGCGGAACGCTCGTGTCGTTCCCGGCCCTGCTCGCGGTCGGAGTGCCAGCGCTCACGGCCAACATGACCTCCACGGTCGGCATCTGGCCCGGGTACCTGGGTGGCGCGGCGGGTTTCCGCCGCCAGGTCCGGGCCCAGACCCGGCGTGTGGCCGAGCTGTCCGCCCCTGCCGTCGCCGGCGGTGTCGCGGGTTCGGTCCTGTTGTTCGTGACTCCTGCGCACGAGTTCTCGACGATCGTGCCGTACCTCGTGCTGGCGGCCTGCGCCCTGTTCGCGCTGCAGCCCCTCGTCGCCCGGGCGGTCAGGGCTCGCTCGGGCGGCGGAGAGCTTGCTCCCGGTCCGCTCCGCCGGGTGGCTGCCCACGCCGGCACCCTCGCCGCCTCGGTCTATGGCGGCTACTTCGGCGCCGGCCTCGGCGTCGTGTTCCTCGCCATCCTCGGCAGCGCCCTCCCCGACGAGCTGGCACGGACGAACGGGCTGCGGGCGGTGCTGTCGCTCGTGGTGAACTCGGTTGCCGTGCTGGTCTTCGTCGTCCACGCCCAGATCGAGTGGTCGGACGCGGGCCTGCTCGCGCTGACGAGCCTCGTCGGTGGCTACATCGGGGCGCGCTTTGCTCTGCGGCTGCCGCCCGTCGCCTTCCGCGCCCTCGTGCTGGCGCTCGGCCTGGCGACGGCCATCCGGCTGCTCGTCGGATAGGAGCCCGGTCGCTTGCTCGAGGGCGCACGAGCGAGCTGGCGAGTCGGTCGCCGCTCAGCGCGAGGAGTTGCCGCCAACGGCTGAACCCTGGACATCCCGGCCGAGCGGAGCCCGCAGACAGCGACCTGCTCGCAAGCGAGAACCGCCGGACCGGTCGTAAGGGTCAGTGAGGCTGGAGGGTGCCGACGAGAAGGACCGTGGGCGACTCCGGCGATCATGGGCTGGCCTACTCTCGGCGGGTGCGCGTCGCCGTCGTGGGAGCAGGTGCTGCGGGCCTGGTCAGCAGCTGGCTCCTTCAGTCCGAGCATGAGGTGACCTGCTACGAGTCCCTCCCGGAGGCGGGTGGCAACGCGCGCCCGGTGGTCATCGAGGAGGAAGGCGAGCGCCTCGAGGTAGCGATGGGCCCGACCTATTTCCTTCCGTCGGACTACCGCGTCCTGATGGCGATCTTCGCCGAGCTCGGCGTCGAGCTGGTGCGTCTGCCGACGTCGCTCACGGTCTATGGCGGCGGCGGGGAGCCGCGTTTCGTCAGCCCCACCCTCCGGCCCTGTCGCCTCCACCCGCTCGTGCATCCGGTTATGGCGCGAGACCTCACCGCATGGCTCAGGCTCCTTGCCGCCACCCTCGATCTCCGACGCCGAGGTGACACCGAGACGACCTGGATCCAGCTCGTCTCGTCGCTGGGGCTTCGTGCCTCCTTTATGACCGAGGTCGCCCAAGCCGTCTCGTCGGCCTTCCTCGGGATCACCTTCGAGGAGCTCCGAGGAGTCAGCGCCTCCTCGGCCCTGCTCTATCCCGCACTTGCGTTGCCGACCCCGTCGCGCGGCCTCCACCTCCCCGTTGCCGTGAAGGGAGGGACCCATCGGTGGATCGAGCGGATCCTCGAGGAGATGGGCGGGGTCCGGCTCAGGTTGGGGGAGCCGGTGCACACGCTCACGAGTGGGCGGGACGGTGTCGTCGTGGAAGCCGGGCACGACGTTGAGCGCTACGACGCGGCAGTGGTCACCGCGCCGATATGGGCAGCAGGCGAGATCCTCGGCGGCTCGGTGGCCGAGGCAGCCGCGCTGGTCCCCTTCACCGAGGCCGAACTGGTCGTCCATCGTGACGACACGTTCCGGTGGGGGGATGCCAGCGACTCCGACGTCAGTGTCCGCACGTTCCCCGAGGCGGCACAGCTCACCACCGCGGCAGGACGGCTCTCGGGGCGGGAGGTGTTCCGGAGCTGGGTGACCTACGACCCGGACCCACCGCTCGACGTCCTGGCCCGCGTTCACTACCGCCATCCGATACCGGTTCCCGCCGTCCGGCGCGCGCAGGAGATGGTGAGCGCGCTCGATCCGTCGAGCGGCGTCCATCTCGCCGGCTCATGGACCCGGGACGTTGACTCCCACGAGAGCGCGGTCGTGAGCGCCGTCGAAGTCGCCCTTCGCCTCCTTCACGACGGGGGGCGGGCCCGGGCCCTCCTGCCGAGGCGCGCCCCGCTCGGCTTCGGCCATCACGCGCCGTACTGAGCGCCGGTTCGAGCGGATCCGAGCCCTGCTCGCGGCGGGTGCTCGGCGTTGTCGGCGCTTCGTGCCGTGGTGACCCGAAGTTCGCCGGTCGAGCCCGGTCACCCGAGCAGCGGGGCGAAGAGGTCGCCCAGGCGTTCCACCCGCTCGAGGACCTCGCTCGGGGTGAGCCCGAGCAGATCGAGCTGGCCGGCAGCGGCCCGACTGACCTCCTCCCACGAGACGGGGGTGGAGACCGCGGGGCGCTCGAGCCCGCGCAGCGAGTACGGAGCCACGGTCGTCTTCGCAGGGTTGTTCTGGCTCCAGTCGATGAGGACCTTGCCGGGCCGGAGGGCCTTCGCCATTCGCGAGACGACGAGCTCGCGATCCTCGCGCTCGAGCTCCTCGGCGACTGCGTGCGCGAGCTCGGTCGTCTCGCCCTCTGTCCAGCCGCGCGAGGCGACGTAGCCGTAGCACTGAAGGCCTTTCGAGCCGCTCGTCTTCGCGAGGAGGTCGATCCCTTCTGCTGCGAGGCGCTGGCGGAGGCGTATGGCGACCTCGCCGCACTCTGCGATCCCGGCCGGTTGACCCGGGTCGAGGTCGAACACGATGAGGTCCGGGGAAAGAGGGCGTCCGTCGTCTCCGAGGCGCCACATCGGCGTGTGAAGCTCGATGGCGGCGAGGTTGGCCATGAACACGAGCGTCGGTAGGTCATCGACCACGGCGAACGTCGTCGTGTCCTTGCCCGCGCGACCCGATCGCCGGTCGCCCCTGCCGGTGCCCTTCCTCGGGAGGACGGCGGTGCGGATCCACGCCGGGGCGTGCCGGGGGACGTTCTTCTCCATGAACCCCTCACTGCTCGTGCCCTCGGGGAACCGTTTGAGCGTGACCGGCCGCCCGGCGAGGTGGGGGAGCATGACGGGGGCGACGCGCACGTAGTAGTCGAGCACGGCCCCCTTCGTGAAGCCGTTCGGGAACAGCACCTTGTCGAGGTTGGACAGGGTGAGCGTCCGGCCGTCCACCTCGACCGTTCTCGTGTTGTCGCTAGAGCTCACGGACGACCTCGTCAGGCGACTTGTCCTCGCGAAGGCCGCGCCAGACCGGATGGCGAAGGAGCCCGTCTCCCGTCCACTCGTAGAAGCGCACCTCACCGACCAGTTCGGGCCGGACCCAGGTGACCTCCTTCCGGTAGCGGGCAGGGAGCTCGCCGGCGAAGGGGCTCAGGCTCGACTCGAGCGGTGCGAGCCGCCTCGCGAGATGGCTGAGCTCCGCACCCGAGAGACCGGACCCGACCCGCCCGACGTACCTCAGCCCGTCGACGCTCGGGACGCCGACGAGCAGCGAACCGATCTGGCCGGCGCGCTGGCCCTGACCAAGGGCCCATCCGCCGATGACCACCTCCTCGGTCTGCAGGTTCTTCACCTTCACCCAGTCGGCCGAGCGCCGGCCGGCTCTGTACGGGGAGTCGCTGCGCTTTGCCACGACGCCTTCGAGACCCTGCTGCCGGCTCACCACCAGCACGTCCGAGCCACCTCCCTCGAAGCGGGGGCTCACCGTCCAGGAGGCACCCCGCTCCAGCCCGAGCGACTCGAGGCGCCGGCGCCGTTCCCGGTAGGCCAGGTCGCACAGGAGCTCGCCGCCGAGGTACACGAGGTCGAACAGCACGAGCGTGACGGGCCGCCCGATTGGCCGGTTACGGCTGCCGCGGCCGGTCGCGTGGATTCGCCCCTGGAGGAGCTGGAAGCTCGGTCGGCCGGCGTCGTCGAACACGACGACCTCGCCGTCGAGCACGGCCTCGTTATGGCCCAGCTGCTCGCCGAGAGCGCGCAGCTCGGGGAGCGCCCCGGTCAGGTCGCGGCCGTTCCTCGACTGGAGGGTGGTACGCCCTTGGCTCACGTAGACGATGGTCCGGATCCCGTCCCACTTGAGCTCGAAGCTCCACTCCCGGTCCGGCTGAGGGAGCTCGTGCCCTGGCACGGCGAGCATCGGCCGGATCCCTCGTGGCATCGGAACGCCGCCGGCGGGCGGGCCGGAGTGCTCGCTCGGGCGAGCCGCGGTCACGAAGCCTGGCGGGCGGCTCTGGCGTTGGCGACGGCATCGGCGAGCTCGTCGCGGTTCATCTTCGAGCGGCCTGGGAGCTGGATGTCTTGGGCCAACTGGTAGAGCTCGTCGCGGCTCATCATGGCGAGCTGCTCACCCTGCGGGAGGCGGCCCTTCTTCGAGGAGCGCTTCGCCCGGCGCGCCGGCTTCTCGGCGGCGGGTGCGTCCGCGGCGCTTCGGCCCCGTGCCGGTCGCCGTGCTCCGTGGGGCGTCTCGCCCGAGCCGCTGCGAGCGACCGCGTGATCAGCGATGCCCGTACCCTTCGGGCTCGCGCCGGCGGCGACGCTGTCGCGGCCCGCTCCCCGGTCGTCGCGCACCCTGTCCACCGAGCGGCGGAGGGCTTCCATGAGGTCGACGACGTTGGCGTCGGGCTCCGGTGAGGTCGCGGTGACGACTTCTGCTCCCTGCAGCTTCTGCTCGATCAGCTGCTCGACGCGAGCCCGGTACCGGTCGCGGTACCTCTCGGGCTCCCACTTCGCGCCCATCGACTCGATCAGCAGCACCGCGGTGGCGAGCTCCCGCTCGCTCGGCGGCTCTGCCGTCGGGCGGATCTCGATCTCCGCCATCGGATCGCGGATCTCGTCGGCGAAGTACATCGTCTCGAGTGCCAGCACCTCGCCGTGGACCCGGAGCGCCGCAAGGTGCTCGCGGCTGCGCATCACGAACATCGCGACTGCCGTCTTGCCGGATTGGCGCATCGCCTCGATCAGGAGCGCATAGGGGCGGGCCGCGGCCTCGGTGCGAGGGGCGACGTAATAGGTCTGGTTGTAGAAGATCGGGTCGATGTCCACCGCGTCGACGAAGTCCTCGATCTCGATCGTGCGGCTGCCGGACGGCTCGATCGCCTCGAGCTCCTCGTCGGTCACGACGACGTACTGGCTGCCACCGACGTCGTAGCCCTTGACGATGTCGCGGTAGCCGACCTCTTCGCCGGTGCGCTCGTTGACCCGCTTGTAGCGGATCCGGTCCGAGGTGCCCTTCTGGAGCTGGTTGAAGCGGATGGACCTCTCCGACACGGCCGAGTAGAGGCCGACCGGGATGTTGACCAGTCCGAAGCTGATCGAACCTGTCCAGATTGCCCGAGCCATGTTGTCTCCGCGGCCGTCCACGTGCCGAGCGCACCTGGCTGTGCTCGGGTCCTACATGGTACTCGCGGTCGGGCGATCTCGATCGAGCGGTCACCGCGCCTCGCCCTAGCCTGCCGACATGAGGATGTCGCAGCTGCTCGGCACAACGCTCAGGGAGGCGCCTGCGGGCGCCGAGACCCCGGGGTACCGGCTCCTTCTCCGGGCCGGCTATGTGCGCCAGCTCGGGCAGGGGATCTTCTCCTACCTCCCGCTCGCCTGGCGGGTGATGCGCAGGATCGAGCAGATACTGCGCGAAGAGATGGACCGCGCAGGCGGGGTTGAGCTCTCCATGCCCGTCGTGCACCCCGCCGAGCTCTGGAAGCGTTCGGGCCGTTACGACACGATCGGCCCCGAGCTCGTTCGGCTCACCGACCGGCGCGAGCGACCTCTCGTGCTCGCCATGACCCACGAGGAGGTCGTGGCGAGCCTCGCAGCCTCCGAGGTCAGGTCGTGGCGCCAGCTCCCACGTCTCGTCTACCAGTTCCAGCTCAAGTTTCGCGACGACCCCCGTCCGCGGGCGGGGCTGATCCGGGCGCGGGAGTTCACGATGAAGGACGCCTACTCGCTCGATCGGGACGAGGAGGGCCTCGCGGCGCAGTACGAGCGCATGCTCGACGCCTACGGCGAGATGTTCCGCCGTTGCGGGCTGCCGGTCATCGCTGTGGGAGCCGACGCCGGCGTGATGGGCGGATCGGAGGCGGACGAGCTCATGTACCTGAGCCCGATCGGCGAGGACACGCTCGTGCTGTGCGACTCGTGCGGCTATGCGAAGAACCGGCAGGTCGCCACTGCGGCCCGGCGACCGGTCGACGAGGGTGAGGAGCCACTCCCGCTCGAGCGCGTGGCGACGCCCTCTGCCTCGACGATTGCCCGCCTCTGCGAGCTGCTCGGCGTCCCGCCGGAGCGCACGGCCAAGGCCGTGTTCCTCACGACGGGTACCGGGCGCCACCTCCTCGCCGTCGTGCGCGGCGACATGTCGCTCAACGAGACCAAGCTCGCCAACGCCGCCGGTGCCGGCGAGCTGCGGCCGAGCACCCCGGAGGAGATCGCGTCGATCGGCTGTGTGCCGGGGTACGCCTCGCCCATCGGCGTCGGAGACCGCGCGGTCGTCGTTGTCGACGACCTCGTTGCCCGCTCGCCCAACCTTGTGGCAGGTGCGAACGAGGAGGGCTGGCATCTGCGGAACGTGAACTGCGGTCGTGACTACCTGCCCGACGTCGTGGCCGACATCACTGCGGTGGACGACGGCGAGCCCTGCGTCGTGTGCGGCTCGCCCCTCCGCACGACCAGGGCAGTTGAGGTCGGCAACATCTTCAAGCTCGGGACGCGCTACTCGCCGCTCGGGGCGACCTACCTGGCAGAGGACGGCACGGAGCGAGCCGTTGTGATGGGCTCGTACGGCATCGGGATCGGCAGGCTCTTCGCCTGCCTTGCCGAGGAGCACCGGGACGAGCGGGGGCTTTGTTGGCCCGCCTCGGTGGCGCCGTTCGACGCCCACCTCTGTGTGCTCGGCTCCGAGGGCCGAGCGGCCGCACCGGAGGTTGCCGCCGCCATCGAGGGGGCGGGCTTCGAGGTCCTCGTGGACGATCGCGACGAGCGGCCGGGTGTCCAGTTCACCGACGCCGAGCTGATCGGCTGCCCCGCGATCCTCACCGTGTCGGCCCGGTCACTGTCGGCCGGCGGGATCGAAGCGCGCCGGCGCAGCGACGACCCTTCTCAGCGTGAGATCGTGGGCTTCCCCGAGCTTGGCGCCTGGCTCGCCGGCTGACAGCTGGGGGAAGCGAGGGCCGATCACCGAGGTGCACGTCGCCCCGGGTCCGGTCGATCCGGCCGCGCCTGTTGTCGGGGACGATCGAGCGGGGAGCCCTCGCAGGCGGCGAGTCCAGCGACGAACCGGCGGGCGAGCGCCTAGGCCCGGCTGACCTCGGCTGCCAAGCTCGGCTCCGGCAGCGGAGCGGGGGAGTCTTGGACCGGGCGGACCGGCCAGAGGCAGAGGGCGACGAGAGCGAGGATCGGTCCCGTGCCGACGTCGGTGGCCGTGCCGCTCGCCACTCCGCCGAAGTCCTGCAGGAGCAGGAGAGCGCCTGCCAACCCGAGGAGCGCCACGAGGGCCGGCCGGGTCACCCTCCCGCCGCGGAGCACGGCGAGCGAGCAAGCGAACAGCACCGCGGTGGCGACCCCGAGGAGGAGCTCACCGTGATGGGCGAAGAGCGCCGCGGCATACCGGTCGAAGTGCGCGATGGGCGAGGGCTGGCTCGCGCTCATCCCGCGCAGCATGCTCACGATGGAGCTGGCACGCGCTGGTGACGGCCAGGACTCGACGGCGAGGAGCGACGTCAGCGCCACCCCAACCGCCCGTCTCGACCGCTCTCCTTGCCACCAGGCCCTCTTGGCAAGACCTGTGGCTGGCACCGGCCAGAGCAGCAGGCTTGCGACGACGTAGAGCAAGGCCGGCCCCGGGGCACCGGTCACCGGCGTGGCGCCGGCCGTGAGCACCGAGCCGAAGCTCTCCCCGAGGGCCCACACTCCAAGGCCCCAGAGAGCCGAGAGCCCGAGACCGAGGCGGACGCTCGAGCGCCGGGCGATGAGGACGCCGATCAGGAGCTGGGTGCCGGCGAACAGCTCGTTCCACAGCAGCGGGTGGGCCGCGACGATCCGGGCAAGGTCGCCCACCGCAGTCGCGATCAGGACCGGGCTGCCGGTGGCGGAGCCTGCGAGCGTCGAGGCGGCGAAGGAGTGGCTGAACATGTACGGCTGGGCCTGCAGGACGGCGTCGACCAGCCAGATCGCGGCCAGAGCCAGCTGGAGGCCCCGCTGCCACGTGAGAGTGGCGAGCCGCGTGCGCACGGCGCTGACGGTCGACTCGAGGGTCCGCTCCTTGTGGGTGCGAGGTGTCCGAGCCCCTCGAGGCAGCACGAGCGTGGTGCACATGGCGAGGCCACCTGCCAGGACGACGTAAAGGCCGGGTCCCTGGCGGGGAACGATCATGGCGTCCGCGCCGGACAGGTCAGCATGCACCAGCGCGATCAGATGGAGCGTGAACAGCACGATCGCGCTCCCGAGGAGGGCCGAGGCCCATCGCTGTGCCCAACCGGGCCGAATGGCTATCGAGACGGCCAGCAGCGTGGCGAGGCCGGCCCCGACGAGCAGCCACGTCCCGTTCGTCGAGCCGACCGCGGAGAGGGAGAGCAGTCCCCCGTAGTAGCTGATCCACGGGAGGCAGACCCCCGTGGCGACGAGAGCAGCCCCAAGCCCGGTGGCGGCAACCGCGAGACCATCGAACCGCAGTGATCTCACGAGGCGGGCCAAGCGAGTGCGTTCAGCCTCACCGGTGCCCGGCATGGTCGCGATGGTGGTCGACATTCCAGTCCTCTCGGTCGTGAAGCCGACGGGCGCTCCCTTGTGCGGGGAGCGCCCGTCGGCGTCTTGTTACGACGTCAGCTCGCCTTGAAGTACAAGAAGACGTTGGTGACGATGTTGCCGGTCACCGCCGTGCTCCCGTGGTTGCGAAGGCGCATGATCTCGGAGTAGCTCTTCGCTGCCACGATCTGGTTCCACGCCGTCGGGCTCGTGACGCCGATCACCACGACGTTCCACCACTCAGCCTTGCCCTGGTTGAGGGTCGTGATGATGTGGCTGTGAGGCGGAAGCTTCACGTTGTCGTAGGTCGAGCTGTTGAAGACCCCGGAGAGGTCGATCGTGCTCGGGTGGTCGATGCAGCTGCCGGCGACCGGGCACGCGAGGGTGCTACGAGCAGGGGTGAAGCCGATCGGGACGATCACGTACAGCGGGTCGAACTGCGTGGCGGGGATCGCCTCGTAGTCGGCACCCGCCTCGCAGCCGGTGCTCGCGTGGTTGGCGGGCGGCCGCTTGCAGAAGAAGTTCCTCGTGTAGGTGAAGGTCACGGTCTTGCCGTAGTACCAGCCCGGGGTGGTGCCGACGCGGTTGCCCGAAGTGGACAGCGTCGTCGCCAGGCTCGTCATCTGCATCGCCGGGGCGGCACTCGTGGCGAGCGACGGCCCGAGGATGCCGGCGGCGCCGAGTGCGAGAGTGGCGGCGAGCACCCCTCCGGCCGCTCGGGGCGGCATCTGTCGGATCCGCTGGATTATGGACATTTGGTCTCCTCGTCAGGTCGATGGAGGCGAGGGTCGCTCTCGGCCCTCGCCACCCCCTGTTCGGAGCACCGACCGCGCGCGGATGTGCGCGGGCCGGCCGCCTCCGAGTTGCTGTGCCGCTCGCCGTGGCGAGATCGGCAGGCGCGCACGGTGCTGA
>Ga0070737_10004770_pt1 | contig 13318 bp, 11 predicted proteins | sample Coa_R1_10_FD_66438 | JGI IMG/M metagenome (GOLD analysis project Ga0070737, IMG submission 66438) | Surface soil microbial communities from Centralia Pennsylvania, which are recovering from an underground coalmine fire - Coalmine... | ecosystem: Environmental > Terrestrial > Soil > Unclassified... | reverse complement strand
GCCGGTCGCCAAACTGCGGCGCCGAGTCGGCTGCCTCGCGGAACGGCCCGTAAAAGGCGGATGCGAACTTCGACGCGTAGCTGAGAATCGGCGTCATTGCGAAACCCGCGGCATCGAGCCCGCGACGGATCGCCGCCACGCGCCCGTCCATCATGTCGCTCGGCGCCACGACGTCGGCGCCTGCGCGCGCCTGGCTCACTGCCGTGCGCGCCAGCAATTCGAGCGTCGGGTCGTTGTCCACCTCAAAGCCCTCGCGGCCTTCGACGACTACGCCGCAGTGGCCGTGGCTGGTGTATTCGCAGAGGCAGACGTCGGCGATCAGCACCAGCTTCTTTGCGGCGCTGCACTGCCTGAGCGCGCGCAGCCCCTGCTGGACAATGCCGTTGTCGTCCCAGGCGCCCGCGCCCATGTCGTCTTTCGACTCCGGAAGCCCGAACAGCAGCAGTCCCCCGATGCCGAGCTGCGCGGCTTCTTCGGCCTCGCGCACTGCCTCATCGATCGAGAGATTGAACACGCCCGGCATCGACGCCACGGCCTTGCGCACGCCCTTGCCCGGGCACAGGAACAGCGGATAAATCAGGTCGCCCGGCTCGAGCGCGGTTTCGCGCACCAGCGCGCGCAGCCGCTCGCTCCGCCGCAGACGGCGCATCCGTATGTCAGGGAATGCCATGCCTCGATTGTATGCCTCGAAAGGCCGCCTGCACCGGCTTGCGCAGCCGCCGGCGGGCTTAGAGCTGCCGGTACAAGGTCGAGTTGCGGTAGCCGAGCAGCATTACCAGCGTCCAGATGCCGAGCGCTGTGCCCAGCGGAAAGCGGATCAGGCTGAGGATGGCCGCGATGATGGCCACAATGCGGCCCCACTGCGCATGTTCGAGCAGGCCCCATCCGGCAACCACAGCCAATGCCGAGCGGATGAGCAGCGACAGCCATGCGATGTGCATGACCGGCAGGATCCAGGCGGGCGGCGGACTGCCGTGCGCCCACGGTCCGTTTGCCCAGATCGAGGGACCGCCGAGCAGGAGCGTGCGGGCAAAACTCAAAGCCGCAAAGCCCAGCAGCAGCGACAATCCGGCGTACACAAACCAGACAACCGCCAGCGCTTTTACCCGGCTGCTGTAGTTAGCCAGTTCAAATTCGAAGCCGGGAACCGGCGGGACCGGCGGCGCAACCGGCCGTCCGCATTGCGGGCAAACAGCCTGGCCCGCCGTCAGAGCGCGACCACATCCGCTGCAATACATTTAGCCTCCAGTTGCTGCGGGCAATTGCTCATTGCAAGCCATGGTACGCGATCCAGGGCCGGTTTGTTCCCTGTCACTCTGCCGGGAGCAGGCCGGCCGCCTTTGCAGCTTTCTTACATTCTCCGTGCGAAAATCGCAATCGTGAGCAATTCGGCTCTACCCGCGACTGCGCTTGCCCCCGGCGTCCTGCTTGACCATTACCGGCTCGATGCCGCCATTGCCCGCAGCGGCATGGCCACGCTGTATCGCGCCACGGATCTGCGCACCGGCCGCGCTGTCGCCGTGAAGGTTCCGCATGCGGAGATGGAGTCCGACCCCGTGCTCGTCGAGCGCTTCCGCCGCGAGGAGCAGATCGGACAGGAACTCGACCATCCGGGCATCGTAAAGGCCTTCGCCGGCGAGGAGCGCAGCCGGCGCTACATGGTGCTGGAGTGGGTGGAGGGCCGCCTGCTGCGCGAGGTTCTCAACGAGCAGCGGCGGCTGCCCGCCGGCCGCGCCGTCGGGCTGACCATGCAGATATGCGACGCGCTCGACACAATGCACAAGCACGGCGTGGTGCATCGCGACCTGAAGCCGGAAAACATCATGGTCGGCAGCGGCGATCGCATCAAGATCATCGACTTCGGCATCGCCATGAAGGAGGACGCGCGCCGCATCACGCATACCGAGCTATCGCCGGCGCTGGGTACGCCCGACTACATTACGCCGGAACAGGTGAAGGGCCAGCGGGGCGATCAGCGCAGCGACATCTACGCGCTGGGAGTCATGCTTTACGAAATGCTCACCGGCCAGCCGCCATTTACCGGTTCCAACCCGCTGGCCGTGATGAACGAACGCCTGCTCAACGATCCCGCTCCGGCGCGCTCGCTGAATCCCGAGATCTCGCCGCAGCTGGAAGAGATCCTGCGCCGCGCACTCGAGCGCGATCCTCGCCACCGCTATGCAACGGCCGCGGAGATGGCCTGGGAGCTTGAGCACCCCGAACTGGTGGGCGTGGACGAGGGCGCGCGCGCTCAGGCGCTCCGCGGCAGACTCGCGCTCAATCGGCGCAGGCTGCTGCTCTATGGCGCGCTGGGACTTGTGCCCGTGTCGTTATTTGTAATTATGCTGCTGCTGGCGCGGCATTGAGCCTCACCGGTACGATTCGTCGCGGTGAATGACAAACTCCGGATACGCTCCGCCGCCCAGTTCGTGCAGGTCCATGCCCAGGCGCTCGCCGTCAGGGTCGACGCGGAAGGCGATGAAGCGGTTGATGAGCGCGAACAGAAGATAGACCACAGGCAGAACTACGCCGAGGAGCGCGGCGGCGCCGACCAGTTGGGCTACGAGCTGCCCGCTGGTTGCGGAAAACAGCCCCGCCGCAAAAATGCCCCACAGCCCGGCAGCGGCGTGCACGGTGATTGCTCCCGAGGGATCGTCGATCGAAAGAGCCAGCTCGAGCAGCTCGACCATCAGCGGGGTGACGATGCCGGCGACCAGCCCGGCAAAGATCGCCTTGCCCGGCGTGACCACGGCGGCGCAGCCGCTCGAAGCTACAAGTCCCGCGAGCCATCCATTGGCGCACAGGCTTGCATCCGGCTTGCCAAAGCGGAAACGCGTTACGGCAAAAGTCGCCGTCAGAGCGGCGCAGGCGGCCAGAATCGTATTCACCGCCGTCACCGGCAGAGACGCCAGCGGCGCCTGCAGCCACAGGATCGCGCCGGCCGCGTTCCAGGCCAGCCACCCCACCAGCGCCACGAAGCAGCCGAAGAGCACGTAGACCGCATTGTGGCCGGGCATGGCCGTCGACAGGCCCTCCTTGGGAAATTTGCCTCGCCGCGGCCCGGCGATCCAGACCACGGCCAGCGCGCTCAGCCCGCCCAGCACGTGCACCGCGGCCGCTCCGCCGGGATCGAGAAAGCCCGTGCCCAGGCCGAAGTTCGCAGCCAATTCCGCCAGCCAGCCGCCGCTCCAGGTCCAAAAAGAGAAAAGCGGAAAGACGAACGCAGCCAGCACGACGGCTACCGCGCATCCACCCGCAAGACGGAAGCGGTCAGCGCCGGAGCCCCACGGAATCAGCGCGGCCATCGCCACCGACCAGAACTCAAAGATCGTTGCCAGCTGCGCGTGGTCGGCGGCTGCGCCAAAACCGCCGAGCAGAAACGGGCCATTGCCGATCCAGCCCCACAGTTTGCCGCCGGTGTAGAGCGCGAATCCAGGGCCGCCTGCGACGCCGGAGAGCGATGCGCCCACGAACGCGAAAACGATGGCCGCGATAGCCGCAATGGCCAAATTGCCAAGCAGCGCCTGCGCCGCCGAGCGCGACCGGCCCAGCCCTGTATTGATCAGCGCCATGCCGGCGATCGCCAGCGGCGCCAGCAGCAGCAGCGCAAGCGTAAGCGCGAAGGAGGCCTCGGTCATGGGCGCTCCTCGCCGCGGCGGTGCATGTGCCCGCGCACGGCAACGGCCAGGCCCATTGCCTCGACGGCCAGGCCGCAGACCACAAAGGCTGCGCGCGGCCCCGGGGCAGGGAACAGCACCAGTGCGGCAACGGTCAAAAAGAACCCCGCGGGCATCACGAGCAGTCCGGCGTATTTCATGGGCCTTCCCCCGGCTGGTTTTTTTGAAGGCGGTTCAGCAGACGCACAGTTCCGCCCTGTCCACGGCTGGATGGCATTGTTGGCTGCTATCCGTGCGCCAGGCTCTGCCAGCGGCCATTGCGCGTTTATGAATTCTAAACGATGTTGCTGATGGAAGCGGAACGGAATTGGAGGGCCATTTTCCGGATGATTTGCCTGCGAAGATTTCTCGATTGCCTGGCGGTGCAGACCTGAGCGCGCCCGCCGCGTTTCCTGATCTCTCCTTCATATGCTGTGCAGCGAGGTCTGCGGCGGACATATCGTATGGCTGCCCGGGGCCGCGCAGAAGATCGATCGGAGCTGGATCGAAACCGCCGCGCAGATGCCAAGAGCAGGCCTGACGTGATATTTTGTTGTCGGAAATTTTTTCGATTCCCCGGCGATGCGCTCTGCCGGGGGAGACAGTCACGCTGGGCTTATTAACCGTCATTTTTCTTCGTGAACGAAACCGGACTACGGCGCAAAACGGCGTCATGCGTTTGCGCCGCGTTTTTCGCAATTTTGCGCGCCAGCCTCTTGCGGGTCGAACATGGACTGCTATAGTGATTCTTCAGGTCACCTCACCTGGCAGCCTGTTTTTTACCAAGAGCGATTTTTGTAGGTAACCTTTGCCCCCGCGGCGGCGGCCGCCGGCGCGGGCGCACTTAGACGCGAAAATCAAGCAGGGACAACATGCCGCAAATCTTCGACCGCAGCTCCAATGCACTGGCCCGCATGAGCCTGGTGTTGACGGGGTTGATTGTGATTGCCCTGGGAGTCACGCTGGATCAGTTGCAACGCTCGCCGTGGGTCACACGGCAGGGCCAGCGTCCCGATCAGCCGGTTCCGTTCAGCCATAAGCATCACGTGCAGGGGCTCGGCCTGCAGTGCCAGTACTGCCACACTACGGTTGAAAAATCGAGCTACGCCGGCATTCCGCCGACGCGCACCTGCATGAACTGCCATGCGCAGATCTGGACGAACGCGCAGCTTCTCGAGCCGGTGCGCGACAGCTGGTACACCGGCCAGTCGATCGTGTGGACCAAGGTGCACGACCTGCCCGACTTCGTTTACTTCAATCACTCCATTCACGTGAACAAGGGAATCGGCTGCGAGACCTGCCACGGCCGGGTGGACGAGATGCCGCTGATGTATGCGCAGAATACGCTGCAGATGGAGTGGTGCCTGGACTGCCACCGCAATCCGGCAAAGAACCTGCGGCCGACCAGCGAAATTTACAACATGGCCTGGCGAAGCCCCGCGCCCGATCATCCGGTGTGGTGTTCGGCCCAGCCGAACCAGCCGGGCGTGCCCACGGCGCAAAGCGTGAGCTGCACGACCCGCGACCCGAGTAGCGGCGCCGGCGACGAGATGGCTGCTCTGCAGCTTCCTGCGGCGGGCGCGGCCTCGGCCGCGGCGGGCGATGCCGCTCCGGCCGCCGTGCCGGTTTCTGTGAGTTACAGGAAATTCACCAGCCAGGACGATCTCGGTCATTTCCTGCTCGAGCATTACAACATCCGCAATTCCCGCGATCTGATGAGCTGCGAGGTGTGCCACCGATGAGCCGCGATGGAGACAGCCCGATGAATACGGTGGGAAGCGCGATGGACAGCGCCGTACATGACAAAACGGAAGCCGCAAAGAGCGAAACTGCCGAGCCGATGACTCTCGATGCAGTTCGTGCGAAGTTGAAAAACGCGAGGGGCAAAAGGCTCTGGCGCTCGATCGACGAGCTGGCCGACACGCCGGAGTTTCGAGCTGCGGTCGAGCGGGAGTTTCCGGCGGCCGCGCCGGAGTGGATTGATCCGGTCTCGCGCCGCGGTTTTCTCAAGCTCATGGGAGCTTCGATGGCTCTGGCCGGCATGGCCGGCTGCACCAAGCAGCCCGACGAGCCCATCTATCCCTATGTCAAGGCTCCCGAAGATCTTGTTCTCGGTAAGCCGAACTACTTTGCCTCGGTTCATCCGCTGCCGGTCGGCGCAACGCCGCTGCTGGTCAAGAGCAGCGAGTACCGGCCTATCAAGGTTGACGGCAACCCCGAGCACCCGTATAACGCCGGATCGTCGGATGTCTTTGCGCAGGGTTCGCTGCTCGATCTCTACGATCCGGACCGCTCGCAGCGCATCCTCTATCGCGGCGAGAGCCGGAGCTGGCTCGAATTTGTTCAGGCATTTCAGGACAAAGTCGCTTCGACCAAAGACGGAACGGGGATCTACTTTCTGAGCGCGACCATCACCTCGCCCACGCTGGCGCGGCAGTGGGGCGAAGTGCAGAAGGCTTATCCCAGGGCGAAGCTGGTGCAGTACGATCCGGCGGTGGCCGGAACGCTGGCCGAAAAGGGAATCAATACGCAGTACGATCTGAGCGCGGCCGCCGTTCTCGTCTCGCTCGACGCCGATTTCCTCTCGACTGCGGCATATCCCGGCTTTCACAGGCTGGTGCGCGACTATGCCTTCGGCCGCAAGCAGCCTGAAAACGGCAGCATGAACCGGCTCTATGCCGTCGAAAGCTCGACGACCACGACCGGCATGAAGGCCGAGCATCGCCTGGGCCTTCGCGCCAGTGAGATTCCCGCCTTCGCGGCTGAACTCGCCAGGGCGGTCGGCGTGGAGGGCGTCCGTCCGCCGGCGTATGCGTGGACCGGCGAGCAGCAGAGATTTCTGGCTGCGCTGGCGAAGGATCTGAAGGCCAATGCCGGCAGGAGCGCCGTGCTGCCGGGGCTTTATCAGCATCCGGCGGTCGCCGAGCTGGCCATGGCGATCAACAGCGCGCTCGGCAATATCGGCAAGACGGTCTTCGTCACCGACGAGACCATTAACCCGCTGCCTTCCGATCAGATAGGCGACTTCAAGGCTCTGGTCGCCGATCTCAATGCCGGCAAGGTCGACTGGCTCGTCATCCTGAATTCGAATCCCGTCTACACGGCGCCAGCCGATCTGAACTTTGCCGATGCCTTCAATAAGGCCAATGTCGTCGTCCATCTCGGCAGCCATCTGGACGAGACCGGCCAGATCTCGCACTGGCATATTCCGGCCGCGCACTATCTCGAGTCGTGGTCGGACGCGCGCGCCTACGACGGCACGGTCTCCATTGTCCAGCCGCTCATTGATCCGCTTTACGGCGGCCACTCTGCACATGACATTCTGCAGGTTCTGCTCAGCCAGCCCCTCCAGAGCGCTTATGAATCGGTGCGCGAGACCTGGCGTCCGGTTCTTGAAAAGAGCGCGCAGGGCGACTTCGAGAAGGGCTGGCGCAGATCGCTGCACGACGGCTGGATCGCCGATACTGCGTTTGCAAAGTCGGGCAAGGCCGGTGCGGCCGGCTTCCGCGGCGATATTCCCGCGCCAGCCAGCAGGGACTCGATCGAGATCATCTTCCGGCCCGATCCGAATATCTACGACGGCCGCTGGTCGAATGTGGGCTGGCTGCAGGAGCTGCCCAAGCCGGTCACCAATCTGAGCTGGGACAACGCCGCCCTCGTTTCGGCCGCGACGCTTACCAGGCTCGGCCTCGAAGAGGACGACATTGTCGAACTGAGCGTCGGCAACGGCCGCGTCAAAGCGCCGGTCCTGGTCGCTCCCGGCCATCCCGACAACTCTGTCACCGTCTATCTCGGCTACGGCCGCGAGTTCGCCGGCCGGGTGGGCTCGGGCCAGGGCTTCAACGCCTACCTCATTCGCAATACGTGGGGCCATTTCTACGCCACCGGCGGCATCCGCAAGGTTGAGGGCAAGTGGGGCATCGCCGTCACCAAGAGCCACTACCAGGACCATCGGGCCAGAGTCTTCGGCGGTCCGGGGGCCGACGGCGACCAGGACCACTCGCTCGAAGCCGACGAGGCGCTCGGCATTCGCGGCATCGTTCGCTTTGCCTCGCTCGACGAATTCAGGCAGAACCCGAACTTTGCGCACGAGGGCGACTACCGCGAGACGCCCGACATGGGCACGTCGCTGTTCCCCAACTGGACCTACAACGGGAACGCGTGGGGCATGTCAATCGACATGAACAGCTGCACGGGCTGCAATGCCTGCATCGTGAGCTGTTATGCCGAGAACAACATCCCGGTCGTCGGCAAGCAGCAGGTGCGCATCGGCCGCAACATGCAGTGGATCCGCATCGACACGTACTTTGAAGGCGATCTGGCGGCGCCGCGGGCGCACTTCCAGCCCATGCTCTGCCAGCACTGCGAGAACGCGCCCTGCGAGCAGGTTTGCCCGGTGGGCGCAACGGTGCACTCGGCCGAAGGCCTCAACATGATGGTCTACAACCGCTGCGTCGGCACCCGCTACTGCTCGAATAACTGTCCGTACAAGGTGCGCCGCTTCAACTTCCTGCTCTACTCCGACTACGAGACCGAGAGCCTGAAGCTGATGCGCAACCCCGACGTTACGGTGCGCTCGCGCGGCGTGATGGAGAAGTGCAGCTACTGCGTGCAGCGCATCCAGGAGGCCAAGATCGAGGCCGACAAGGAGAATCGCCCGATCCGCGACGGCGAGATTCAGACCGCCTGCCAGCAGGCCTGCCCGGCTTCGGCCATCACCTTCGGCAACATTAACGACAAGAACAGCCGCGTGGCCAAACTGCGCGCCATGCAGCGCAGCTATCAGGTGCTCGCCGACCAGAACACACGTCCCCGCACTACTTACGTGGCTGAAGTATTGAATCCGAATTCCGAACTCGAAGCAACGCCGGTGGAGCACGAGCCGGCAAAGGGTTAATCCGCGATGGCAACAAGCAAAGTCAATCTTCGCGACCGCGTCGATCCCGCAACCGGGGAATACCGGGTTATTGCGCCGGGTGAAACCTTCCGGTCGGTTACCGACAGGATCACGCGCATTGTGCTCACGCCGCACACGCCCCTCGGCTGGTTCGGGTATTTTGCCGTCGCCGGCGGCGGAGCGGTGATGCTGCTGGTCGCCCTCACCTGGCTGTTCCTGAAGGGTGTCGGCATCTGGGCGATCACCATCCCCGTCGCCTGGGGATTCGCCATCATTAACTTCGTCTGGTGGATCGGCATCGGCCACGCCGGAACCCTGATTTCGGCCATTCTGCTGCTCTTCAAGCAGGGCTGGCGAAACTCCATCAGCCGCTTCGCCGAGGCGATGACGATCTTCGCCGTCATGTGCGCCGGTTTGTTCCCGCTGATCCACGTTGGCCGCCCGTGGCTGGGATACTGGCTCTTTCCCCTGCCTTTGACCATGACGGTGTGGCCGCAGTTCCGCTCGCCGCTCATGTGGGACGTATTTGCGGTTTCGACCTATGCCACCATTTCGGTGGTCTTCTGGTACGTCGGCATGGTGCCGGACTTCGGCACCTTCCGCGACCGCGCGCAATCGAAGATCGGCCAGTACTGCTATGGCCTGCTCTCGCTCGGCTGGCGCGGCTCGGCGCGGCACTGGATGCGCTACGAGACGGCCTCTCTTCTGCTGGCGGGCCTGGCTACGCCGCTGGTGCTCTCGGTGCATACGGTCATCAGCTTTGACTTTGCCGTGGCAGTTCTGCCCGGCTGGCACACCACGATCTTTCCGCCCTACTTTGTCGCCGGCGCCATCTACTCCGGTTTCGCCATGGTGCTCACCCTGGCCATCCCGCTGCGCAAGTATTACGACCTGGCGGCGCTGGTCACCGACCGTCACATCGACAACATGGGCAAGATCATGCTGGTGACCGGCTTCATCGTGGGTTACGGCTACGGCATGGAAGCCTTTATGAGCTGGTACTCGGCAGACCACTGGGAGGCGTTTACCTTCTGGAACCGCGCCTTCGGTCCCATGGGCTGGTCCTACTGGGTGCTCATCACCTCGAATCTCGTCATCCCTCTTACTACGCTCTGGTCGCGCAAGCTGCGCACCAACATCCCGTTTATGTTCCTGATCTCGCTCATCGTGAACACCGGCATGTGGTTTGAGCGATTTGTCATCGTCGTCACCAGCCTTTACCGGGATTTTCTGCCGTCCTCGTGGGGCACCTACCGCGCCACCAAGTGGGACTACATGACCTTCGCCGGCACGCTTGGGTTCTTCACCTTCATGTTCCTGTTGTTTGTGCGCTTCCTGCCCATGATTCCCATGAATGAAGTTCGCATGTTGCTGCCCTCGGCCAAGGTCAAGGCCAGGCCGGGATCGGAGGTTGTTCAATAATGCCCCCGCGCGAAGGAATCTATGGCCTGCTGGCCGAATTCGAAACGCCGGGCGACCTGGTGAGGGCCGCGCGGCAGGCTTACCACGACGGCTGGCGCCGCCTGGACTGCTACTCGCCGTTTCCCATCGAGGAGGCGGCCGAGGCGATCGGTTTCCACCGCAACAGGGTGCCGCTCCTCTGCCTTATCGGCGGCCTGATGGGCGGTGCGGCCATGTTTGCGCTCGAAACCTGGATCTCGGTGCTGGCCTATCCTGTCAACATCGGCGGCCGGCCGCTCTATTCCTGGCCGGCGTTCATCGTGCCGGCTTACGAATGGACGATTCTGTGGGCCGGTCTATCGGCGGCCTTCGGCATGTTTGCGCTCAACGGGCTGCCGTCGCTTTATCATCCGCTGTTTAACGCGCCCAACTTCCGCAATGGCGCCACAGTCGACAAGTTTTTCCTCTGCCTCGAGTCGCTCGATCCCAAGTTCGATCTGCAGCAGTCGCGAAGCTACCTCGAGTCCCTCAAGCCGGTTTCGGTGGTGGAGGTGGAGTACTAATGCAGAACAGGGAACAAACGAACAAGCGAACGAGGGAACCAGGAAAGCGCTCCCTGACTGCTCGCGCGGCTGCTTTATCGGCATGCGCTGTGCTGCTGCTCGCCGCCGGCTGCCGCCAGGACATGCAGAACGAGCCCAAGATGATTCCCCAGCGCGGCACCAGCTTTTTTGCCGATCATCGCAGCGCGCGCCCGCAGGTGGCGGGTACCGTCGCCCGCGGGCAGGGCGATGAGGACAGCTACTTCTACACTGGCGTGGTGCAGGGTCCAAACGGCTACAAGGAAGAGCAGAACCTGATGCCGTTTCCGGTGACTATGGAGGTGCTGCGCCGCGGCCAGGAGCGCTTCAACATCTATTGCACGCCGTGTCACTCGCGTGTGGGCAACGGCCTGGGCGAGATCGTGATGCGCGGCTACAAGCCGGCCGCCAATCTCCACGACCAGGTGCGTCTCTCGCAGCCTCTTTCGCACTATTTCTATGTGATGACGCACGGCTACGGCGCCATGCCCGACTACTCGGCGCAGCTTACGCCTGCCGATCGCTGGGCGGTGGCTGCCTACATCCGCGCGCTGCAGCTCAGCCAGGCGGCCACCACGCAGGATGTTCCTGCCGGAACGCAGGTGCGCGACCTTAAGGAAATCGCCCGCGAGCAGGGGCTGCCGGAGAGCGATGCAGGGCCGTGGACGCTGCCTGCGACCTACGTCCAGCCCTATAACCCTGTGACCAGCGAAGGTACGCCCGCCATGGCTCCGGCCAATCCGGCAGACCCGAAGATTTCGATTCCAGCAACCAAAACGCCCGCCGCGGCGGCGAAGTAAGGATTTACGGAATGGCTCAACCTTCTCACGCGAAACAGCTCCCCGCCGATCTCAGCGCTCCGGCCTTCGTGGACGGCTGGCGGAATCGCGCGCTTGGCGTTGGAGTGGTCTTCTCGATTCTTGCCGTGATTCTGGCGTTTGTGGCCCAGACGGCGGATCCCGCGCATCTCGGCTGGGATCATTTTCTGCGCGCCTGGACCCTCGGCCTTACGCTCACCTGGGGATTCGCCATCGGCGGCCTGACCATGCTGATGGTGCAGTACTGCTCGGGAGGCAAGTGGGGCCTGCTGCTGCGCCGGCTTTTCGAGGCCATGAGCCGCACCTGGCCGCTGGTCGTCCTCTACTGGCTGGTGATCGCCGTCTTCGTGAAGCGGCTGTACCTCTGGGCGAGGATCGACCATCCCGAGGAGGCGTTGCATGCCGGCATCATCACCGAAATCCAGGCGCACTGCATTGCTTTCAAGCGGCCCATGCTCAATATCCACGCGTTCTGGGCGGTGAGCCTGTTTAGTTTTGCGATCTGGGCGTTCTACGCCATGCGGCTCAATGCTCTGAGCCTCGAACGAGACCAGCAGGGCCCCGAGACCACGCCGTACTGGATCAAGAAATTCGAGAACATCAGCGGACCCGGCATCGTGGTCTACTCCGTTCTCATGACGGCCTGCTCCATCTACTGGATCATGTCGATGGACGTGACCTGGTTCTCGACCGTCTATGGTTTGCTCTACCTTGTCGAGCAGGGTTTCCAGGTGCTCGCCTTTGCGATCATCGTGGCGCTTGCGCTGTCGAAGGCCGAGCCCTTCAGGACCATCCTGCGCCAGACCGAACAGCACGATCTCGGCAAGCTGACCTTCGCCTTCGTGATGCTCAACATCTACCTCAGCTTCGGCCAGTTCCTGATCATCTGGTCGGGCAACCTGCCGGCCGAAATTAACTGGTATCTCGATCGCTTCCGCGGCGGCTGGGGGGTCATTATCACGCTGGACTTCATCTTCCACTGGCTGATTCCGTTCACGCTGCTGCTTTCGCGGGATCTCAAGCGCAACAAGAAGCGGCTGACGCGCACCTGCCAGTTCATGATCTTCGCCGTGGCTTTCAATCTGTTCTGGCTCATCGAGCCTAACTTCAAGGACGCGGCGCGCAACCTGCACTTCAGCTGGGGCATTCTCGAGTACATCGCCGTTCCGGTAGCCATGACAGGCTTCTGGGTGGCGTATTTCTGCGCGCAGTTGAAGAAGCGGCCGCTGGTGCAGGTCAACGATCCGCATCTGGCGGAGATTCTGGAGCCCGAACATGCCATCGCATAAGGAAGAGTTTCCCGGCGGAGGCCGCCCGCCCGAGCACATTCCCGGCGGCCACGAGCCCGAAGCCGTCGATATATCGGCCGGCTACGAGGTCAGCGACGTCAAGATCGCCGGCATCATCGTATTCCTGGTCGCTCTCGGCATCTTTGTCGCGGTTACGGCGGTGCTCTGCTACGGCATCGGCAAGGTGATCAATGCGCGGCTCAATCGCGAGGATGGTCCCAACAGCAAGTGGACCAAAACCGTCGATATCCGCCAGCTTGGGAATATGCCCTCCAGCCCCGATATGCAGAACAAGGTGGCGGAGCTGACGCAGACATTCCCCACCCCGCGCGTGCAGACCGACGACGGCAACCAGGACCTGGCCGATCTGCACCGGCGCGAGGACCTGCTGCTCGATAATTATTCCTGGGTGGATCGGCAGCAGGGCAAGGTGAGGATTCCGATCGAGCGCGCCATGGAGCTGATCGCGCAGCGCGGCCTGCCCGTAGCGCCTCCGGCGCAGACGGAGCCGCTGATGACCGGCGATACGAAGCCCGTGGTCACGGCGCCCTTGACCGATGGATTCGCCCGCACCGCGTATGAGCAGGAGCTGCCCGCAGTCGAAGGCAATCCGGTAGGCGACCAGCCGGGAGCAGGCAAGGCGGGCGTGGAATAAGAACGAGCCGGTCTCCGGACC
>Ga0070737_10004766_pt1 | contig 13326 bp, 8 predicted proteins | sample Coa_R1_10_FD_66438 | JGI IMG/M metagenome (GOLD analysis project Ga0070737, IMG submission 66438) | Surface soil microbial communities from Centralia Pennsylvania, which are recovering from an underground coalmine fire - Coalmine... | ecosystem: Environmental > Terrestrial > Soil > Unclassified ... | reverse complement strand
CACTGCGATCGGCCGGCCTGCATTGAGCCGTGTCCCACGGGCGCAACCTTCCAAGACGAAAACGGCATTGTGCGCGTAGACCGCAACCTGTGCATTGGGTGCGGCTTCTGCGTCGAGGCCTGTCCCTATGGCGCCCGCTACATCAACCCGGCCATCGAGAAAGTCGACAAGTGCGATTTCTGCGCCCCCCGGCTGTCGCGCGGCGAGCAGCCAATGTGCGTCCTCACCTGCACCGCTCACGCCAAGTTCTTCGGAGATCTGGAAGACGCAAACAGCGACGTTTACAAAATGGTTTATGAGCAAGGGGCGCGGCGCCTGGAAACGCCCGATGTGGCGATCGGGCCTAATGTCTATTACCTGGGCAAGAAAGAAGACGTCGATCTTGTGCTGGCCAATTACCCGCCGCATCCACCCCGCCTGCCAAGCGCCGGAGAGTTGCTGATGAAGGTCCTCCGGCCGCTGGTCCTGGCAGCCATCGGCGCCACCTTCCTTGGCCAGGCCATCGCCTTCTTCAACCAATTGAGGGCAGGCGAAAAGGAATTCGAGGATTAACACGCCATGAGCTCGCAAGTGATTCCGACCACGCCCATCCCCCTGACCCGGGAACAAGCTGAGGCGATGGCGCAGCACCAGATCAAGAAGCATCACGTCGCCATCATGCTTCTGCACTGGTTCAACGCTACCGTGTGGCTGGTGGAACTGGCCACGGGCGCGGCCTTGCTCTCCTCGCACCTTTTCCGCGTCGTCCCCTACTGGTACATCGAAATCGTTCAGGGGATCTTCGGCTCCCGCTCCCACATGCTGTGGTTTCACATTGCCGTCGGAGTCGTCTGGATTATCGTCTTCGCGGTTTACGTGACCTTTGGCTTCCGGACTTACGTGCGCACCAAAGAACTGCACGGCATAGCCATCCACCAGCAGGGACTCTGGCGCAAATTTCTGGCGCTGCAGTGCATCCTGTTTCAGAACGAAGAGGTCTGCCTGGACGCCAACGACGTTCGCTGGCTCCTGGTGCGCTTCCTGCGCATCATCGGCCGGAGCAGCGAGCCGTTGCCTCCTCAGCGGCTGTACAACGCGGGACAAAAGCTCTTCGCTTGGCTCGTATATTTGGCGATCCCCGTCATTATGGCGACCGGCGTGGTGATGAGCCTTCACCTTGGGGCCTTGTGGCTCATTCAGTGGGCCATCGCTTTGCACTTTCTCGCGGTGGGCCTGGTGGTTTCCGGCCTGATGATTCACGTCTATATGGGCGCTGTTTTCCCCGAAGAGAAGCCCGCGTTCTTTTCCATGATCACCGGCATGGTCAACGAGCTGTACGCGTACCGGCACCATTTCACCTGGTGGCGCGAGGTAAAAATGCAGGAGCAAGCTTGGGAAGAGAAAATCGCCGGCGGCACCGTTGTTGATGACTCTGCCCCGCCCGGCGACACTTGTCCGCTTCGCGATCCCGCCGCGACTGAGGCCGGCCCTGAACGGGCGCGACCGCAGGGCCTCTGGCGGCGGGTCTTTCGCTCGCCCGAATATTGGCCTCCCTACGCGGCGGGCGCGGGCCTTGGACTTACCTTGCTGGCGACGTTCGTTCTGATGGGACAAGGTCTCGGGGCCTCTGGCGGCTTCACCCGCTACTTGATCGCGCTGCTTGACTGGGTGGCGCCGCATTACGTGTCCCAGCAACCGTACTGGAGCAGGTACGCCCAGCCTGGCCAATCGCCCTTAATGGCTTTCCTGGTGTTCGAACTGATCGGAGTGGTCATCGGCGGCTTCGTTTCCGGCTGGCTCGCCCACCGCGTGAAAGTCACGGTCGATAAAGGACCGCGCATCTCTCGCCGCACGCGCTACGCGCTGGCGCTCGTGGGCGGAATCTTGACCGGCTACGGCGCGCGCTTGGCCCGCGGATGCACCAGCGGCCTGGCGCTTTCCGGCGGCGCCGTGCTGTCCGTCGGCGCCTGGATCTTCATGCTGGCGGTTTTCGCCGCGGCCTTCCTGGGCGCTTATTTCATGCGGAGGTACTGGCTATGAGTGCTCCCTATTTCTCGGCGTTTTCCATGACCACTTATCTGGCCGTCTCCGTCCTGCTGGGTTTCTTTTTCGGCTTCTTTCTGGAGCGGGCGGGATTTTCCAGTGCGAACAAGCTCGTGGCCCAGTTCTATTTCAAGGATTTCGCCGTGTTGAAGGTGATGTTCTCCGCCATTGTCGTCGCCATGCTGGGAATCGCCTATCTTAGCCTCATGGGCTGGCTGGACATGGGCCAGGTTTTCGTCCCTTCAACCTACATCTGGCCGCAACTGGTCGGCGGCTTGCTCTTGGGCGCCGGCTTCATTGTCGGAGGATATTGCCCCGGCACGTCGGTGGTGGCGATCGCCATCGGAAAAATTGACGCTCTGCTTTTCGCCGTCGGCATTATGGCCGGAATCTTCCTGTTTGGTATGACGTATCCCGGTATCTCGCGGTTCAATTTCTCGGGTGCCCTGGGCGCGCTGACCCTTCCCGCCTGGCTCAACCTGAATACCGGAATCGTAGTCCTTGGTGTGGTTGTGATCGCGATTGCCGCGTTCTGGGCGGCGGAAAAAAGCGAGGGTTGCTGGAACGTTTTTGAGCGGTTCTACGGAAATAGCGCGAAGGGAGGCGAAACCAAATGACAAGCCCCATCCAACTCAGCGGCAAAGGCCTGGCCGCCGCCGCCGTCATTTTTCTGGCCGTCGTCCTGGCCGTGGCCACGACGATGGCGCGCGGGACCGGTTCAGCTCCGCTGAACGCGTCGGCCCTCGCCCAGAACATCGCCCAGCAGACCAATGAGGTCACTCCTCGCGAGCTGGCGCAATGGCTCATCGAAAAGCGGCCGGATTTTCAGCTCGTCGATGTTCGCGCTCCGTGGAAGTTCGACGATTATCACATTCCAACCGCCGTCAATATCCCGCTGGCGACATTGTTCGTTCCCGCCGGCCTTAACCAGCTCTCCCGCGGAAAAAAGATCGTGCTCTACGATGAGGGAACAGGCGGCGCGGCCCAGGCGCAACTGCTTTTGAGCATGAAAGGCTATAACGCCTACTCTGTGCACGAGGGAATCAACGGCTGGTGGTACGACCTGATGACGCCCACCAGCCTGCAAACCGCAGTCACCTCGCCCGCCGGATATCTGCAGGCGAAACAATTGCGCGATTACTTCCTGGGAAGCGCAGCGCCGGGCGGCGCGGCCGCTCATGCTGCACCCGCTCCGCCGCCCGCATCGGTGCCGCCGCCTGCCCCGACGCAGGAAAAACCTCCAGCCACCAAGCTGAAACTTGGGCGCGGCTGCTCCTAAGGAGACTCGATTAAGTCCGGTTTTTGAAGGGGCAGCCTTCACCGGGGTCCCCGACGCGCGCCGATGGAGCCTGACATGCGGCTTCCTCCGCCAACACGCCCCTTCAAGGGTGATGACTTTGGCCGGATAAGGCTTCCGCTGCATGCGGCGCTCCTGAAATTCCCTACTTGCAGGAGCTTGTCGCGTCACCAGAATCACCACCCTGGGATAGCTCGACCCAACCTGTTACTATAGGCTAGGGTGCCCGTATCCGCGATGCGAGAGCGGGACACGAAAGGAACACCAAAGCAATGCGCTGGATGTTACGCTCCAAAATTCATCAGGCCACAGTTACGGAAGCCGATCTGCAGTACGTGGGCAGCATCACAATCGATGAAGAACTGATGGACATGGTGGGACTGCTTCCCGGCGAGCGCGTGCTGGTGGTCAGCAACACCAGCGGCGCCCGGCTGGAAACCTATACGATTCCCGGCCCGCGCGGCTCCGGCATCATCGGCATGAACGGAGCGGCCGCCCACCTCATCAAGAAGGGCGAAGAGATCATCATCATGGGCTTCGAGCTGGCCGACCGTCCAGTCGAGTCCAAGCAGATTGTGCTGGGACCGCACAACGAGTTTGTCCGCTGGCTGCCGGCTGAGAGTTACCACACATCCCTGGCCGAATTCGTGGGCCAGGGATGACCTCAGGCCGCCTGTGCCGGTGCGTCCGCTGATTCGAACAGGGCCGCTTCGGCTTGCCGCCGCCGCAACAGCCCCGGCGAAACAACGCCTCCGGCCCACTTCCAGAGGAGAAACTGTGCCGCTGCGCCTGCCGTATTGCCGGCGTTCAACTCGCGCAGCAACGTCGAGCGGGCAAAGTTTTCCGCGCCCACGTTGAAAACAAAATCCACCAGGGCATCGAACTGGTTCTGCGTGAGCGGCACGGTGACCAAACGGTTGACCCGGCAACCGCGCTGGCCACATCTTGCAAGAGCAACGCCTCGGCCTGCTCCTGCGTGATGCTGAGGCCGGCATGAACGTCGGGACCGGTGTGCCCATAGCCGATTGTCCAAACGCCATTCGCATCCTGATAGGCCTTCAGGCGCAGACCCTCAAACTGCTCGGTCAGCGCCAGGCCTTGCTTGCTGTAGGCCGGCTTGTTACCAGGCGGAGCAAAACTCTCGGTACGGGACATGAGGCCCATCCTTGCGAAGGAAGTGATCGGAGCTTTTGGTCAGGAAGCCCGGAGAATCGAAGGGGAGACGATTGTGCCGCGCCCTTTGCGTGACGTGGCCGGCGCCGGACCGGGACCAAACAGAAAGCCCGGCTTCCGCCGGGCTCGATAACGGAAACGGCTCCGCTAGGAACGTTCCCTAATCTTGAACTCTAATTTCAGAATAGCATATCGGGTGGGGGATTGTTCCCGTTTTGCCAAGTTTATATCTCATTTGCCGGCATGAAATTACAGCTTATTGTTGCGCTTTTCAATATTGACATGCAATAAATACACCCCTGCGCCTGATAGTACTGCCGCGACTGAGCGCGATTCTCAATCCAACCCCCAAATTGTCGTGCAATTAGCGCTAACAAGCTGATTCTAAGGCACGTGGGCCGTACTCTTGCCGGGGAGCGCCTGAGCGAAGCCCGGTGTTCTCGCTGCTCGATTGCGGCTGTAGTACGTCAACCAAAGCACAACCGAGAATCCCAGCAGAACCAGATAAGGCCAGGGAAGAGATTTCCCGCCTTCCGGCCTGACCACCCGCACTGGCAAGGAAAAATCAGCCCTCTGAGCGCCGCGCCGGACAACGATACTCACTTTCCATTCGCCTTCCGCCGGCAAGTTCAGCGATGCCGACTGCAGAAGCTTGTTCTCCGCGTCTTCGCTGGTGGCGCGGACCGGCCCAGTCCTCTGCGGACCCGCGACCTCCTGAGCGTAGAGGTCAACCGTCGCATCGCGCAAAACTCCCTGGGAGTTAGCATCCTGCACCAGCACACTGAAATCTGATGCTCCCGTTTCCAGATCTCCTGAGGGCGCAAAGACGGATACCGCGAATGCGCCGGATTGTCCCCGAAAGCGCAGGGCCTGGTCATCGTCATCGGAGGGGGCGGCCGCCAGATGCGCCAGATACAAGCCGGTCACTGCAAACAGCAGCAGAAACGAAAGCGCCTCGCGAGGCTGGCTGTTCCATCGGCCTGGCGGGAAGCGGCGTGTAAACGCGATGGGCCACCTGACCCGTAGCCATGTCACTCGCCTGCCCGGCAATGAGATCTGCCGTCGCCCTCGCTTGCCCTGCAGGCATTCGACTGCGATCAACATCGCCGGAATCGTGAAGGCCATTGATCCCATTACCCACATCAGCGCGCCGGCGGCCGCCTGGTCGTGCACCGCAGAAAAGCCGAAGAGCCGTGGCATGGCGGCATACGAGGGATAGAGCAGCCGATCGGAAAAAACCAGGATCGCCGACATCACCGTGTTCTCCACATCGGCCGCCAGCAGATACGGCACCATGCCCCAACGCGGCCCGCGCGGGCGGCTGGGCCAGGGCTGAATCACCGGCCACCAGAAGATGAGCGATGCCGCAAAGAAACAGGCGTGTTCCACCTCGTGCCAGGAACCCGACGCCAATGCCAGCTCATAGAGCCGCGGCGTATGCCAGGCAAACAGCGCCCCGCCCAGCAACAACAACGCTACCGCAGGATGGATCAACGCATTTCCCACCTGCTTGGCCACGCGCCAGTTGAGGAATGGGCCGGCAAACTCGCGGGCGGCGAAGGCCGGTAACCCTCGCACCAGCGGGACCAGCGGGGCCCCCAGCAGGATCAGCGGCGGCGCCACCATCATCAACAGCATGTGCTGCAGCATGTGGGCGGTGAGCACGAAAGCGGAAAACGTATCGCAGGGCGAAGCCAGCGCCACCCAGAGCGTGAGCAGTCCCAGCAGAAAGCAGACCGCGCGCCACAGCGGAACGAAAGGCACGCCGGCGCGCCGCAGCCGCACCCAGCCGCGCAGATACACCACGGCAGTGACCGCCAGTGCGAAACTCGCGGCCGGCGGCACAGACCACGACAGCAGCACGGCTTGGCTGACGGGCGGCATCCCTAGGTGTCGTGAGGACCAGAATTGCGTCGCAAGTCTGTTGGATGTCCGCCTGCCTCATTGGTTGCTTCTTGCAGCCGCCTGGCCGCTGCGCAACCAGGCTTCGCACACAGCACCGGCCCGGCGCAGGCTCAAGGCAGCAAATTGTGCTCCCGTAGTTTCCGGTAAAGGTTGCGTTCGCTGATTCCCAGGATCTTGGCCGCGTTCGCGCGATGACCGTTGCTGGCCTCGAGGGCTGAGCGGATGTGCTCCCGTTCGGCCTCTTGCAGCGTCGGCAGTGGAGAGTGTGATGAGGAAAGGCCCGCCCGGGCGGCCGCAGCCGAACGGCGCTGTGCAATCGGGAGGTGGCCCGGTAACACGCATGGGCCTTCGCAGAGTAACAGCGCCGCTTCGATCGCGTGCAGAAGCTCGCGGACATTGCCGGGCCATTCATAGTTCCGCAACAGCTCCATCGCTTCCGGGCTGATCTGCTTGTTGGAGCCGAATCGCTCATTGAGTGTGCGGACGAAATGTTGCGCCAGCAGCTCGATGTCCTCCCTGCGGTCCCGCAGGGGCGGGACCTCGACGGTGATCGTGCTGAGCCGGTAATACAAGTCCTCGCGGAACAGGTTCTGGCGCACCATGTTCGGGATGTCCCGGTTGGTGGCGGCCAGCACCCGCACATCCACTTCAATTTGCCTGGTTCCGCCTACGCGCCGAAAAGTGGAGCTGTCCAGCACGCGCAGCAGCGTGGTCTGGGTGGCGGCGCTGATGTCGCCGATCTCGTCGAGGAAAATCGTTCCCCCGTCGGCGACTTCGAACAGTCCGGGCTTGGCGCGTTCGGCCCCGGTGAAGGCGCCGCGCTCGTGTCCGAACAATTCGCTTTGCAAGAGAGTTTCCTGCAACGCCGCGCATTCCACCACGACGAACGGGCGTGAGGCCCGGGGGCTGCGGGCATGGATCAGCTTGGCGACGCGCTCCTTGCCCGAGCCTGTCTCCCCCAGAATCAGCACCGTCGTTTTGCTGGGGGCCACACGCTCGACGACGCGGAGAAGGTGCTGGAACGCCGGACTGCTGCCAAGCAACGAGTCCCCCAGATCGGGTGGCGTTAAGCCGCGCTCCAGCACCGCCGTGCGTTGCCGCAGCGCGCGCCGCTCCAGCGCCCGCTCGATGCGCATCTCCAGCTCGTCCAGAGGACAGGGCTTCACCACATAGTCGAACGCGCCCATGCGAATGGATTCGATCGCCGTGTCAATCGAGCCGTGGCCCGTGAGCATGATGACCTCGATCGCCGGCGCGCTGGCATGAATGGCCTTGAGCGCCTCCAGGCCGCTGAGGCCGGGCAACTGAAGGTCGAGCAGCACGACATCCGGTTCCTCGGCGGCAACGCGCCGGACCGCTTCTTCGCCCGAAGCGACACTCGTGACTTCGTAACCGAGATGCCCCAACTCGCCCGCCATCACCTGCCGGAAGGCCCCGTCGTCATCAACGAGCAGGATGGAGGATGGTTTCACACCTCGACCTCCGCAGCGTGATGAATGGCGGGCAAAACCACCTCGAAGGTGGAACCTTTCTGCGGCGTGCTGTCGACCAGAATGTCGCCTCCCCAGCTTCGGACTGCATTCAACGACAAAAACAGCCCCAGGCCCGTGCCGTCATCGCGCAAGCTGAAAAACGGCTCGAAGATCTTCTCCCGATATTCCGGGGCGATGCCGCAACCTTCATCGGCAACCCGAATGCGGACATCCGCGCCGTTCTGTGCGGTGACCACGACCTGGCTGCCCGGCTTGGAGGCTTGAATCGCATTGAGCAGAAGATTCACCAGAAGGTTTTGCAACTCGGCCTCGTCAGCGCGTACATGCAGCGGACCGGGAAACGGCGTTACCTCGATATGGACCGACTGCGCGCGCGCCGTCGGTTCCACCAGTCGCTGGGCCGCCAGGATGGCCTCGTTGACCTCCACAATGTCCTGTTCCCGGCGCTGCCCGCGCGAGAGACGCAGGAAGTGCTGGGTGATCAATCGGCAGCGCAGAAGCTGCTCCCGCGCGATCGTGGCGCTCTCGTGGATTCGTGCCGGGTCCGGCTGCCGGTCGTGCCGTGCGGGAGTTTCCCGCAGGATGCTCTCGACACAAGTCAGCACCGTCGCCAGCGGGGTATTGAGCTCGTGCGAGAATCCGGAGGCCAGCACGCCCAGCGATGCCAGACGGTGGGACTCGGCCAGTTTCGCCTCCGCCGTGCGCCGGTCCGAAATGTCGCGCCACACCTCAACCACCTGCGCCAGCCGGCCCGAGGCGTCCAGAATCGGCGAGGCGTGGATCTCTTCCCAGGCCACGGTGTGATCGTCGGCGCGGCGTTCGCAAATTCGCACCTGCCGGGCCCCCGTCCGCAGGCATTCCAGGGTCGGGCAGTCCGCGAGACTACACGGTCCGGGCTGCCTCTCGTAACAACAGCAGCCTAGCACCTGCTCGCGGGAGCTGGCGGCCCGCTGCAGGAAGGCGTCATTGGCGGCAAGGATCCGCCGTTCCGGATCGAGCACCACGATCCCATCGTCAATGCTGTTGATCACGGTTTCCAGCCGTTCCCGCTGGATGCGCACTTCGCCTACCAGACCGGAAACCGAATCGGCCATGGCGTTGAATTCGCGCCCCAGCCAGGCCAGGGTGTCGGAACCCTCTACCGGCACGCGGCAATCCAGATCGCCTTGCGACAGCAGGCGGGCGGCCGATTCCAGGCGCTGCAGCCGGCGCAGCACCGAGACGCGAATCACCATGAAGATTGCGCCCACGAGGACAAAAGTCAGGGCCCCGGTGCCGGCCACCATCCAGCGCAAATCACGCGTCATGGCCGCATGCACTTCGCCGGCGTTGTAGTCCAGAATCAGCACGCCGTTGATCCGCTGCTGCGGATTGTGGCACCGGTGGCACTCCTCGCGATTGCGTATCGGGATCACCGTCCGCAGAATGCTGCCGCCCTGGGTCTCGATCACGCGGCTGGATGCGCGGCGTTCCGGGGGATCGCGATGGCAGGCCTGGCAGGTGGGAGAACTGATCTGGAAATCCTGGCGCCGGGCCAGCGGCGCGCTGGAGTATCGTTGCACGCCGTTGCGGTCCAGCAGTACCAGTTGTTGCACGCGGGCCTGCTTGCCGAACCGCTCGATCATTTCTCCGATCAGCGAGCGGTCGTTTTGCAGCATTTGGTGCTCCAGCGCGGTGTGGATCAGCTCTCCTTCAGCCAGTGCGTTGGTCCGCGCCGCGTCGAGCAGGCTCTGGAAATGGTGCTGCGAATAGAAATAGGCGGCGACGGAACAGGCGACAACCACGGCCGCGGTGACTCCCAGAGCCAACCCCACCGTCATGCTGGCAAAACGCGACTTCATCATCGGCAGTTCGGATTGCCGGGATCATGGCACACGCACCCGCGGCTGTCAAACAACGCTCCTTAACGAATACGCCGCGCCTGCCGATAAATAGAAAGCTGGAACATTGCTGTCTAGCGCGCTCGCCATGGCCGGGGAAATGTCGCAATCACGCTTCGGAAGAGCATGCCTGCAGATCACGGTGCTGCTGTCGCTCGCCGTGATCGTCCCGCCGCCGCTCGCCGGGCAACGCTACATCTTCAAGTACTACGCGCAGGACCAGGGCCTGATGAATCTTGCCACCAGCGCCCTGCTGCAGGACCACGCCGGCTTCATCTGGGCCGGTACGCAAAACGGGTTGTATCGCTACAACGGGTATCGCTTCGAGGAAATCGGCCGGGCGGAGCTTCCCAGCTCCGATATCCGGGCCCTGCACGAGTCTCGTGATGGCATTTTGTGGGTCGGCGGGATGGAAGGCTTGACCCTGCTCACAGAGGGCCGTTTTCTCACTGTGCCGGCGAAGCTGTCCATTGTCGCCGCGGGGACGATTCAGTCCGATGATCGTGGACATCTGTGGATTGGCACGCCGGGCGGGCTTGCTTATCTTGAGCATGACCCCGATTTGCGCCAGTTTCGACTCTCCTGGATTACCCGCTCGCCCGCCAATGGGGTATACCGCGAAGCGGACGGCACGGTCTGGTTCGGTTGCGACCGGCAATTATGCCGGCTCAGCGGCGGCCAGATTCGCACTTACGGCAAAGCTCAAGGCGTTCCTCCCGACGACTGGGACAGCATTATCCGCGACCGCCAGGGCCGGCTCTGGGCGCGCAGTGCGCGGGCGCTATTGCGCCTGGACCCCGGCGCCCAGTCGTTCGTCATGGAAGCCGGCATCGCTGCAGCCGGCTGGCCTACCCCTCCGCTGTACCTGCTCCCCTCCGGCGAACTGGCGGTGCCGAGTAGCTCCGGGGCGGCAATTCTGACCCCCCAGGGATGGCGGACCCTGACCGAGCGCAATGGACTCGCGCAAACCGTATCCGGCTTTCTGGCCGACAAGGAAGGTTCGATCTGGCTTGGCCTGAGCGGCGGCGGCGTCGCCCGCTGGATTGGCTACGGCCAATGGGAGGCGTGGACCACCAGCGAAGGGCTCTCCGACAACACGGTTTGGGAGGTGACCCGCGACGGGTATGGCCGGCTGTGGGTGGGCACCAGCCATGGCCTTGACCTGTTCGATCCTCAGACCCATCGCTGGCGGGTGTGGCACGAGCGCGATGGTCTGGTGGGTGAAACTGTCGCCTCCCTCGTTCGCGCTCCTGACGGCACGATTTGGACCGCGTCCTGGCCAGGCCGGCTGGCGCACTTTGACGCCGGCCGAGCACCGCGGCTGATACGCACTTACGGTCCGGAGTCGGGCTTGGACAGCGATCGGCTGGTGGGCGTGGCGGTTGAGCGCAGCGGCCGCATCTGGGCGGCCGCCAACGGCAGGGTGTTTCGCAGCGTTGGTTCCGGCGCCGGTCTGCGGTTTGAAAAGGCAATCCGAGACAACCCGGGGGTCGAATATCATCAGCCTGTGGTGGATTCCCGCGGTTGGGTGTGGGTGCCTTCTTCCAAGGGACTGCTGGTTTACAGAGATGGCGTCTGGAAATCCTACGGCAGAAAAGACGGACTGCGCGACGGTTGGATCGCCGTGGTGACCGAAGCCGGCGATGGGTCCATTTGGATCGGCTACGGCCAGGCCCTCGGCGTCAGCCGGATTGTGCTTTCCGGGTCCCGGCTGCAGCTCACTCACTTTGATCACCAAGACGGCATGTGGTCCGACCGGGCCTATTCGATCGGGGCCGATCCCACAGGAGGCGTCTGGGTCGGCACCGATCGCGGTGTGGACGTGTGGTACAAAAATGTCTGGCATCATTTCGGCCGCGCCGATGGCCTCATCTGGGAAGACTGCGACGGTAACGGCATCTTTGCTGATTCCGACGGCTCAGTCTGGATTTCGACCAGCGGCGGATTGTCCCATGCGCGGGTAAACCTCGATGCCCCTCCGCCGAAGCTGTCACCCCCGCTTATTTTGCAGGCACAGTTCGGCGGCAAGGCCTATTGCCTTTGCCAGCTATCGGTCTGTCCCAATCCCTTGCGCGTCAAGTACGCCGATCGCACCCTGAGCGTCCATTTCACCACCCTCAGTTATCGCCGGGAAGGGCAGATTCGCTATCGTTACCGGCTACGCGGCCTTGACGACAGGTGGATCCTGACCGACCAGCATGAGGCGCACTTTTCAGGTCTGCCCGCGGGCGACTATGTTTTCGAGCTGCAGGCTCGCACCGCCAGCACTTCATGGGAGAACGGGGCCGCTTCTGCGCCGCTGGCCTTCTCCATCATTCCGCCGTGGTGGCAGAGCATATGGTTTCGCAGCCTGATAGCACTGGCAGTATTGCTGCTGGCCGCCGGCGCTTATGCCCTGCGCGTGCGCAGCATGAAGCGGACTGCCCGCCGCTTGCAGGAGATGATCGAGGCGCGGACCAGCGAGCTCCAGTTGGCGAAAGACGCTGCCGAGGCCGCGACCCGGGCCAAAAGCGCCTTTCTGGCCAACATGAGCCATGAAATTCGTACCCCGATGAACGGCATCATCGGCATGACGGAGCTGGCCCTGGAAACGCCCCTCACCGCCGAGCAGCGCGACTACCTCAGCACCGTGCGCTCCTCGGCCGAGTCGCTGCTCACCATCATCAATGACGTGCTGGACTTTTCCAAAATCGAAGCCGGCAAAATGAATCTGGAGAAAGCTGTCTTCGACTTAGATGCGCTTATTGCCGACGCCATGCGCAGCGTCATTCTGGCGGCCCACCAGAAAAACCTGGAAGTGGCCTACGAAATCGATCCGGCAGTTCCCCCGCTTCTCCTCAGCGACTCCACTCGTTTGCGGCAGGTCCTGGTGAATTTGCTGGGGAACGCCATCAAGTTCACCAGCCGGGGAGAAGTCGTGCTGCGGGTGTGGCCGGAATCGCAAGCCGGCAATGACCTGACTTTGCACTTCAGCGTGCGCGATACCGGATGCGGCATCCCCAAAGACCAGCAGCAGATGATCTTCCACGCCTTTCACCAGGCCGACTCCTCCAGCACCCGTAAACACGGCGGCACCGGGCTGGGACTGACCATCTCCGCCCGCATCATTGAAATGCTGGGCGGACGCATCTGGGTGGAGAGCGAGCCGGGGCAAGGCAGCACCTTCCACTTTACGGCGCAAATGCAGGCCGCCCACGAATCCTCGCAGGCAGCCTCGCAGGCAACCGCCGATATTAGCGTCTTGCGCGGCCTGCGCACGCTCATTGTGGACGATAGCGAGACCAATCGCCGCATCCTCACCGCCATGCTTCAACGCTGGCTGGCCGAGCCGGATGCCGTGGAGAGCGGTGCGATGGCCTTGGAACTGCTGGATGTCGCCTACCGTCGGCAAGCGCCGTACCGCGCTATCCTCCTTGACGGGCGCATGCCCGGCATGGACGGACTGCAATTGGCGGCGGCAATCCGCCGGCGAGAGTATCTGTCCGGCACCGTCATCATGATGCTCACCTCCGACGAGCAACTGGCCGGCTCGGCCCGATGCCGGGAGCTTGGGGTG
>Ga0070737_10004764_pt1 | contig 13328 bp, 10 predicted proteins | sample Coa_R1_10_FD_66438 | JGI IMG/M metagenome (GOLD analysis project Ga0070737, IMG submission 66438) | Surface soil microbial communities from Centralia Pennsylvania, which are recovering from an underground coalmine fire - Coalmine... | ecosystem: Environmental > Terrestrial > Soil > Unclassified... | reverse complement strand
CGCGTTCAGGGTGCGCATGGCCCGCGTGCTGGCCGAGGCGCTCGCGCGGCGCAGCGCGTCAGGCGGCGAAACGGCGCTACAGTTGCCAGCGGCGTTGAGCGAGGTGGGCGATTGGTGAGCAGGCGGACGGCGATCGGCAGGCAGGCGATGGAGGGTGCGGTGCGATGAACGAGCAGGCAGGCCAGCTCGAGGAACTGGACATCCGGGCCTACCTGCGACCGATCTGGCGGCGGAAGTGGATCCTGCTGGCGATCGTGCTGGTGGCCGCGGCGGCCACGTACGTGATCTCCTCACGCCAATCACCCGAATACACGGCCACCGCGCAGCTCTACGTGCAGGAGGCCGACCCCACCGTCAACCTCAACAGCAGCGCGCCGGTCAACCCGCCGAGCACGCAGCAGATCGCCGACGTGGCCCAGCTGGTGAGCGCTCAGTCGGTCACCAACGCGGTGGCCCGACAGATCGGCATGCCGGTCAAGTCAGCCGGCACCGTGACGGTGTCGCCCTCCAGCGACTCTGACTTCGTCACCGTCACCGCCACCAGCCACAGCCCCGCGTTGGCGGCCCGCTTGGCCAACGGCTACGTGAACCAGTTCCTGCGGGCTCGCCGCCAGACGATGGCCGCCGAGGCGCGGCGGGACGCGGCGGCGGCCCGGGCGACGCTGGCAACGCTGCCGCCCACCCAGGCCAACTCCGACGAGCGAAGGACGGTGCTCGACCAGATCGCAGGCGATGAGCAGATGGCCAACAATCCCACCGCCGGTGCTCAGCTGGTCGACCCGGCGCTGGTGCCGCGCCTGCCGAGCTCGCCCCGGCCCAAGCGCGACGCTCTGTTCGGCGCCGCGATCGGCCTGGTGCTGGGGATCCTCGTCACCTACGGGCTGGAGCTCCTGGACCGCCGGCTCACCCGCGTGGCCAGCGTCGAGGCGATCCTCGGCCGGCCGGTGCTGGCCGTGCTGCCCCACGTCGAGGACCCCGCACCGCGGCCCGAGGGGGGCGCGCCCGTGGTGCCGGCGGCGTTCTTGGAGGAGCTTCGCAGCCTGCGCGTGATGCTGCGGCTGTCCGGCGGCAAGCAGCGCCTGATCATGGTGACCAGCGCGCTGCCCCGGGAGGGCAAGTCCACCCTGGTGCGCGACCTGGCGCTCGTGTACGCCGAGGCGGGCGAGCGCGTGCTGGTGATCGAGGCCGATCTGCGGCGTCCAAGCCTCGCCCGCCTGTTCGGGATCGAGCCGGAGTGGGGCCTGCTCCAGGTCCTGCGCGGCGAGGTCTCGCCCGAGCGGGCGACCCAGCGGGCGCTGAGCGCTCCCTCGCTGCCGCTCCCGGTGGTGAACGGCAACGGGAGCGCCGAGGCGGCGGGGGAAAGCTCCGGCGCTGGGCTCCATCCCGACCGCGGGGGCGGCGTGGTCGACGTGCTCGCGGCCGGCGGGTCGACGGATAACCCGGTGGGGCTGCTCGGCTCAGAGCGCATGGAGGCGGTGCTGGCCCAGGCGCGGCAGGCCTACAGCGTGGTGCTGCTCGACAGCGCCCCGGTGCTCACCGTGGCCGACAACGTGGCGCAGATGGAGCAGGCGGACGCCGTGCTGCTCGTCACCCGCCTCGGCCAGCTGACGCGGGAGTCGGCGCGGCGCTTCAACGACGTGGTCGGCCGCCTGTCCGGCGTGCAGATCGCCGGGGTGATCGTCAACGACCTGCGCGACCGGACGGAGGACGGCGGCTACGGCTCCTACGGGCGCTACGGCTACGGCTACTACGCCGCCAAGCAGCCGAGCGGCAGGAAGGCGTCTGCTCCGGTTGCCTCGTAGCGGTGGCCGCTGGTTGAGCGAACGGCTGGGGTGGGGGTGAGCGCGACAGCGATCGATCCCCGCCGGCTGTCCCCGCCGGCGGACTGGCGGCGAGCGGCGTTGCTCGGCGGCTGCGTGGTCGCGGCCGCCACCTGGATCGGGGTGTTCGCCACCGGCTCCGCGCATGCCTTCGTGCAGCGGGGGGTGCCGGTGTTGCTGGTGCCGTTCGCGCTCTGGCTGTTTTTCAGCGAGCGCTACGAGCTGACGCTGGGCGTGCTGCTCGTGTTTTTGGGCGCGATCGATGGGCTGCTGCGGGACGAGTCAGGATCCACGCTCTTCACGCTGGCCCGCGACCTCCTGCTGTATGCCGTCGCACTGGGCGCGCTGGTTCGGTTGGTGGTGAGGCGCCGACCGGTGTCTCTGCCCCCGTTCACCGGCCTGGTGCTGCTCTGGGTCCTGGTGTGCGTGGTCCAGCTGGCCAACCCGGTCAACACCTCCGAGCTGCACGCGGCGGCCGGCCTGCGCCAGCACCTGGAGTTCGTGCCCCTGTTCTTCCTGGGCTATGCCGTGTTGCGCACCCCCAGTCGGCTCGCGGGGCTGCTGATGCTGCTGTTGGTGGTCGCGGCCGCCAACGGGATCGCCTCGATCGTGGAGGCGGCGGCCGGCCCCACCGCCGTCGCCTCCTGGGGTCCCGGGTTCGCCAACGAGGTGCATGGTGCAGGCTCCCAGGCGGGGGGGCTGTTTGTGGCCGCCAGCGGTCAGCTGCAGCTCCGCCCGCCGGGCCTCGGCGACTCCTACGGGTTCGGCGGCTTCGTGGGGCTGATGGCGGTGCCTGGGGCGGTGGCGCTGCTCGGGGTCAGGGCGCTGGGGGCGACGCGCCGCTGGCTGGTGGCGCCGCTGCTGGTGGCGGCCATCCTGGCCGTGGTCGCCTCGCAGGCCCGCTCGGCCATCGTCGGCGCCTGCATCGGCCTGGTGGCCTTCCTCGCGCTGACCCTCACCTCCCGGCGGGGGTTGGCGGCGCTGGCGCTCACGGCGGTGGTGGGCGCCCTGGGATACGGGGTGCTGGCGCAGTTTGACGCCAGCCACGCAAACCGCTACTCGACGATCGCCCCCTCCAGGTTCGTGCACACCGCGGTGAGCGCGCGCCAGGCGACGGTGGCCCTGATCCCAACGTACGCCGTGCGCTACCCGTTGGGCGCCGGCATCGGCTCGGTGGGGCCAGCCGGCGGGAGCGGCATCGGCGGCGGTCCGGGGCCGGGCAGTCACCTGGACGCCGAGAGCGAGTTCACGTTCCTCGAGATCGAAACCGGCCTGCCGGGGTTGGCCGCGATGCTGGCTCTCACCGTGACCTTCCTGGCGGTGGGCCTGCGCCTGCGGCGCGTGGCCGACCCGCGCTTGCAGCGCCCGCTGGCGGCGATCACCGCGGTGTGGGTGGTGCTCAGCCTGGACTGGTTCTTTGGAGCGGTGTCGGCGAATACGCCCAACTCGCCCTTCATCTGGGTGACGGCGGGAGCGCTGGCCTACTGGTACCGCGAGGTGAGGCGGGGACGGGTGGCGGTGCGGCCCCGGCGCCTGGGAATGGCGCTGGCCAGATGACAGCACAGCCGACGATCCAGCCGGCGACGGCGGACGCGCGGCCGCACGCCGTCGCCTTGGTCTCTGCGGCTGATGAGCCCTATGCGCGTGCGGCTGCGGTCGCGCTGCTGTCGGCGGCTACGTCGCTGAGGCAGTCACCCCCGTGCATACTGCTCGACTGCGGGATCGTAGGCGAAACGCGTCGTGCCCTAAGGGGAGCGTTTGACCGTCTCGGTGTGGAGCTGCGGATTGAGCGGGTGGACGTCGATCGGTGGCGCGGCCTCCCTACGGTAGGGCACCTGACCGTGGCGGTCTATGCCCGATTGGCGGCGGTGGAGATGGCCCACCCGCTTGCCTCGCGAACTCTCTACCTGGACGCCGACACCCTCACGGTTGGACCTCTGGACGAGCTGGTCTCACATGACCTGGACGGATGTGTGGTTGGTGCCGTGGCCGATCCTGAGATTTCATTCGTCTCGACTTCGAGAGGTGTCTCCCACTGGCGGGAGCTGGGACTCGAGCGCACCCTGGGGTATTTCAATTCGGGGGTGCTGCTGATCGACAACGAGCGCTGGCAGGAAGCTGACGTCGAGTCACGGACGCTCAGGATGGCGGCGGCGTGGCCGGCAGGTGCTATTTCGTACGGCGACCAGGGGCCTCTGAACGCGGTGCTCGCCCGGCAATGGCAGCCTCTTGAGGGCTGTTGGAACACCAGGGTAGGGCTCTGGTTCACCCTGCGCCTGGGCAGCAGGGTAGTGGCACGTCACGGAGTTCACGACCTGCGCACAGCCAGGATTCTTCACTTCGCTGGGAGTCCCAAGCCTTGGGAGAAAACCTATCCTCCGTTCGCCAATCCACACATGTACGCCCAAGCGGCGCGGCGGCTCCTGCTGGGTGCGGGGTTCGGCGGGCTGCGTGGCCGGGGCTCCATTCTCCACTGGGCAGGAGCTCGGCTCCGATCTGCGCGGATGGGGGCGCGGGGATGATCCTCAGGCCGTCAGGGAGGCGGCCGGCGCCCAACGTGTCGCGGGCTGACGCGGAGCGCTCCGCCGCAAGTGGGTGGCCCGCCCGGAGTGGACGGTCGGTGGGTGGGGGCATTCACAGGGCCTGGGCGCTTGTCCGGCCCCAGGACCGCCGCCGCCTGGCAGCGATCGCGCTCTACGGGGTGCTGATCGCCGGGTTGGACACGCTGGCGGTGATGCTCATGTACGCGCTGGTGAACGTTCTGGCTGGGCAGCCGCTGAGCGGCCTCGGGGCGTCGCTTGTGTCCCTCCTGGTCGGCCGCGAGCAGCATCATCGGGCAGCGCTGATGCTCCTGCTTGCCGGCTCGGTGTTGTTCGTGCTGCGCAGCCTGTTGTCGATCCTGGGGATGTGGTGGACGTTCAGCGCCACGTACCAGGCCGAAACGGACCTCGTCAGGCGACTGCTGACGGGTTACGCCTACGCGCCGCAGACGGTGCGCCGAGGACGCAACTCCTCGGAGCTCCTCAGGGTGGTCGTGAGTTCAGTCAAGGACTGCCTGTACGGAATCGTCGCCTCGTCGGTGCAGCTTGTGTCCAACGTGGCGGTGGCGGTGGCGGTGCTGATCGGGATCGGGATCTCAGATCCGGCGGTGGCCGCCACGGTCACGATCTACTTTGCCGTTGTGGGGGCAGTCTGGATTCGGCTGCTGCGCGCACGCCTTGCGCGCAGCGGCCAGCGTGTGCAGGAGCTGGAGGCGGAGCGCTATCGATACATGCTGCAGGGGCTGGGGGCGGCCACCGAGCTCCAGCTCCGCGGTCGCCAGAGCTTCTACGTCGAGGCGGCGACGACGGGCACGTGGGGCATCACCCGAGCCCGGCTGACGTTCGACACGCTCAGCGGGAGCCGGCGGTATGTGCTTGAGAGCGCGCTTGTCATTGGAGCGGCGCTGGTGGTGGTGGCGACGGACGCGATCGGAGGCGAGCACAGCGTGCTGCCGGCGGTGGGGCTGGTGCTGGCGGGAGCGTTCCGGCTGCTGCCGGCACTCAACCAGGTGCTGTTTCTCGCCAACCAGGTGCAGTTTGGCGGCCCGTCCACGGCCATCATCGAGCAGGAGCTGGAGATGGTCGCGGGGATCGGAGAGCAGCCACGCGCGCAGGCGAGCGGCGGGCAGCGCCTGCCCCTCCGCCACGAGCTGCGGCTGGAGTCGGTTTGGTACGCCTATCCCGGCCGCCCGGAGCCGGTCCTGCGGGACGTCAACCTGAGCATCAGGCGCGGCGAATGCGTGGGGATAGTCGGGCCCACAGGTGCCGGCAAGAGCACGCTGCTCGCGGTGATCCTGGGTCTGATCGAGCCCGATAGCGGCCAGGTCACAGTTGACGGCGCGGCTGTGCGCCCCGAGCGTCAGGCCTGGCAGCGCACGATCGGGTACGTGCCGCAGGAGGTGTTCCTGGTCGACGACACGCTGCGGGCCAACGTGGGTCTGGGCTGGCCCGCGGCGGAGATTGACGATGCGGCGGTGGCGCGCGCCCTGCGGATCGCCAATCTGGAGGCGGTCGTGGCCTCGCTACCGGAGGGCACGGAGACAGTCGTTGGCGAGCACGGCGCACGCCTCTCCGGCGGTCAGCGTCAACGCATCGGCCTGGCCCGGGCGCTCTATACGAGGCCGTCGCTTCTGGTCCTCGACGAGGCCACCTCCAACGTCGACCCTGACACCGAGCGGCAGATCATTGAATCACTGGACGCCCTTGAGGGCGTCACGATCATCATGGTCACCCACCGACCGTCAAGCCTCACCCACTGCGACCGGGTGCTCTCCCTGCGCGCCGGGTCCTTGGTTGAGCTGTCCCGTGAGGGAAGGCGGGCGGATCCCGCTGCGGTGAGGGCGGCGGGCCTGCCCTGAGTGGCGGGAACCTGAGGCTACGTGAACATGCTGCAATTGGCTTTCCAGTACGTCACGGGTTCACCCGCCGGACCTGGTGGTGTGCACAACCTGAGCTATGGCCAGCTGCTGCTCGAGGTCCTCGGGCGTGGATATCAGGTGCGCGAATTCGTTTATACGTTCGCGTGCGAAGGTGACATGAGAGCAGCGGGATCCTCATTGAACCGGGTCAGCCCGGGGCGAGCGTCGCGACGAATGGGAGCGCTATGCAGATGAGACGCTCGGCCGTATGACGCGGCTCAGGGTAGGCGCTGGCAACGAGTTTCGGTCGCGGGTGTGTCCGATCGTGAGCATTTGCCGGCTGGGTTTGGGTCGCCTCGCTGGACTGAACGCGCCCACCGGGGGTAGGTGAACGGTGCCGCATCCACCGCAGAGCGACCAGGACGCGCTGTCCGTCGTGGTCCCGACGTATCGCCGTCCGGATGCCCTCCGGCGTTGCCTTCAGGCGCTCGAGGCGCAGGTCGAGCCCGCGGCAAGCGTGGTGGTCGTGATTCGCCAAGGCGACCGGGGCACCCTAGAGGTGGCGGAGAGCTTCAGGAGCCGCCTGCCGCTCACGCTGGTCTGCGTTCAAGCGTCGGGCGTGGTGGCGGCGCTGAACAGCGGGCTCGCGAGGGTATGCACGCCCCTCGTGGCCTTCACCGATGATGATGCCGCTCCGCGGCCCGACTGGGTGCGGCGCATCAGGGAGCACTTCCGTGATCCGCGGGTCGGCGGAGTCGGGGGCCGAGATGTGATCCACGTGGAGGGCGACGTTCGAGATGAGGAGGTCTCGCGGGTGGGTCGCATCCTCTGGTTCGGGCGCATGGTCGGCAACCATCACTGTCGTGGCGCTCGTCAGGAGGTGGCCTTTCTGAAGGGAGTGAACATGAGCTACCGGACCCGGCTGGTGCCGGGATTCGACACCCGGCTCGCCGGGGCAGGGGCGCAGACCTGCTATGAGTTGCAGGCCTCGCTGCGCATTCGCGCTGCAGGCTGGCGCCTGGTCTGGGACCCGCAGGTTGCGGTGGATCATTTTCCCGCCGAACGGTTCGAGGGCGAGCCGCGGGGGCGGGCGAGTCGGCGGGGGATGATCGATGACATCGAGAATCAGACGTACGTCCTTCTGTCGGTATTGCGCGGGTGGCGCAGGGTGATAGCCGTCGCCTATGGCGTGATGGTTGGAACACGGGCGGCGCCGGGGCCGGTGCTCGCAGTTGCCATGCTGCTCGCCTTCAGGTCGTGGCCTGCGGTGCTGCGCGGGTTGGCCATTAACCTCAGCGGCCGAGCCAGAGGATTCAGGACCTGGGCCGGGCGGCGAGATCAGCCGGTTGCGCCGCCTTACGCAAGCGCACGAGTGGAAAACGAGAAGAGGCGGCTGGGCCGCCGATGGAAGCAGCTGGCTGGTGATGGGTAGTCGAGCAGAAGCGCTGGGATCAACGATCTGTCTGGTGGCGCACGATGTAAGCCCACCCGGGGGCATGGAGCGTGTCTGGTGGGAGATCTTGAGGCGTCTGCCCGTCCGTTCCGCCCGGCTGCTCACCGCCGGCTCGGCGGCCGCGCAGGCTCCCGAAAGCGTCGCCTCCTGGAGGCGGATAGCGGCGCCGCGGCGGCCGGTGTCGATCAAGCTTCCGTGGTTCTACCTGGCCAGCGCGCCGGCGGTGGCGAGGTGGGGCCGCGGCGCGCCCACGGTCAGCATGGGCGCGATCACCGCCGCTCCCGTCGACGTGGCGCACGTGCATTTTTGCCACGCGGGGTTTCGCCGGCTGGGGATTCCGAGGCAGACCGGGGATGTGCTGCGATCGGCAAACACGGCGCTCGCCGGGCGTATGGCGGTGGCCGCCGAGCGGGCGTGTTACAGACCCACGAGGGCGACGCTGCTGGCCGCGGTATCGAACGGGGTGGCGGCTGACCTGCGCACCCACTATCCGGACGTTCCGGTCAGAGTGGTGCCCAACGGGGTGGACCGAGACCGCTTCCGGCCCGACCCCGGCGTCCGCGCTCGCCTGCGGGAGCGCCTGCAGATCGCTTCCGGCCGAGTGGTGGCGCTGTTCGTAGGCGGGGAGTGGGAGCTCAAGGGGCTGCAGATCGCGGTGCAGGCGCTCGCCAGGGTCCGGGAGCGGTGCCCCGAGCTTCTGCTGGTGGTCGTCGGCGCGGGCAACAGGCAGCGGTTTCAGGCGCTGGCTCACAGCGCTGGCGTGGCCGACCGCGTGGTATTCGTTGGCCGCCAGGAGGACCCCTCGCCCTGGTATCAGTCCGCCGATGTGTTCGTGCTTCCAAGCCTGTATGAGACATTCAGCCTCGTCGCGCACGAGGCGGCGGCATGCGGCCTGCCGGTCGTGGCCACCCCGGTGCACGGCATTCGCGAGCTGGTGGGCCAGGAGGAAGCGGGGCTGCTCGTGGAGCGACGGGCGGAGTCGGTGGCGGTCGCCCTGTACCGGCTTACCAGCTCGTCAGAGCTACGCCGGCGGCTCGGGCAGGCGGCCCGGGAACGCACCGCCCGCTACACCTGGGAGCAAACGACCCGGGCGTTTCTTGAGGTGGTGGCGGAGGCGCGTGAGCGGCGGGAGCGCCGGGGGCGAGAGGGCAGGGCGCGCTAAGGCGCGCCTCAGCGCGCGGTGAGGCCGAGCTTGGCTGACGCCGTGAGTGCCTCCGCGTAGGCGCGCATGATCTGCTCGCAGATGGCCTCGGGCGAGAAGTCCCGTGCCCGCCGCAGCGCTGCGCGCGCGAGACGGGCGCGCAGCGCCGGGTCTGCTGCCAGCCGCCGGAGCGCGTCCGCCAGTGCGGCCACATCGCCCGGCGGGTAGAGCAGCCCGTCGACCCCGTCGGTGATGATCTCCGCCGGGCCGCCGCCGCGGCTGGCGACCACCGGCAGGCCGGCGGCCATCCCCTCGAGCACCACCTGTCCAAACGGCTCGGGAAGGGTCGAGGCGTGCACGAGGATGTCGAGCTGGGCGAGCTCCGCCGCCACATCCTCGCGGTGGCCGAGGAACGCCACCCGGCCATCGAGACCGAGCTCCCCGACCAGCCTCCGGAGCTCGGCGGCATACGCGTCCTCCTCGGCGCCGAACAGGGGCGCGCCGATCACCAGGGCGCGGTGGCCGCCGGAGGGAAACGCCCGAGCGAAGGCGCGCAGGAAGACGTCCTGGCCCTTCCAGGGAGCCAGACGGCCCAGAATCGCGATCGTCAGCAGCCTGGCTTGCTGGCCGGGGGCGCCGAGTGTGCGCTGGCCCGGGGCGCCGGGTGTGCGCTGGCCGGGGGCGTTGGGCGCCTGGCGTGGCGGTCGCGCGGGATCCGGGGCGGGAGAGCCGGCGGGGATCGAGGCGATCACAAGCGCCCGACGCCTCCGGTGCGTGGTGGCCAGGGTGGCGCGGGAGTTGGCCACCACCACGTGCGGCAGCCAACGGATGAGCGCGCGGACGAGCACAACGGCAAGCGCCGGCAGGTAGTCCGAGTCGATTCGGTCGCGCACGTGCCAGACGACGGGCAGGCGGGCCAACCGTGCCGCCAGCGAGCCGTAGACCCCCGCCTTGAGCGAGTTGGTGTGCACGACGTCGGGCCGCAGCGCACGCAGGCGGCGGCTCAGCCTGAGCGTGTAGATGAGCGTGTCCCACACCGCGCTCCAGGGCAGGCGACCGGAGCGAATCCTGTCCTTGCGAAGCTGCGCGGTGCGCCGGCGCAGGGGCATCACCTCCACCCGGATCCCGGCCGAGCGCAGACGCTCGACCAGCGGGCCGGACTCAGCCAGGATCACGTGCGCCTCGAGGTTGGAGGCCAGCGACAGCAGCCGCAGCAGCGCCAGCTCCCCGCCCGAAAGCTGCGCCACGTGATCCAGGTAGACCACGCGCACTGGTCGCCCGCTGAACGCCGCCATGCCCAACCCGGACCTGAGCCTACCGAACACCCTTCGGCTAGCATGCCCGCAGCGACGGCTGGTTTGGGTGGCGTCAGGTTCTTAGCGGGAGGCGGCATGTGCGGAATCTGCGGGGCGAGTGCTGACTTCCGTGCTGCGGCGGTGAGGGCGATGTGCGCGCGCATGACCCACCGCGGCCCGGATGACGAGGGCTGGCACGTGGATGAGCGCTGCGGGTTTGCGCTCGGCGCGCGACGGCTCAGCATCATCGATCCGGCCGGTGGGCATCAGCCGGTGGCCAACGAGGATGGCTCGGTGTGGGCGGTGCTGAACGGCGAGATCTACAACCACCCGGCGCTTCAGGCGCAGCTTCGCCGGCGCGGGCACAGCCTGTCCAGTCGAACCGACACCGAGGTGCTCGTGCATCTCTACGAGGACTATGGCGACCGGCTCGTTCATGCGCTCGAGGGCATGTACGCGTTCGCCGTGTGGGACTCCCGGCGGCGGCGGCTGCTCCTGGCGCGGGACCGGTTTGGCGAGAAGCCGCTCTTCTACCATGCGGCTGAAGGTCGTCTGAACTTCGCCTCGGAGTTGACGGCGCTGAGCGGGGCGGGCGCTCGGCTGAGAATCTCCGCGCAGGCGGTGAGCGACTTTCTCATCCTCGGGTACGTGAGCGGCGAGAGCTCGATCCTCGAGGACGTGCGGCAGCTTGCGCCCGGCCATCTCCTCACCTGGGAGGCGGAGTCACCGGCTCCCCGCATCGAGCGCTACTGGACGCTGCCGCAGCCACCGGCAACCGACGGGCGCCACCGCCGCGAGCTGGCGGCGGAGCTTGAGCTGCTTCTGCGCCAGGCCGTCCGCAGCCGGCTGATCGCCGACGTGCCGGTGGGCGTGTTTCTCTCCGGTGGCCTTGACTCGACGCTGGTGGCCACGCTCGCCGCCCAGGAGCACGCTGGCGGGCTGCGCACCTTCAACGTCGCCTACGCCGCCGGCCAGGTCAACGAGGACCGCGCCGCCCGCCGCACGGCCGAGCGGCTGGGCGCCGAGCACGCCGAGCTGGTGCTCGGGGACGGCGAGGTGCGGCGGCTGGTGCCGGCGGCGCTGGCCCGGCTGGACCAGCCGAACGGCGACCCCGCCCTGGTCCCGCTGCACGCGCTGGCCGCGCACGCTCGTCGACAGATCACGGTGGCGCTGGGCGGCGAGGGCGCCGATGAGCTGTTCGGCGGCTATCCCCGCTACAGGTGGCTGGCGGTCAGCCCGGTTATGCAGCGGCTCCCGTCGCGGCTCTCATCGGTGGCCGCCGAGGCGGCCGGGCGAAGCCCGGGCGGCAAGCGGCAGCGGCTGGCCGAGCTCGTGGGTTCCCGTGACCCGCTGCAGCTGCATCTCGACTGGGTGACCGGGCGGCGCTTCCGGCTGATGCGCGGCCTGCACGGGCCGCGGCTGCGCGACTGCGAGGCGGATCGTCCGCTGGGCGAAGCGCGCGCGGTCGTGGCGGACGCCGCGCTCACGGATGTCCCCTCGCGCTTCATGGCGCTTGACCGCTCCTCGTGGCTGCCCGACGACGTGCTGGCCAAGGCCGACCGGGCCACGATGCTCTGCTCGCTGGAGATGCGCACGCCGTTTCTGGAGCGCGGCCTGGCCGAGTTCGCCCTCTCGATCGCCGCTCGCCGCCACCTCTGGCCGACCGGCAAGACGCTCCTGCGCGAGGTCCACCGCGCCGTCACCGGCCTCGCACGGCCGCCGCGCAAGACGGCGTTCCGCGTGCCGACGGCGGAGTGGCTGCGCGGTCCGCTGCAGGCCCAGCTCGAGCATCACCTGAGCGAGGGGCGCCTCGTGCGCGACGGCTGGCTTGACGCGAAGCGGCTCGGGGCGCTGCTGTCCGAGCATCGCAACGGCGCCGATCGCTCCGCGCTGCTGTGGCCTGTGCTGACGCTCGGCTGCTGGCTTGAGGGCGCCGGACAGGCGCATGCGGCCGACTGAACGGTGCGGATCCTGCTGGCCACACCCGACTTTCCGCCCGCGCACGGGGGCATCCAGCGGCTGCTGGAGCGCCTCGCCCACCACCTGCACGGCCACGAGGTGCTGGTCCTCACGCTGGATCATCCGGACGCCCCGGCGTTTGACCGCGAGCTGCCGTATCGGGTGGCGCGCGTGAGCACCGCCGCTGGGCGCGCCGCGGCGCTGATCGCGCTCAACGCCCGTCTGCCCGCGCTGGCCACGCGCTTCGGCCCCGAGGCCATCCTGAGCGGCCACGTCATCTGCGGGATCGGCGCGCTCCTCGCCCGGCGGCTGGCTCACGTCCCGCTGATCCAATACGTGTACGCCAAGGAACTCACCCACCGGGAATGGCTGCCGCGCCTGGTGCTGCCGCGGGCAGACCGGGTGATCGCGGTAAGCCGGTACGCGCGCGCGCTGGCGCTCGGCGCGGGCGCCCGCCCGGACCGCCTCAGCGTCATTTCACCGGGGGTGGACCCCCCGCCCCCGCCCCGCCCGCCCTCGCGCGAGCCGCTGATCGTCACCGTCGCCCGCCTTGCGGATCGCTACAAGGGCTTTGACGTGATGCTCCGGGCGATGCCCCTGATCCTGGCCCGCCACCCCAGCGCCCGCTGGGTGCTGGTGGGGGACGGGCCGCTGCGCGACGAGATGCAGCGCCACGCGCGGCGGGCCGGCTTCGCCGAGCGCGTCAGCTTCACCGGCGCGATCTCCGACCAGGAGCGCGACCGCTGGCTGGAACGCGCGCAGGTGTTCGCGATGCCCAGCCGGGTGCCGGCCGAGGGGGCGGGGGAGGGGTTTGGGATCGTCTTCCTCGAAGCTGGGCGGTTCGGGGTGCCGTCGGTGACCGGCAACGAGGGCGGGGCGGCGGAGGCGGTCCTCGACGGCCTCACCGGGATCCACGTGGACCCGCGTGACCATGTAGCCCTGGCGGAGGCCATCTGCCGACTGCTTGAGGACGAGGAGCTGCGGCTGCGCTACGGCGCCGCCGCCCGGGAGCGGGCGGCGGAGCTGAGCTGGGCGACGATGGCGCGGGCGGTCGAGCGGGTGCTGGAGGCGCTATCAGACGGTCGCTGACCGGCCGCCTCAGACCGAGTGCTCCAGGGTCCGCGGCTCGTGAGCCGCAGTCCCCTCAACGGCTCACGGCGTGTAGTCGTAAGAGTGGCAGGGCCGGCCGCCGCAGGCGTCGATCACCGCTCCGTTCGGCCTCAGGAAGTCTGAGATCTGCAGCTGGGCGGCGGGCGTGTTG
>Ga0070737_10004761_pt1 | contig 13335 bp, 7 predicted proteins | sample Coa_R1_10_FD_66438 | JGI IMG/M metagenome (GOLD analysis project Ga0070737, IMG submission 66438) | Surface soil microbial communities from Centralia Pennsylvania, which are recovering from an underground coalmine fire - Coalmine... | ecosystem: Environmental > Terrestrial > Soil > Unclassified ... | reverse complement strand
AAGCTGGATCGATTTCGAGTTCGATCCGCGCGACGTGCTCTACGTGCGAATCGATCGCCGGCGCAAATTCCCCGCCACCGTGCTGCTGCGTGCGCTTGGGATGACCACCGAGGACCTGCTCAACTACTACTATCCCAAGGACGTCATCCTGCTCGACGGCAAGCAGCTCGCCAAGGAATTTAATCCCTCCCATCTGCTCGGCACGCGGGTGAGCCGCGACGTACGCGATCCGAAGAGCGGCGAAGTCCTGGCGCGCGAGGGACGGCGCTTCAACAAGGCAATCGTGCGTGCGATGGAGCAGGCGCGCATCACCGAAGTGCCGATCGCACTGGACGAAGTCATAGGCCGCGTCTCGGCCCATAATGTGATCGATACGAGTACCGGCGAAGTACTGGTGCAGGTCAACGAGGAGCTGACCGAGGATACGCTCGAGATGCTCCGCGCGCGCGGGATCAAGAAGATCGAGGTGCTGTGGACCGAGGATCAGCCGGGTGGCGGACCGCTGCGGCTCACGATCGCGCAGGATCGGATGGACGAGGAGATGCGCCGGCTCAACAAGGATCCGGGCAATCCGCAGGACTCCGGCACGGTCGCGATGCTCGAAATTTACAAGCGTTTGCGTCCCGGCGATCCGCCGACCGCGGAGACCGCGACCACCTTCTTCAACGATCTATTCTTCAATCCCGAGCGCTACGATCTCTCCAAGGTCGGGCGGCTCAAGCTGAATCATAAACTCAAGATCGATGTGCCCCTGGAGCAGGGGACGCTGCGCCGCGAGGACATCCTGGAGGTCGTCCGCTACCTGCTCAATCTCAAAAACGGCAACGGCCAGGTCGACGATATCGATCATCTCGGGAACCGGCGCGTGCGCGCGGTCGGCGAGCTGGTCGAAAATCAGTTCCGGATTGGACTGGTCCGGATGGAGCGCGCGATCAAGGAGCGGATGAGCCTGCAGGACATCGAGACCCTGATGCCGCAGGAGCTCGTTAACTACAAGCCGGCCTCCGCAGTCATCAAGGAGTTCTTCGGCTCGTCGCAGCTCTCACAGTTCATGGATCAGACCAATCCGCTCTCGGAGATCGCGCACAAGCGCCGGCTCTCGGCGCTCGGTCCGGGCGGACTCACGCGCGAGCGCGCGGGCTTCGAAGTCCGCGACGTGCATCCGACCCACTACGGCCGGGTCTGTCCGATCGAGACGCCCGAAGGACCGAATATCGGCCTTATCGCTGCGCTCTCGACCTATGCGCGAGTCAACGAATACGGCTTTATCGAGACGCCGTACCGGACGGTCGAAAACGGCCGCGTCACCGATCGGATCGTCTATCTCTCGGCGCTCGATGAAGAGGAACGCAAGATCGCGCAGGCCAACGCGCCGCTCGATGCGCACGGGCGCTTCACGAGCGAGCTGGTCTCCGCGCGTGTCGGCGGCGAATTCACGGTTGTGCCGGCGGCTGAAGTCGAGTTCATGGACGTGTCGCCGAATCAACTCGTCTCAGTGGCTGCATCGCTGATCCCGTTTTTGGAGAACGATGACGCGAATCGGGCCCTGATGGGCTCGAACATGCAGCGCCAGGCGGTGCCGCTGCTCAAGACCGACGCCCCGCTGGTCGGCACCGGGCTTGAGAAGACCGTGGGCCGCGACTCGGGCGTGACGGTGATCGCCAAGCGCGATGGGACCGTCGAGAGCGTCGACGCGGAACGAATCGTGGTGCGCGCCGATCGGCAGAGCCGCGACCCGCGCGATGCGGGCGTCGACATCTACAATCTCATCAAGTACCAACGCTCGAACCAGAATACCTGCATCAATCAGCGCCCGGTGGTGGTGAAGGGCGAGCGGGTTAAGGCGGGCGACGTGCTGGCCGACGGTCCGTCCACCGACATGGGCGAGCTGGCGCTCGGCCGCAACGTGCTGGTCGCCTTCATGCCGTGGGGCGGCTACAACTTTGAGGATTCGATTCTGATTTCCGAGCGCGTGGTGAAGGAGGATCTTTTCACCTCGGTCCATATCGAGGAGTTCGAATGCATCGCGCGTGACACCAAGCTCGGCCCCGAAGAAATCACGCGCGATATCCCGAACGTCGGTGAGGAAGCGCTGCGCAATCTCGACACCACCGGCATCATCCGCATCGGCGCCGAGGTGCGTCCGGGGGATATCCTGGTCGGCAAGATTACTCCCAAGGGCGAGACCCAGCTAAGCCCGGAAGAGAAGCTGCTCCGCGCGATTTTCGGCGAGAAGGCGGGCGAGGTGCGCGACACCAGTCTGCGCGTGCCGCCCGGAGTCGAAGGCACGGTGATCGATGCGCGCGTGTTCGCGCGGCGCGGAACGGGCCGGGACGATCACACCCAGGGGATCCACAATCTCGAGATCGAGCGGCTCCGACAGGATGAGATGGACGAAGTGCGCGTCATTCGGCAGGAGACCTTGCGGAAGCTGAAGCGCGCCCTGGCCGGGAAGAAGCTCGCCGGGCGTGTGATGGACGACGAGGGCGGTCAGAAGCGGGTCGTGCTGCAGAAGGGCGAGATCCTCACCAACGAGATCCTTGACGAGCTGCCGTATCGATTGTGGAGCGAACTCCGCGTCGAAGATGAGCGCGCGGCAGGCGAGGCGGCAGCCGCGATGGAAGCGATGCAGACCAACGTTGAGGCGGTCCATTCGCACTACGGCACCAAAATCGACCGGCTCAAGGCGGGCGACGAACTCGCGCCGGGCGTGATCAAGATGATCAAGGTGTTCGTCGCCATCAAGCGCCGCCTGCAGGTGGGGGATAAGATGGCGGGGCGGCACGGCAACAAGGGCGTGCTTTCGCGCATCCTGCCCGAGGAAGACATGCCGCGGCTGGCCGACGGCACCCCAGTCGATATCGTGCTGAATCCGCTCGGCGTGCCCTCGCGGATGAACGTCGGACAGATCCTGGAGACGCACCTTGGATGGGCGGCGCGCGAGCTCGGCCGCCAGCTTGGAGACGAGCTGCACAACGGCAACATCAACGTCGGCGCGCTGCGGCGGCGGTTCAAGGAGCTCTACACCGATCGCGAGCTCCAGGAGTTTGTTGACGAGCTTTCAGAAGCCGATCTAATCAAGCTGGCGCGCAAGGCGCGCGACGGAATTCACGTCGCATCGCCGGTGTTTGATGGCGCGCGCGAAGAAGAGATCTTCGCGCTCATCAAGAAGGCCGGACTGCCGGAGACCGGGCAGACCATCCTGTACGACGGACGGACTGGCGAGGCGTTCGAGCAGCCGGTTACGGTCGGCGTGATGTACATGATGAAGCTGCATCACCTGGTCGAGGACAAGATTCACGCGCGCTCGACCGGGCCCTACAGCCTCGTGACGCAGCAGCCGCTCGGCGGCAAGGCGCAATTCGGCGGCCAGCGGCTGGGCGAGATGGAAGTGTGGGCGCTCGAAGCCTATGGCGCGGCCTACACGCTGCAGGAGATGCTGACCGTCAAGTCCGACGACGTCGCCGGCCGCACCCGGATGTACGAGGCGATCGTGAAGGGCGAGAACACGCTCGAGCCGGGATTGCCGGAGTCGTTCAACGTCATGGTCAAGGAGCTGCAGTCGCTCTGCCTGAGCGTCGACCTGCTGGAGCAGGCGCCGCGCGGCTGAGGAATCGCCGCCGACTAAAGGGAGCAGAGTAATGGAAGACCTGTTCGGTATTTTCGAAAAGCCCAAGAACCCGCTGTCGTTCAGCGCGATCCGGATTTCGATCGCGTCGCCCGAGATGGTCCGCTCGTGGTCGCATGGCGAGGTCAAGAAACCCGAGACCATCAACTATCGCACCTTCAAGCCGGAGCGCGACGGCCTGTTCTGCGCGAAGATTTTCGGTCCGACCAAGGACTACGAGTGCAACTGCGGCAAGTACAAGCGGATGCGCCATCGCGGCGTGGTCTGCGAAAAGTGCGGCGTCGAGGTCATCCAGTCCAAAGTCCGCCGCGAGCGGATGGGCCATATCGACCTGGCCGCGCCCGTCGCGCACATCTGGTTTTTGCGCTCGCTTCCCTCACGCATCGGCACGCTCATCGACATGACGCTCAAGGAACTCGAAAAAGTGCTCTACTTCGAGTGCTACGTCGTGACCGATCCGGGTGAGACGCCGCTCAGCCATAAGGAGTTGCTCACCGAGCGCAAGTATCGCGAGGCGCGCGAACAATACGGCGACAGCTTCAAGGCCGACATGGGCGCCGAGGCGATTCGTCTGCTGCTCTCCCAGCTCAATCTCGATCAGCTTGCGGAAGAGCTTCGCGCCGAGATGAAGAACACGGCGAGCGAAGCGCGGCGCAAGAAAGTCGCCAAGCGGCTCAAGGTGGTCAACGCGTTCCGCGAATCGGGAAATCGCCCCGAGTGGATGATCCTGACGATCCTGCCGGTCATTCCGCCCGATCTCCGTCCCCTGGTGCCGCTGGACGGCGGACGCTTCGCGACTTCCGATCTCAACGATCTCTATCGCCGCGTGATCAACCGCAACAACCGCCTCAAGCGGCTGATCGAGCTGAACGCCCCGGACATCATCATTCGCAACGAGAAGCGGATGCTCCAGGAGGCGGTCGATGCGCTGTTCGACAACGGGCGGCGCGGGCGCGCGATCACGGGCCCGTCGAAGCGGCCGCTCAAGTCGCTCTCCGACATGCTCAAGGGCAAGTCGGGACGTTTCCGCCAGAACCTGCTTGGCAAACGCGTCGATTACTCGGGCCGCTCGGTGATCGTGGTCGGTCCCGAACTCAGGCTCCATCAGTGCGGCCTGCCAAAGAAGATGGCGCTCGAGCTGTTCAAGCCGTTCATCTACAGCAAGCTCGAGGAGCGTGGCTACGTCACGACCATCAAGAGCGCCAAAAAGATGGTCGAGAAGGAGGGCAAGGACGTCTGGGACATCCTCGACGAGGTTATCCGCGAGCATCCGGTGCTGCTCAACCGCGCTCCGACGCTGCATCGCCTCGGCATCCAGGCCTTCGAGCCGGTGCTGATCGAGGGCAAGGCTATCCAGCTTCACCCGCTGGTGTGCGTCGCCTACAACGCTGACTTCGACGGCGACCAGATGGCGGTGCATGTGCCGCTCTCGATCGAGGCGCAGGTCGAGTCGCGCGCGCTCATGATGTCGACCAACAACATCCTGTCGCCGGCCTCGGGCAAGCCGATCATCGTGCCGACCCAGGACATGGTGCTGGGGCTCTACTACATGACGCGCGAGCGGCCGCTTGCGCGCGGCGAGGGCAAGTTCTTTGCAAGTCCGGCCGAAGTGCGCATTGCCTACGATCACGGCGAAGTCGATCTGCACGCGCGCATCACGGTGCGAATGCCGACCGTGAAGAGCGACGACCAGTCGCACCTGTTCGATGAAATCGAAGACGGGCGCGGAGCGAGTGCGGCGGCGGCGCACGACGGCCGCAACGGCGCCGGGGTGCCGATCGAAAGAATCGAGACCACCGTCGGACGCGTGCTGTTGTACGAGGTGGTTCCGCCGACGGTTCCGTTCGCCGACGTGAACCATACGATGAAAAAGAAAGAGCTCGGCAATCTGATCGATTTGGTCTATCGGAAGGCCGGCAACAAGGCGACGGTCATCTTCGCCGACCGCCTGAAGGACATCGGGTTTGAATTCGCGACCAAGGCCGGCATCTCGATCTCGATCAAGGACATGACGATTCCGCCGCAGAAGGCGCATCTGCTCGAAGAGGCGCAGGCGGAAGTCGCCGAGATCCAGAAGCAGTACAACAACGGCGTCATCACGGACGGCGAGCGCTACAACAAGGTGGTCGACATCTGGGCGGAGGTTCAGGACAAGATCGGCGGCGCGGTCATCAAGGGTCTCTCGACCGAGGTCTACGGCAAGGACAAGGAGGGCCGCGAGGTCGCGGGCCCGTCGTTCAACCCGATCTTCATCATGGCGGATTCGGGTGCGCGCGGCTCCGAGCAGCAGATCCGGCAACTGGCCGGATTGCGCGGCCTGATGGCGAAGCCGTCGGGCGAGATCATCGAGACGCCGATCACGGCTAACTTCCGCGAAGGGCTGACCGTGCTGCAATACTTCATCTCGACGCACGGCGCGCGCAAGGGCCTCGCCGACACCGCGCTCAAGACCGCCAACTCCGGTTACCTGACCCGCCGACTGGTCGACGTCGCGCAGGATTCGATCATCACCGAGGAAGATTGCCGCACGCTCGACGGCATCGAGATGACCCCGCTGGTCGAAGGCGGCGAGGTGATCGAGGGTCTCGGCGACCGCGTGCTCGGACGCGTTGCGCTGGAGGACATCCGCGACCCGTTCACCAACAACGTGCTGGTGCGGGCCAACGAGATGATTGACGAGGACAAGGTCGGTGAGATCGAAGAGGCGGGCCTCGAGCGGGTCAAGATTCGCTCGGTGCTGACCTGCCAGTCGCGTCAGGGCGTCTGCGTCAAGTGCTACGGACGCGATCTCGGCCGCGGCGAGCTCGTCAACATCGGCGAAGCAATCGGCATCATGGCCGCGCAGTCGATCGGCGAGCCCGGCACGCAGCTCACGATGCGCACGTTCCATATCGGCGGCACCGCCTCACGGCGCGCCGAGCAGACCGAGCTGGAGGCGCGCAACGAAGGCGTCGTGCGGCTGCACAACGTCAGCACGGTGCGCGGACGCGACGGCAATCTGGTCGTGATGTCGCGGCATGGCGAGGTCGCGATCGTCGCGCAGGTGGGCGACGGACAGGTGCAGCGCGAGCGCGAACGCGAGCGTTATCCGCTGGTCTACGGCGCCAAGCTGCTGAAAGGGGACGGCGAACGGGTCAAGAGCGGCGAGAAGATCGCGGAGTGGGATCCGTACACTACGCCGATTATCACCGAGGTCGACGGCACGGTTAAGTTCGGCGACATCCTCGAAGGCAAGACGATGGAGGAGCGGGTCGACGAACGGACCGGCGCGCGCTCCAATGTTATCGTCGAGTTCAAGGATCTCGACGTCCGTCCGCGCATCTCGATCAAGGATGCGACCGGCAAAACTGCGAGGATCGCCAATTCGAGCCAGTACGCGCGCTACTTCCTGCCGGTCGGTGCCTATATCAACGTGAGCGAAGGCGCGGCGGTGAAGGCCGGCGACATCCTCGCGCGCATCCCGCGCGAGACCACCAAGACCAAGGACATCACCGGCGGTCTGCCGCGGGTGGCCGAGCTCTTCGAGGCTCGCAAGCCCAAGGAGTTCGCCGTCATTTCCGAGATCGACGGCCAGGTCTCCTTCGGCAAGGACACCAAAGGCAAGCGCAAGGTGGTGGTTACCCCCGAGGTCGGCGAGCCGCGCGAGTATCCGATCCCGAAGGGCAAGCATATCGGCGTGCACGAGGGCGATGTGGTGAAGGCGGGTGAGCCATTGATGGAAGGCTCATCGAATCCGCACGACATCCTGACGATCCTCGGTGAGAAGGCGCTCGCGAAGTATCTGGTCGATGAGATCCAGGAGATCTATCGATTGCAGGGCGTCCGCATCAACGACAAGCACATCGAGGTGATCGTGCGCCAGATGCTGCGGCGGGTGCGAATTAAGGAAGTCGGCGACACCGAGTTTTTGGTCGGCGATCAGGTCGAGAAGTGGCGTTTCGACGAAGAGAATGCCCGTGTTTTGAGCAAGGGCGGTGAGCCGGCGATTGCCGAGCCGTTGTTGCTCGGAATCACTAAGGCATCGCTTTCGACGGAAAGCTTCATTTCGGCGGCATCGTTCCAGGAGACTACGCGGGTGCTGACCGAAGCCGCGATCAACGGTAAGGTCGATCGGCTAATCGGCCTGAAGGAAAACGTGATTATGGGACGGCTAATTCCGGCCGGCACCGGGGTCGCGTCCTACAATCGGGTCGACATCCGAATCGAAGGTGAGTCGGAGGAAGAGAAGTCCGAAGCGGCGCAGGTCAGTGCGACGGGCGGTAATTGACAGGGCGGAACCAACAGGCTATATACTAGTGTTTCCCCCAAGGGCGAATCAGCCCTTGGGGGGTTTGTTTGCAAATTTCGCCGGATGACGCTGCAGCCTCGACGGCGGGGCAAGTGTGCCGGTGGAATCCGAATCGGGCCGGGAGACCCGGGCCGGGAGATCGAACCCGAAGTGCCGACGATCAATCAACTGATTCGCGATGCGCGGATCAAGAAGCGCTACAAGATTAGCGCTCCTGCCCTGCAGGGCTCGCCGCAAAAACGCGGGGTCTGCACACAGGTGAAAACCACCACGCCAAAGAAGCCGAACTCGGCGCTGCGCAAGGTGGCGCGGGTGCGGCTATCGAACGGATATGAAGTGAACACCTACATCCCAGGCGTCGGGCATAACCTGCAGGAGCATTCGGTGGTGTTGATTAGGGGCGGGCGGGTGAAGGACCTGCCGGGTGTTCGCTATCACGTGATCCGCGGCACGCTCGATTCGATCGGTGTCCAGGAGCGGCGCAAGGGCCGCTCCAAGTACGGCTCGAAGAAGCCCAAGTAGGAATCGCATGTCGCGCAAGGGCCAAGCCAGAGTCCGGGAGGTAAGCCCGGATCCCAAGTTCCACGACCGCACGGTCGCAAAGTTCATTAACGTCGTGATGGAACGCGGGAAGAAGTCCACTGCGGAGACGATTCTCTACGGCGCGCTCGACTTGGTCGCCGAGCGGGCCAGGGAAGATGGCCTGGTGGTCTTCAAGCGCGCGCTCGACAACGTCCGTCCGGCGGTGGAAGTCCGCTCGCGACGGGTCGGCGGCGCCAACTATCAGGTGCCGGTCGAGGTGCGGCCGATTCGGCGCACGTCGCTTGCGATGCGATGGCTGGTGGCGGCCTCGCGGGCGCGAAGCGAGAAATCGATGCGGGAGCGGCTGGCGGCCGAGATTCTGGAGGCGGCGGCCAATCGCGGCGGGGCGGTGAAGAAGCGCGAAGATACCCATCGTATGGCCGAGGCCAACAAGGCCTTCGCCCACTTCCGATGGTAAGAGTGGCATTGGTTCAGGTTTTTTTGTGGCACGTCAGACTCCAATTGAACGGGTACGCAATATCGGCATCATGGCGCACATTGATGCCGGTAAGACCACTACAACCGAGCGGGTGCTCTACTACACCGGGATTACCTACAAGATCGGCGAGGTGCACGAGGGTACCGCGACGATGGACTGGATGGTCCAGGAGCAGGAGCGCGGCATAACCATCACCTCGGCCGCGACCACCTGCTTCTGGCGCGACCATCGCATCAACCTGATCGATACGCCCGGTCATGTCGACTTTACGATCGAAGTCGAGCGGAGCCTGCGGGTGCTCGACGGCGCCGTTGCGCTGTTCTGCGCGGTGGGCGGCGTCGAGCCGCAATCCGAGACTGTCTGGCGGCAGGCCGACAAGTACCACGTCCCGCGCATCGCGTTCATCAACAAGATGGATCGCGTGGGCGCCGACTATGAGCGCGTGGTCGAGGAGATCCGCGAAAAGCTCAAGGCGACGCCGCTCCTGCTGCAGCTTCCGATCGGCAGCGAAGACAAGTTTGCCGGCGTGATCGATCTGATCGAGCAGAAGGCGATCATCTGGGACGGCGACACGCTGGGCGCAAATTTCCGCTCCGAGCCGATTCCCGAGGCGCTGCGCGAGCGGGCGGCTGGTCAGCGCGAGAAGCTGATCGAAACGATCGCCGACCACGACGAGCAGATCATGGAGCTCTACCTTGAGGGCAAAGACCCTGAGCCGGCGGCGATTCGCGCCGCGATTCGGGCGGCGACCCTCAATCTCAAGCTGGTGCCGGTCCTGATGGGCTCGGCGTTCCGCAACAAGGGCGTGCAACCGATGCTCGACGCGGTGATCGACTACCTGCCGTCGCCGCTCGATCAGCCGCCGGTCATCGGCAAGGTCGGCGATAAAGTCGAGGAGCGATGGCCGCGCGATGACGCGCCGTTCTCCGCGCTCGCCTTCAAGATCATGACCGATCCCTACATCGGAACGCTTACCTTCCTGCGCGTCTATTCGGGCCGTCTCGAGCAGGGCAGCTCGGTGCTCAACTCGACCAAGGGCAAGCGCGAACGGATCGGGCGGTTGGTCAAGATGCACGCCAACAAGCGCGAGGAGATCAGCGAGGTCTACGCGGGCGACATCTGCGCGGTCGGATTGCGCGACACTACCACCGGCGACACGCTCTGCGATCCGGCGCATCCGATCGTGCTCGAATCGATCGAGTTCCCCGAGCCGGTCATCCAGATCGCGATCGAGCCCAAGACCAAGGCCGACCAGGAGCGTCTCGGCGAGGCGCTGCAGAAGCTCGCCAAGGAGGATCCGTCGTTCCGCGTGACCGTCAATCGCGAGACCGGGCAGACCCTGATCGCCGGGATGGGCGAGCTGCACCTGGAGATCATCGTCGACCGGATGCTCCGCGAGTTCAAGGTCGATGCGAATGTCGGCAAGCCCCAGGTTGCCTATCGCGAAACGATTCGCCGCGCCAACGAGGCCGAGGGCCGCTTCGTCCGCCAAAGCGGCGGCCACGGCCAGTTCGGCGTGGTCGATCTCCGGATCGAGCCGCTCGGCAAGGGGACCGGCTTTGAGTTCGTCGATGAGACCAAGGGCGGATCGATCCCGCGCAACTTCATTCCGTCGGTCGAAGACGGCGTGAAAGAGGCGATGGAGACCGGCGTGCTGGCCGGCTATCCGATGGTCGACGTGCGCGCGGTGCTGCTCGACGGGCAGTATCACGAGGTCGACTCATCCGATCTGGCTTTCAAGATTGCGGGTTCGATGGCTTTCCGGAAGGCGGCCGAAGGCGCCGATCCGGTGCTGCTCGAGCCAGTGATGGAGGTCGAGGTGGTCACGCCGCAGGAGTTCATGGGCGACGTGATCGGCGATCTGAGCGCGCGGCGCGGCAAGATCCTGAGCATGGAAAACCGCGCGGGCGCGCAGGTGATCGAGGCGCGCGTGCCGCTGGCCACGATGTTCGGCTATGCGACCAAGCTGCGCTCGATCACGCAGGGCCGCGCCACCTACACGATGCAGTTCGGCGCCTATGAACCGGTGCCGCAGGCCGTACACGAAGAATTAATCGCGCGCAGCGACGAAGGCGAGGAGCCGCGTCCGCGCGCGTGATGGTGAACCGAGACCGGGGGATCAAAGCGGAGGCAAAATCATGGCGAAGGCGAAATTTGAACGGACCAAGCCGCATGCCAACGTCGGCACAATCGGGCATATCGACCACGGCAAGACGACCTTGACCGCGGCGATCACCAAGGTGCTGGCGGCGCGCAAACTTGCGCAGTTCGTGCCTTTCGACAAGATCGACCGGGCGCCCGAAGAGCGCGAGCGCGGTATCACCATCGCGATCACGCACGTCGAGTACGAAACTCCGGTGCGCCATTACGCGCACGTCGATTGCCCGGGCCACGCCGACTACATCAAGAACATGATCACCGGCGCCGCCCAGATGGACGGCGCGATCTTGGTGGTCGGCGCGAACGACGGACCGATGCCGCAGACGCGCGAACACATCCTGCTCGCCCGCCAGGTCGGCGTGCCGTACATCGTGGTGTTCATGAACAAGGTCGACATGGTCGATGATCCCGAGTTGCTCGACCTGGTCGAACTCGAGGTCCGCGACCTGTTGAAGAAGTACGAGTTCCCCGGCGACGACATCCCGGTGATCCGGGGCAGCGCGCTGAAGGCGCTCGAATGCGGCTGCGGCAAAGACGATTGCGCAAACTGCAAGCCGATCCTCGAGCTCATGAATGCGGTCGATTCCTACGTCAAGCAGCCCGAGCGCGAGACCGACAAGCCCTTCCTGATGCCGATCGAAGACGTCTTCTCGATCTCCGGGCGCGGCACGGTCGTGACTGGACGCGTCGAGCGCGGCCGCGTAAAGGTCGGAGAAGAGGTCGAGATCGTCGGCTTTCGCGAGACCACCAAGACCGTCGTGACGGGCGTCGAGATGTTCCGAAAGATTCTTGACGAGGGGCAGGCGGGCGATAACATCGGCGTGCTGCTGCGCGGCCTCAAGCGCGAGGACGTCGAGCGTGGACAAGTATTGGCGCAACCCGGATCGATTACGCCGCACACTCGATTCGAGGCCCAGACTTACGTGTTGACCAAGGAAGAGGGCGGACGGCATACGCCGTTCTTCAACGGCTATCGCCCGCAGTTCTACTTCCGCACCACCGACGTCACCGGCGTCGTCACGCTGCCCGAAGGCACCGAGATGGTGATGCCGGGTGACAACGTGAGCGTGGTCGGCGAGCTGATCACGCCGGTTGCGATGGAGCAGGGGCTGCGGTTTGCGATCCGCGAAGGCGGCCGCACCGTAGGCGCCGGCGTGGTTTCCAAGGTTCTCAAGTAAAGCTCTTAAGAAAAGTTCTTAGGTAACGCTTTTTACAGGTCGATTTGCGAATGGGCAGGCGGGACAGGGGCCGAAAGACGTGGCTGGGATGAACGAAAAGATTCGCATCCGTCTCAAGGCGTATGACTACCGGCTGCTCGATCAGTCGGTGCGCGAGATCGTCGACACGATTCGGCGCACCGGTGGACGCGTTGCCGGCCCGATTCCGCTGCCGACCCGGATTGAGCGCTTCACCGTGAATCGCTCGCCGCATGTCGACAAGAAATCGCGCGAGCAGTTCGAAATCCGCACGCATAAGCGGCTGCTCGATGTGCTCGAACCGACCCAGCAGACCATCGACGCGCTCGGCAAGCTCGACCTCGCCGCAGGCGTCGATGTCGAAATCAAGCTTGGATGAACGCGCCGTGCTGACCGGATTGATAGGGATGAAACTCGGGATGACCCAGGTCGGCGACGACTCCGGACGGGTGCGCGCCGTGACCGTGATTCAGCTCGGTCCGTGCATGGTCACCCAGTTAAAAACCGCAGAGACCGACGGCTACGAGGCGGTCCAGGTCACCTACGGTCGCAAGAAGCCGATCCGCACGACCTCGGCTGAGCGCGGCCATTTTGCAAAGAGTGAAGTGGCGCCGGGTATCGCGACGCGGGAGTTCCATCGCCGCGGCGACGGCGAGATTAAGCTCGGACAGGCGATCGCGGTGGGCGAGGTTTTCAAGCCGGGCGACTTGGTTGACGTCTCGGGCGTGTCAAAAGGGCGCGGCTACGCCGGCGTTATCAAGCGGCATCACTTTGCCGGCTTTCCCGGCTCGCGCGGCACTCATGAATACTTCCGCCACGGCGGCTCGATCGGCAATCGCTCGTTTCCGGGCCGCGTGCGCAAGGGGTTGCGGATGGCCGGGCAGATGGGCAACGAGCGAGTGACGATCGTCAATTTGCCGGTGATCGATATTTTGGCCGACGAAAATGCGATCGTAGTTGGCGGCGCGGTGCCCGGCGCCGACGGCGGAATCGTAACCGTGCGGCATGCCGCCAAGTTGCGGCGCCAGGCGGCGGAATGAAA
>Ga0070737_10004758_pt1 | contig 13340 bp, 12 predicted proteins | sample Coa_R1_10_FD_66438 | JGI IMG/M metagenome (GOLD analysis project Ga0070737, IMG submission 66438) | Surface soil microbial communities from Centralia Pennsylvania, which are recovering from an underground coalmine fire - Coalmine... | ecosystem: Environmental > Terrestrial > Soil > Unclassified... | reverse complement strand
CGGGGTTCTAGCGCCCGGCCGCTCGGTCAACTGCGGCAGCAGAGGAGCACCCGGTTCGACTCGCCCTGCGGCTGGCCCTGGGCCCCTACGGCTCGCACCAGGTACACGCCGTCGCCCGCGGCGAGCTGGTAGCTGCCGCTCTGCACCAGTGCCACCACCGCGCAGGTCGTCGTGGGGCTACTGTAGCTGGTGCAGCGCCGCACCTCGTACAGTTGCGCGCTGCCGAGCGGGTTCCAGGCGAGAGCGAACTGCCCGCGGCCCAGCGGGGTGGCCGTGAGGCTAATGGCGGCGGGCACGTAGTTTGGCATCGCCCCGCTCGACGCACTGGCCGCCGCCCCGGGGCCACCGCCGCGCGACGCCAGGCCGAAGTCGAGCGGCACCCCGTAGGTGAACCTCGTGCCGGCTAGCCCGCTGGCCAGCGCGCTGACCTCGCCTTGCACCGGGGCGTCGCCGCCAGCGATCGGCGCCCCGCTGAGGCCCATCGCGCTCCAACTGCCGGGCAGGACGTGGTTGGTGGGGTTCTCGGGGCTCGGGTTGCGGCTGCGCACCAGGCAGCGGCCGCTGTCGCGGTCGGTGACCTGGCAGGCACCCGGCCGCGCCGAGGGGGCCGGCGCCGCGGGAGCCATCGCGCTCGCCGGCGCGCCACCGCTGGTAGGCACGGCGGGTGTCTGCCCCTCGACCCGCAGGTGGAGCACGACCGGGCCGCTCCAGCCCTCCTCGTCGGCGTCGCCCTGGCGGTGGGCGTAGAGGTACAGCGTGCGCGCGCCAGGCGGCAGGCTCACGTCCAGCGTCCAGCCACTGGCGGCGAGGGCGGGGTCGCGGCGGGCGAGAGCGACATCCGGGCGGTCGAGGCCGTAGACGGCGGTGCCCAGCAAAGCCCCCGTTCCGCGCGGGCCATCGAGGTACGCCTCCACGCGGTCCACTCCCGGGCCGCCGGCGTGTTCGGCGGCTACGGCCCAGCCGACCAGCGTGAGCCTCGCCGGCACACTCGCGTCGTCCGTGGGCGTATCCACCACGAGCTCGGGGGAACTCGGCTGCTGGGCATGAACGGGGGATGGCCGTGGGAGACCCGCCAACATACCGAACAGCAACAGGCCGAGCAGCCAGCAAAGCGCCTGGGCCATGACCATGCTCCTGGCGGTAGGGTGGGGGCGTGTCACGCTAGCCCCTGCCGGCCGGCAGCGTCCTATTATGGAGGGTGCCCCGCCCGGACGCTAGCCGCGCCACCCATCACGCGCGCGACACCTTCCCGGCGGCGTCCCGACATCGACGGCCTCCACCCCGCTGCGATAAGCTACTGCCATCGCACCCGCTCGCCGCGGCGGAGCCAGCGGACGCATCGAGCCATGGCCACGCCACCGTCCTCGTCTAGTCCGCACGATGCCCCCGAGCCCCCGGCTCACGGTTCCCCCCATGGCTGGCCGGCGGCCGCCGGCCAGGCGGTTCGCCACGCTCAGCGGCCCAGCGGGGCCTACGCGCGGTTCATGCGGCCGCTGGCGCGACGGTTCCGCTGGGGGCGATCGGGCTACCTGGTCGCGGGAGAAGAGCTGCTGGTTCCACACGGGCCGGTCGCCCGGCTGTGGCGGCTGCTCATCGGGCGGCCGCTGGCGACCACCCATGAGGTGCACGAGCGCCTCAGCAAAACCCAGGCACTCGCGATCCTGTCGGCAGACGCGCTCTCCTCGGTGGCCTACGGGCCCGAGGAGATCATGAAGGTGCTGATCCTGGCCGGTCCCGAGGCCCTCAGCCTCACTTGGCTGATCGCCGCGGCTATCACCTTGCTGCTGGCGGTCCTCGTCCTCAGCTACCAGCAGACCATCCAGGCCTATCCCGCCGGCGGCGGCAGCTACACGGTCGCCTCGGACAACTTGGGTACGCTAGCGGGGCTGGTTGCCGCGGCCGCGCTGCTCATCGACTACACACTCACGGTCGCGGTATCGGTCGCTGCGGGTATCGCGGGGCTGACCTCGGCGTTCCCCGCCGCCTATTCGCAGCGCCTGCCGTTGATGGTACTGGCCGTGCTGCTGCTCATGCTGGCCAACCTACGGGGCGTGCGTCAGTCGGGGATGCTGTTCACCGCGCCCACCTACGCGTTCCTAGCCGGCGTGCTCGCGGTCATCGGGCTAGGAGGGATCCAACTGGCCACCGGCGGGCGGCCGGCCTATGTTCCCCCGGTCCCCCCGCCCGTTCCCACCCATCCCCTCACGCTGTTCCTCCTGCTCTCGGCGTTCGCTCAAGGCTGCTCCGCGCTCACCGGGGTCGAGGCTATCTCCAACGGGGTACCGGTCTTTCGCCCGCCCGAGGCCCAGAACGCCCGCCGGACGCTCGTGGCGATGGGGGTGTTGCTCGGGACGATGGTGCTGGGCATCAGCTATCTCGGCAGCACGATCGGTGTGGTACCGGATCCGACCGAGCGGGAGACGGTCCTGTCGCAAATCGCGCGCGCCCTGTTCGGCCCAACCTGGGTCTACTATGGATTGCAAGTCGCGACGCTGTTGATCCTGGTGCTCGCGGCGAATACCAGCTTTGCAGACTTTCCCCGGCTGGCCTCCGTTCTGGCCCGCGATGGCTTCGCGCCGCGCTACTTCCAGCGACGCGGCGACCGGCTAGTGTTCTCGACCGGGATCGTCGTCCTGGCAAGCCTCGCCAGCGGCCTGCTCGTGCTGTTCCAGGGGAGCATCGACCGGCTGATTCCTCTCTACGCGCTCGGGGTCTTCACCGCCTTCACGCTCTCGCAAGCGGGAATGGTCCAACACTGGCGCAAGCACCGGGGACGTGGGTGGCCCCTGCGCGCCGCGATCAACGGTCTGGGGGCAGCCACCACCGGCGTGGTGGTGGGGGTGATCGCGAGCACCAAGCTGGCCCATGGCGCCTGGCTCGTGGTCGTGCTCGTCCCGGCGCTGGTGCTCGGCATGCTCGGCATCCGGCGCCACTACACGGCGCTCGCCCGCGAGCTGGCGGCCGCCCCGGGCGAGCAGCTACTGCCCGCGCGCCTGCCACCGGTGGTCGTGGTGCCCGTCGGCCGCCTCGACCGGCCGACCCTCGCGGCGCTCAGCTTCGCCCGCTCGATCTCGCCGGAGGTGACCGCCGTCCATGTGGCCGACAGCCGCGAGGAGGCAGCGGCATTTCGCGCGCAGTGGGACGCGTTCGGGCTGGACACCCCGCTGGTCATCATCGAGTCGCCCTACCGGCGCCTGGTGGAGCCGCTGCTCGCCTACATCGACGCGGTCGATCGCCAGGACCGGCGGCGGCCCATCACGGTGGTGCTGCCGGAATTCGTCCCCCGGCACTGGTGGGAGTACTTGCTGCACAACCTCACGGCGTGGCGGCTGAAGCTCCGCCTGTTCGCCCGCCCCGACACCATCGTGGTCGACGTGCCCTACCATGTGGGGGTCGGGTTCGAAGGCGCGGCCGGCGGGCGGCCCGCTCGCTCGCGGCGCGCGGCGGGAGAGACGCGATGACCGCAGAGGAGCCCGGGGCGCCCGGCGCCGACTTCGTCCACTTCGAGCTGCGGCCCGGGATGGCCGTCTACGACACGGCGGGCACGCGGCTGGGGGAGGTGTGCGCCATCTGGGAGCGGACCGCAACGGGCGCGCTGCGCGAGGTCGCTGGCGTAGAGGTGCTAGCCCCGCCCGCGCCGCCGGGCAGCGCTCTGGAAATACGGCCAGGGCTCCCCGTGGAAGGGTATCTGGTCGTGGCCCGGGGGGGCTGGCGACCACGATACGCCGTGGCCTCGCTGGCCGCCGTTGTGGCTCTCGGCGAGCTGGGCGTGGTGCTCGGCACCCTGCACGCGAGCGACGCCTGTTGAGAGCGGCGCCTGGCCGCTGCCGGCAGCCACGGTGCACCTGCCTGGTGAGAGCAGCGCGGTAGCAGACAGCCACCGGGGAAGGGGCGGGGAGTGCCAAGGGGCGGAATCGAACCGCCGACACCACGATTTTCAGTCGTGTGCTCTACCAACTGAGCTACCTTGGCGCCTGCAAGCTATAGTCTAGCGCACGCCCCGCCGGCTGTCCACCGCGCGCCGTGCCCCCCGGTGAGCCGCTGGCGGCCCACCGGGGGGCTCCCCTACGCGGGGTTAGCTCACGATCTTGCCCACCGCCAACCGCGTGAGGATGCCACGATAGGCGTTCAGCAGCGAGTTGGGGTCACTCTTGGCCGCCGGGTAGTAGTGGTCGCAGGTGCCGGGCGCCGACGACGAGAGGTTGATCATGTACTGATCGCCGTAGCCGCTCTGGATGTTGGCCGAGGCCAGCGGCCCCGGGCAGTTGGGGCCGGAGGAGGCCATGCCGTCGTCGGTCTCGCTGCTAGGGCAGCTCTGGTCGCTGGTAGGGTTCCAGAACATGATGGTGAAGATCTCGATGCCCTGATAGGGGTTGGGATTGTTCTTCAACTGGTTGGCCACGTCCACCGCGCGTGCCTCGCCCTGCGCGCGGGAGAACGGGATGCCCGCGCCGCAGAACAACCCGTCGGTCTGCAGGATCAGCACGCGCCGGTAGTTCTCGTAGCCGGGCTGGGTGGCGCGGGCCCGCGGCGAGTTCAGCTCGTACGCGGCGGTGACGAGTCCCGCCACGTGCGAGGTGCCCGCGCGGAAGCAGCCCGTCGTCGAGTTGTAGCCACGGTACGGCCGCTGGTCCAGCACGCTGGACGCCGGCTGCGGCGTCGACGGGCAATTGGTGTCGTTTTGCCCGCCGTAGCCGCTGTACAGCTCGTTCTTCAGCGCCGTGATGCTGTTGACCGTCGATAGCGCCCGCGAGCTATCCTGCCCCAAGAGGTAGCGGGTGGTCGCCCCGGGGTAGTGCGGGTTCCACCAGATACCCTGCGTCAGCTTGGTGCTGGTGTTCACTTGCCAGTACTGGTTGGGCGGGCTGCTGCCACCGGGCAGGTCTGGGGGAATCACCACCGGGCTGGAGCCGGTGCTCGCCTGCTCGCAGGTCATCCGCGGCAGGGCGGGGTCGGGCGCTGGGCGCGTCTTCTGGCAGTAGTTGATGGGCGGGTTGAATGTGCCGCCGCTATACAGCCGCGGGCCGAGCGTGGGGTTGGTCCAGTCGCACCAGGGGTTGACGGGACTGGCCTTCCAGTTATCGAGGCCCACCCAGTTAGTCATTACGAACGGACTGCGCTGCCCGCCGTAGCCGTAGTTGCTGCTCAGGCTCGACCGCGCGCAGCGCTCGCCCACGAAACGGCCGATGGCAAGCTGCGGGCCATCGGGGTTGCTGGGGTTGAGCCCCAGCAGGTTGATGAAGCCGCGGGTCGGATCGGTGAGCGCGATCGCCACATTCTGCAGATCGGTGTCCGACATGCTGGCCGTGACGTCGATCATCACGTAGATGTCAGCCTTGATGTCGGCCACCGCGCTGGCCGTGGCGCGCGCGTCGAGGTTGGGGTAGCCTACCAGCCACAGCAGCAGCGAGGGCCGCCGCCAAGTGGCCGTGATGGTCAGCGTACGCGCCGCCGTGTCGCCGGTCACAGTGAGGCTCCGCCCGGCACCGCTGAAGGCGCCGGCCGGGTAGCCGTAGTCGGCGAGGTACTGCTGCGCCTGGGCGGTCGCGATGCTCAGCGCGTTGGGATCGCCCGCATAAGCGACCAGATAGCGTGCCCCGGCGATCGCGGCGGCGTCGAGCGCCGTCTGCAAGCGCTGTCGCTCGACGGTCCACAGGCCCATGTCCGCCGCCATCCCCACCCCTGCAGCGATGGCGGTGAACGCCAGGGCGAACAGCACCAGCATCTGGCCGCGCTGGCGGCGGGGATGTTCGAACCGCTTGCTCCACAGCATGCGCTCGCTCCCACGGCGGGCTAGTACTGCATCACCTCGGAGGCCACCACGGTGATCCGCGGGTTCTGGCCGTACAGGGCGGCGAACACGGCCGAGAGCCCCGGCATGATCGCCACATTGCTCCAGTCGTACTCGGCGGTGAGGGTCAGCTTCTGGTTCGCTGTGCGGAGCCCGGCGGCGTAGCAGTCCTGCCCGTCGGCGCAGGCGGGGCTCCACTGCCACTGCGTGAAGTTCTCGGGTCGCAGGATCGGGGGCAGGTTGCAGTCGCGGTAGATGCGCGACTGGCTATCGCGGCCATCCGCCCAGCGGGCCCGCGGCCAGGCCGAGGTCTGGGCCAAGCCGGGGCAGTTGACCTGCACGCGACTATCCACGGGGTAGGCCTGGCTGGACATGGAGTACCAGCGCGCCGTATCCTGGGCAACCTTCTGTAGGCTCATGGTCACCAGGCACAGCAGCCCGATCTGCAGCGCGCCCAACACTAGGAACAGCAGGGTGGGCAGCAGTAGCGCGAACTCGACCAGGGACTGGCCCTCCGCCCGGCGCGGGCAACCGACTCGGTGCAGCACAGGACTCACTCCAGCACCGCCGCGGCGCGATAGGTGATCGTGTGCGGCAGCACGGGCACGCCGAGGAAGTTGGCGGGCAGGAACACCAGGTTGCTCGGCTGATAGCTCAGGGTCAGGGTCAGCCCCCCACCACGCAGCCGCGGCATCGGGTTGGCGGGGATGGCGTCGGCCGCCGGCACGTTCTGCGTCACGTTCGTGCAGCTGGCCTGGCTCGGCTGGTAGGGCGGCGAGAACGCGACACTGGTGATATTGGTCGGCACCAGAATGGGCGGCAGGAACTGCGGCAAGCGGTTGACCTGGCAGCTATCGGGGAAGCGCCAGTTCTCCGGGTTGCCGCTGGCCACGAAGCGCACCATATCGTGCGTTACCCAGGCTAGCGCGAGCTGGGCGAACAGCAGCAACGCGATCTGGACCGCGACCATCATCACGGCCAAGAACATCGGCAGCACCAGGCCGAACTCGACCAGCGCCTGCGCGTTCTGGCGGCCCGACGCCCGAGTCCACCCGGTCGCCACACGCTGCCCTCGGTCGCGTGCGCGCACCGTACACCCTCCGCCATCTGCCGAAGCGGTTGCACAACGAACCGATCCCGCTGTTAAGTATCGGCCGGCAGCGGGGCGGAGACAGGCCGCGGTGAGTTAAGGGCGGGTGAAAGCTGACGGCCGGCGCGCGCCGCGTCAGGCGCCCCGGGCTCTGCCCGCCGGTGCCGCGACGGCGGGGGCTAGCCGCCAAGGCGCGCGCGCAGGGCCTCCCCGTAGTAGCGGAGGTAGCGCGGCACATTCGGCTGCCAGTACTCCCCATCGTGACCACCGGGCCACACATGGAAGGCGTGCGGCACGCCGCGCTCGGCGAGCACCTGGTGCAGCCGCTCCACGCGTGGGCGCCAGAGCAGGTCCTCGTGGCCCACGTCGATCCACAGCGTCAGTTGCTGGAGCGTCACCAGCGGCAGGGTGGCGGCCAGGTGTAGCGGGTCGCGGCGGGCGAACTCCTCGCCGTGGCCCAGCCAAGGCAGGAAGCCGTCGTCGTCGCGCAGCGAGGGGCTGTGCGCGCCGATGATATTGAACACCTCGGGGTGGTTGAAGCCGAGCTGGAGCGCGCCATGGCCGCCCTGCGACAGGCCGCCGATAGCCCGCGCCTGCGGCCGCCGCAGCGTGGGGTAGTTGGCGTCGAGGTGGCCCACCACATCCTGCACGGTGTAGGTGCCCCAGCGCGGGCCATCGTCCACATGGTCGACCCAGTAGCCGAAGTCGCCCTGGGGCAACGCCACCAGCAGCGGCGGGATGGTACCCTCGGCGATGAGCTGGTCCGCCCAGTCGATCAGCTTGATAGTGGCCCACTCGGCGTGATCGCCACTGGCGCCGTGCAGCATCAGCAGCACGGGCACCGGCTGGCCGCGCATGGCCCACTCGGGCGGTGCATAGATATAGATCGGCATCACGCGGTCGAGCGCTGGGCTGTAGAACTCCCGGCGCACGAACTCACCCCACAGGGGCTCGACATGCTCCGGCAACGCGGCGGGGGGGCGGCGCTCGCGCCACGGCTCCCTGCCCTGGCCCGCTCCCGGATCGGCTGCCGGGCGCGCGCCGGCCACCGGGGCGTGGCCCATGGGAGCCGCAGCCGCGCAGGCGAGCTGGCCTACTAGCAGCGCTAGCACCAGGAGGCGGCGAGCGCGCCTAGCCCACGTGGCACGCGCACGGGCCCCGATCATGCCGCGTCCTCCCGCAGGACGAGCCGCGCGCCCATCGCTCGCTCGGGCGCGACCAGCGCGTCGCCCGCCATGCCCGGGGCGGGGAGCAGCGCGACTCCGCGCTCGCCGAGCCAGCGGCGCGCCGCTGCGAGTTCCTGCACGCCGAGGACTACCTGCCAGAGGCCCTCGCCGTACAGGGCGAGCATGCCGGCCACCAGCCCCGGCGCGTTGGGCGCGCACAGGTGCAGCTCCAGGCTGCCCAGGACGAACGTCGCGCGCAGCGCCCGCCAGGGGATCACCTCGTCGCGCTGCTGCGGGCGCAAGCCGAGCGCCGCGTAGCGGGCGATGCCCTGCTCCAGGTCCTCGACCACCACCGCTAACTCGCACAGGCGGCGCACCCCGTTGGGGTGCTCGGCGCCCGCGGGGGCCACGGGGCCCCCCGGCACCACGACCGGCGCCGCGCCGCGCCAGCCGAGCGCATTGAGCGCCAGCGCCGCGGCCTCCAGCAGGGTGGCGTCTGGCAGGCGCGCGCGGGCGGTGGCGAAGTCGGCCGCCACGGCGTAGCCCAGCAGCCCGCCCGGGCGCTCGCGCAGGAAGTCGGCCAGCGCGGTGGCGGCCCACTGCCCCGCGACCGCGGGCGCGTGCAGGTCGACCAGCACCAGGTCTGCGCCCTCCAACGGGATGCGCGCGGCCCCAGCGATCGGCGGCCCGACCTGAAACCCCAGCGTCTGAAAGGCGACGACCGCCGCCCCGAGGTCCGTGGCGCCGATCACCACGCGGTCCACCCGCTCGATCATCCCTGGTGCCTCCGCTCGCCTGCACTGTAGCTATCTTGGTCATGCTAGCATGCCGCGAGAGGAGGAACGGCGCGATGGACGACCGGAAAGCACGGGTATGTGCGGCGATCGACGCGCGCCGCACGGAGCTGGTCCGGTTCGCCGAGGCGGTGGCGGCGCACCCCGAGCTGGGCTTCTTCGAGTTCGCCACCGCGCGGCGGTTCAGCGAGGCGCTCGCGGACCTGGGCCTGGCCCCCACCACGGGCCTGGCGCGCACGGGGGTCAAGGCGATACTGGCAGGCGGCGCGCCGGGCCCGACGGTGGCCGTGCTGGGCGAGCTGGACGCGCTGCCGGTGCCCGAGCATCCGCTGGCCGATCCGGAGACGGGCGCGGCACACGCCTGCGGCCACCACGCGCAGCTGGCCATGGTGCTGGGCGTGGCGTACGGCCTGCTGGGCAGCGGCGTGCTGGCCGAGCTGGCAGGGCGCGTGGCGCTGTTCGCCGTGCCGGCCGAGGAGTATGTGCAGCTCGAACGGCGCCTGGCCCTGCGCGCCGAGGGCGCCATCGAGTTCCTAGGTGGCAAGGCAGAGCTGCTGCGCCTCGGCGCCTTCGACGACGTCGACCTGGCCATGATGACCCACACCACCTCCGTGCCCACCGAGCGCAGCTTCGCCGTGGGCGGCACCAACAACGGCGTGGTGGCCAAGCTGGTCCGCTACCGCGGCCGGGCCGCCCACGCCGGGCGCGCGCCGCACGCGGGGATCAACGCCCTGAACGCCGCGCACGTGGCGCTCGCCGCCCTGCACGCGCAGCGCGAAACCTACCGCGACGAGGACCACGTGCGCGTGCACCCGATCATCACCCATGGCGGCGACGTGGTGAACGTGGTGCCGGCCGACGTGCGCCTGGAGCTGTTCGTGCGCGGCGCCACGCTGGAGGCGATCCGCGACGCCACCAGCAAGGTGGACCGCGCGCTGCGCGCCGGGGCGCTGGCCATCGGCGCCCGTGTGGCGGTGACGACGCTACCGGGCTACCTGCCGCTGCGCAACGACCCGTTGCTGCTGGAGCTGTTCCGCCGCAACGCCGAGCGGCTCGTCGGCCCCGAGGAGGTGACCACCGCCGGCCACCGCGGCAGCTCGACCGACATGGGCGACCTCAGCCACGTGCTGCCCGCCATCCACCCCTACGCGGGCGGCGCCAGCGGCGAGGGCCACGGCGCCGATTACCGCATCGCCGACCCGGAGCGGGCTATCGTGAACCCCGCCAAGGCCATGGCCCTCACCGTCGTCGACCTGCTGGCCGACGGCGCCGCCGCAGCCCGGCGCGTGCTGGCCGCGGCGCGCCCCCCACTGACGCGCGCGGGCTACCTCCAGTTCCTGCGCGACCTGTTCCAGACGTGGGAGTACCACGAGCCCGCCTGAGCGCCGCCGGACGCGTGCCCCGCCGTGCCCGCGCCTCTGGGCGGAGAGGCAGTCACGTGGAGGTGGCGAGATGGCGGTCCTGACACGGGATGAGGTGTTCGCGCTGCTAGCGCGCCACGGCATCGAGGGCGAGCTGGCGGCGATCATGGCCGCGGGCGCACTGGCCGAAAGCGGTTGGGACCCGCAGCGCCGCGGCGACGCGGGCCATAGCGTGGGCCTGTTCCAACTGCACGATCAGGGCCTTGGCGCGGGCCTCACCGCCGCGCAGCGTGAGGACCCGGCGCTGCAAGTCCAGGTCATGGCGCCGGAGTACCGCCGGTGGTACGCGCACTGGCGCGCGGCGGGCTACCGCGATGCCGAGCTGGCCTGGCGGGTGTGTGCCTGGGCCGAGCGCCCGCGCGACTACGCCGACCCTGACAGCGCGGCGGCGCGCGCCTACCGGGCCGCCTGGGCGGCGGTGCAGGCCACCGAGCCCGCCGCTGTGGCCGCCCTGCCTCCGCCGCCCGCGCACCTGTGGGCCGAGTGCGAGCGCCGCCGCGGCATCCCCTATCGCCTCGCCCCCCCGCCGGATGGGGTGACGACCCTCGACTGCTCGCTGTTCGTCCGCCAGGTACTCACAGCCGTGGGCGTGCCGCTGGGCGAGGCGCGCACGGCCGAGCAGCTGCGCCAGGCCATCCCGCAGGTGGTAGCCAGCCGCCAAGGCGCCGGCGACTGGGCCGCCGTGCGCGACGGCGACCTGCTGTTCTTCACTACCTATTCGCCTGCCGACCCCCCAGGCCCCGACGGGATAGCGGTGGGCCACGTGGGGATTCGCTGCGGCCGGCTGCGCATGTGGGACTGCCACGCCGCCGACGGCCAGGCCGGCCCGCCGGGCGTGGGACTCACCGACATCAGCACGCCGTACTGGCAGGCGGTCCTCCACGAGGCGCGCCGCCCCGCCTACCCCCCGGCGATGCCAGTGGCCCCGCCCGCAGCAGTGGCCGCCTCCTGCGACGCGCAGCTAGCTGCCGAGCGTAGCTTCTCCAGCGCACTGATGCACGACGTGATCGGCCAGGCACGTCGGCTCCTCGACGAGGCGCTCGCCGCCCAGCGCTGGGAGTTGGTAGCCACGGCGCGCGATTGGCTCCAGCAGCACGAGGCGTGACACACGGCCGCGCCGCGGTCGGTCGCCCGTTCCGCGCGTTTCCCCGCGCCCCTCGCTCGGCCCACCGGCCACAGGGAGTGCGGCCCGTGCGCTATGCTACGCTCGGCGCGCCCTCGCCAGGGATACCGCCCGAGGGCGCGGACCCGCTCGGAGGAGCAAGCGATGCACGTGGAGCTGACCCCGGAGGAGTGTGCCCTGCTGGCCAACCTGCTCGACCAGGCGGTGCGCGACCTCAAGGCCGAGATCCACCATACGGATACGCCCGACTACAAGGAGCAGCTCAAGGAGCGCGAGGCGCTGCTGCTCGGGCTGCTGCGCAAGCTAGGCTGCACACCGACCGAGTAGGGCGCGATGGTCCCCGCCGGGGGCGCGCTCGCCGACACGGTAGTCGCGGCCTCGCCGCTGGTGGTCGCGGTGACGGTGCTGCTGCTCCTGCGGCGGTCGGCAGTCGTAGCGGGCGTGCTGGGCTGCGGCCTCGCCATGGCGGTCGCTTGTTTTTGGCCCGCGTTCGCGCTGTCGGGGGCGGGGCTCGCTCTCGCTGTGCTGCGCGGCCTGTTAGTCACCCTGCTCGTCGCGTACGTCGTGTTCTTCGGCCTGCTGCTGTACCAGCTGATGGCTCGCGGCCAGGCGATGGCCCGGCTGGCCACGCGGCTGGCCGCGCTGGGCGGGGACCGCGCGGCGCGCACCCTGCTGCTCTGCCTGCCGCTGGGCGCTTTCTTCGAAGGGGCTAGTGGCTTCGGTGTCGGGATCGTGATCGTGGCCCCGCTGTTGCTGGCCCTCGGGTACGCCCCGTCGCACGCCGCGCTGCTGGCGCTGCTGACGCAGAACGCCGTGCCCTGGGGCGCGCTGGCGGTGGGGACGCTGCTGGGCGCGGAGTTGGCGGGGCTGGCGCCCACCGAGCTGGGCGAGGGCTGTGCCTACCTGAGCCTGCTGCTGTTTCCGTACTTCGGCGCGCTGGCCCTGTGGCTGGGTGAGGGCCCGCGCGCGCTGCGCCGCCACGCCGGCCTACTGGGCCTGACGAGTCTGCTCATGGTGCTGGCCGCGTGGGGCGGCACGCGGCTGTTCGGGGTCGAGCTGGCGATGGTCGTGGGCGGCGTGGTGGTCGCCGGGGTGCTAGTCAGTCGCTTGCCGGGGCGCACCCGCCCGGTGCCGGGCGTCCCCGCAGAGGACGCCCCCATGCCGACCACAGCGCGCGCCGTGGCGCCCTACGCCGCGCTAGCGACCGGCCTGCTGCTCAGCCGGCTGCTGCCGCCGCTGCGCGACTGGCTGCTCACCCACGCGGTGCTCAGCGTGCCGGCGGTCGCGTTCGCCCTGCCGCTGCTGTACAGCCCGGGGTTCTGGCTAGCGGTCGCCTGTGCGGTGGCCGTCGTCGTGCTCCGGCTCGACCGCGCGGCCGTGGTCGCGGAGCTGCGGCAAACAGCACGCCGCTGGTGGCTGGCCACACTGGCGCTGGCCGCGTTTCTGGTGCTGGCGGAGGTGATGCTCCGGGCGGGAATGACCGCCCGGCTCGCGGCGAGCGCCGCCGCGGCGCTGGGATCGGCCTACCTCTTGGCGGCCCCCGCCGTCGGCGGTCTCGCCGGGTTCCTGACAGGCTCGAACGCGGCGGGCAACGCCATGCTGCTGCCGTTCCAGCTCCAGATGGCCGAACGGCTGAGCGTGCCGCCGCTGGTGCTGGCCGCGGTGCACAACACCACCGCTGCCGATCTGAGCCTGGCGTCGCCTCAACGCGTGGTCCTGGCCACCGCGGTGGTGGGCCTGAGTGGGCAGGAGGGCCTGCTGCTACGCCGCGCGCTGCCCGTCGGGCTCGGCATCGTCGTGCTGATCACCGTCGAGGAGGTCGCCTGGCTAGCGCTGCTCGGTCGTGGGACGCCTTGAGTGCTCACGGGCCCGGCGCGGTCGCCGATGCACGCGGGACGGCGCGCGCTAGCGGTAGCAGCGGCAGGGCCAGGACCAGCCCGATGCCGCCCGCGAGG
>Ga0070737_10004757_pt1 | contig 13341 bp, 9 predicted proteins | sample Coa_R1_10_FD_66438 | JGI IMG/M metagenome (GOLD analysis project Ga0070737, IMG submission 66438) | Surface soil microbial communities from Centralia Pennsylvania, which are recovering from an underground coalmine fire - Coalmine... | ecosystem: Environmental > Terrestrial > Soil > Unclassified ... | reverse complement strand
ACCCCGCTCACCCGCGATCTCGTGCGCGCCGAGTACGCCGCCCTGACCGATCTGGGCCAGGGCGCGCTGAGCCAGGTCACCACGCCCCGGGTGCTGCACCACGACGAGTGGAACGGGCTGGGCATCCTGGTGCTGAGCCCGCTTCCGGTCTGGCGGCAGCGGCGGCCACTCGACGCCGCCGAACTCGCGACCGCGATGAACGAAGTGGCCCAGGTGAACGGCTTGGAGACCAGGCCGCTCCGGGACAGCGGTTACCTGAAGAAGCTGCGCGACCGGGTCGCCGCGGTGGAGCAGGCGCCGGAGCGCGCCGCCCTGCTGCAGGCGCTCGACGTGCTCACCGACCAGCACGGCGACACCGTGCTGCACTTCGGCGCGTGGCACGGTGACTGGTCACCGTGGAACATGGCCAGCACCGACCCGGACCTGCTGGTCTGGGACTGGGAGCGGTTCACCTCGGGTGTTCCGCTCGGCTTCGACGCCCTGCACTACCAGCTTCAGCTCGAGGTCGGCCCGGCCCACGTGGACCCGCGCGCCGCGGCCACCCACTGCAGCGTGCACTCGCCCCAGACGCTCGCCCCCTTCGGGAGCACCGCGGAGCAGGCCCGGCTCACCGGCGTGCTGTATCTCACCGATCTGGCCACCCGCTACCTCGCCGACCGGCAGGACGAAATCGGTGCGCGCCTGGGTACCCCGGGGACCTGGCTCATCCCGGCCATCGCGGCCGCGGCCCGGTCCGCGGAACTCAGCGTGTCCCGTTAGAGGACAGCGCACAGGCAACGGCGGCGGGGCCCGGGTTGAACCCGGGCCCCGCCGCCGTTGTGGTGATCAGGACGAGTAAGGCAGGAAGCAAATACCGGAGAGGTTCGAGACTCCGTTGCAGGAGTTGTCGCCGAACCGGTTGGTGCTGCCGATCCACAGCCCGGCGCTGGTGATCATCATGTACTCACCGTTCGCCCGGGACATGGTGTACTCCGGACTGCCCGAAGAATTCTTCAGCAGGCTGCCGTTGCTCGGGTTGAGCCCCTCCATGCCGTAGTCCTGGGTCGAGCCCGGGCCCGCGTCGTTGCAGCCGTCCGGGTTGTCCGTCCAGCGCTCGTGCCCGGCAAAGTAGACCGCGGAGCCGTCCGAGATCACGCTGAGCAGCGAGTCACAGCCGGTGGGGTTGCTCCAGGCCGTACCCACGAACGTCTCGTCGGCGGAAAAGGCCAGGGCCATGTCGCACGGCTGCGGCATGGGGTAGTCGCCGGACTTCCACAGGTACTTGTGGTTGCCGGTGGTGGCCACGTAGACCTCGTTGTCGTTGGGCGACCACGCCGCCTCCTGCGCGTAGAACGGCTCATTCCAGACGCAGTGGGTGTCGAACACCGTCGAGAACCAGTCGGTTACCTCGGCGCTCTTGGGGCCGAACCACAGCTGGAAGATCTGCTGCCGTCCCTTGCCGCCCACCGAGGTGAAGTCGCCCTCGACCATGTCCCTGGCGCCGGCGTGGCTCACCTGCTGGCTGTAGATCCTGGTCGAGTTCTTGGCCACGCCCGAGTAGTTGTAGTTACCGCTGATGTTCAGGTTGAGGTAACCGTCGTTCGCCCCGGTGGTGACGTTCAGGCTGGCGAAGTACTTGTCCGCCGAACTGCCGTTGATGGAGGTGAACCCGCCGCCGGTGAGGACGTGCGAGCCGTGCACGGCCATCGTGTCCACCGCGCCGTTGGCGCTGTGGCCGAACGCGGTGTCCACCGCGCCGGTGGACGTGCTGACTTTGGCGATGTTCTCAACCGAGGTACTGCCCACCTTGGTGAAGGTCCCGCCGACGTAGATGTAGGAGCAGTTGCCGCCGTCGAACGCCAGGGACTGCACGTTCCCGTTGACGTTGGGACTCCACGAAGACAGCGTGTACGGGGCCGTGGCCGAGAAGCTGAACAGTCCGTTCCGCGTGTAGGTGGTGCCGTTCTGGGTGATCTCGCTGAGATTACCGCCCACGTAGATCGTGTTGCCGCACTGCTTCATAACGTTGATCTGCTCGGTCGGCGCACTACTGCCGTACACAAGTTCCGGAGTGCCCGTGGCCGGGACGCTGCTCACCGGGCCGGTCGAAGCAAACACCGGAGTGGCAATCCCGGACACACTGAGCACCAGGGCGCCGGTGACCACGCCGACCCCGGCAGGGAGTCGCCAACGACTCGGATGACGCATTGCACCTCCATGCAAGCTTTATCTGACTATCTCAACAGGGGGCCGACAGGTGCCGCCAGATGCTGTCGGGCAACAACAGTGCCGTCTGGCAACACAGGGTGACCGAATGATCTGCGGACACTCATGCCCTAAGCGGTTAAGTGTAGGACGCGCGAGACCGTCCCGTGGATTGCATACGCAAAGAGAAAACACACAAAAAAATCAGGTTAAGGAAACAGGTTACGAACTCGTTGTGAATCCTGAGCCTTTGTCCAGGTCATCCCGAACAGCCAGGCAACCAGGGCCCAGGGACGCCGAGCGCAGCGAGCCCCCGGGGGTTCCAGGGGGTCGTCCTCCTGGGGTAAATGACGAGACGACCCCGGTGCGCACGCACAGGGGCCGCCCAGCGTCTCGCCGAGTCTCGCCGTCAGTGCGCTTCGGTGATCATGCCCGCCCCGACGGTGGCGTTGGTCGCCTCGTCGATCAGGATCACGCCGCCGGTCTGCCGGTTACGGCCGTAGGGGTCGTGGAACAGCGGCTGGGTGGTCCGCAGGCTCACCCGGCCGATGTCGTTCAGCACCAGCTGTTCCGCGTTCTCGTCCCGGTGCAGGGTGTTGACGTCCAGCCGGTACTGCAGGTCACGCACGACGGCCTTGACCGTCCGGGTGGTGTGCTTGAGCACCAGCCGCGATCCCTTGGTCAGCACCCGCGCGTCGGTCATCCAGCACAGCATGATGTCGATGTCCTGTGACGACGAGGGCTGGTTGTGCGGCCGGCAGATCATGTCGCCGCGGGAGATGTCGAGGTCGTCGGCCAGCACCAGGGTGACCGACATGGGCGGGTAGGCCTCCTCGACGGGCCCGGCGGCCGTGTCGATGCGCTCGACCGTGGTGGTGAGGCCGGACGGCAGGTGCATCACCTCGTCGCCGCGCTTGAGCACGCCGCCCGCCACCTGGCCGGCGTAGCCGCGGTAGTCGTGCAGCTCTTTGTCGGTCGCCTGGTGCGGGCGGATCACGTACTGGACCGGGAACCTGACGTCGATCAGGTTCCGGTCCGACGCGATGTGCACGTGCTCGAGGTGGGACAGCAGTGAGGGCCCGTCGTGCCAGGTCATGTTCGGTGAGCGTTCCACCACGTTGTCGCCGTGCAGGGCTGAGATCGGGATGAACGTGAGGTCCCCGATCTCCAGCTTGGTGGCGAACACGCTGAACTCGGCCGCGATCCGCTCGAACACCGCCTGGTCGTAATCGACGAGGTCCATCTTGTTCACGGCGAGCACGAGGTGCGGAACCCGCAGCAGCGTGGCCAGGAAGGCATGCCGCCTGCTCTGCTCGGTCAGCCCGTTCCGCGCGTCCACCAGGACCACGGCCAGGTCGGCGGTGGACGCGCCGGTCACCATGTTCCGGGTGTACTGGATGTGGCCGGGGGTGTCCGCGATGATGAATTTCCGCCGGGGGGTGGCGAAGTAGCGATAGGCGACGTCAATTGTGATGCCCTGCTCGCGTTCGGCGCGCAGTCCGTCGGTCAGCAACGCGAGGTTGGTGTAGTTCTCGCCGCGATCGCGGCTGGTTCGTTCCACCGAGGCCAGCTGATCCTCGAAGATCGCCTTGGCGTCAAACAGCAGTCGGCCGATCAGCGTGCTTTTGCCATCGTCGACCGAACCCGCGGTGGCGAAACGCAATATGTCCATTTGGCGTGGAACCCCATCCTCGCGACCTGTTTTGCCTGCAACCCGCGGTCCAGGCGAGCGTCCAGCCAAACCCCGGCGGGTTACAAGTCTGCACGCCAGGCCCGGCGGACTGATGGCACCCCTCCATTCACACGGCCGAAGGTGCCAACGTCTACTTTACGTGCTGGCCTAAGCGCCTGTCGCCATCCTTCGGGACGAGACCGGATGGAAGCCGTAACCGGTCATGGAGCGGGCAAATCATTCACGTTGCGCAAACTTTCAGTGTGTGTAATTATCGGCCCGCGCGCTCAACGGGGCAAGGGTCAGCGAGGCACGGGTCAGCGAGGCACGGGGGATCGGCTTGATCGAGGCAACACAGGTCCAGCCGCGGGACACGGCGGCGCCCAGCGGCACACCAGACGGGCCGGGCCAGCACATCATCGTCGTGTTCGTCGCGCTGATGCTCGCGGTCCTGCTCGCCGCGCTGGACCAGATGATCGTCTCCACCGCGCTGCCGACCATCGTGGGCGACCTGCACGGCGTGAACCACATGTCCTGGGTGATCACCGCCTACCTGCTGGCCTTCACCATCGGCCTGCCGATCTACGGCAAGCTCGGCGACATGTTCGGCCGCAAGGGCCTGTTCGTCTTCTCGATCGTGGTGTTCCTGGCCGGCTCGGTCCTGTCCGGGCTGTCCCAGAACATGACCGAGCTGATCGCGTTCCGCGCGCTGCAGGGCCTGGGCGGGGGCGGCCTCATGATCGGCGCCCAGGCCATCATCGGCGACATCATCCCGCCGCGCGAACGCGGCAAGTACATGGGGTACATCGGCGCGGTGTTCGGGGTGGCCACCGTGGCGGGCCCGCTGCTCGGCGGCTACCTCACCGACGACGTCAGCTGGCGGTGGGTGTTCTACGTCAACCTGCCCATCGGCGCGGTGGCCCTGCCCATCGTGATCTTCGCCCTGCGCGGTGCACCCCGGCCCCAGCGCGGGCGCCGCCTGGACGTGCTGGGCATGACCCTGCTGGCGGCCGCGTCCGCCTGCATCGTGCTGTTCACCACCTGGGGCGGCACCCAGTACCCGTGGCGCTCCCCGGTCATCATCGGGCTGGGCGGTGGCTTCGTGCTGCTCGCTGCCGGGTTCGTGGTGGCCGAGCGCTTCGCCACCGAGCCGGTCATGCCGCTGCGGCTGTTCCGCGGCAGCGTGTTCAACGTCGCGGGCCTGCTCGGGGTGATCGTCGGCGCCGCGCTGTTCGGCGCCGTCGCCTACATCCCGACCTTCCTGCAGATGGTGGATCACGTGAGCGCGGCCGCCTCCGGGCTGCTGATGCTCCCGTTCGTGGCCGGCCTGCTGGTGGCCTCCATCGGCTCGGGCCGGGTGGTCAGCGCGACCGGGCGTTACAAGATCTTCCCCATTCTGGGCACCGCGATCGCCACCGGCGGGATGAGCCTGCTGTCGCTGATGAGCCTGCACTCGACCCGGGTGGACAACGGCGTCTACATGGCCGTACTCGGCGTGGGCATCGGCCTGGTCCTGCAGATCCTGGTGCTGGTGGTGCAGAACGACGCGGCGCCGCGGGATCTCGGCACCGCCACCGCGGCCTCCAACTACTTCCGCCAGCTCGGCGGCTGCCTGGGCAGCGGGATCGTGGGCGCGTTGTTCGCCAGCAGGCTGGAGAGCAAGCTGGCGCGGCTGCTGCCGGCCGGGACCCACGCCAGCGGGCCGGGGATCGCGGTCCTCACGCCGCAGGCGCTCGACCGGATGCCGCCCGCCCTGGCGCACGCGTTCGTCACCGCCTACGCGCAGGCGCTGCCCCCCATCTTCCTTTACCTGGTGCCGGTCATCGGGGCCGGTTTCCTCCTGTCCTTCTTCCTGGCCGACAAACCGCTGCGGACCAGCACGGGAGCTGAGCTGACGATGGATCCCACCCAGAACCAGAGCGACCCGGCGTCGCTTCCCACCCGCCTCTCCGTCCCCCCTCATGCCGCGGTACCGCGTGTCCCGGACCAGGCCCCGCCGCCGCAGACCCGGCCGGGGCCCATGGTCCGCGGCCACGTCAGGCGGGCCGACGCGGCGGCCGTGCCCGGGGCCACGGTCACCTTGATCGACCGCAGCGGGCACCAGGTGGGCCGCGGCAGCAGCGAACCGGACGGCTCGTACCTGATGCACACGCCGGGCGCGGGCAGTTACACCTTGGTCGCCGCCGCCCCCGGCTACCGGCCACGGGCGGCCACGGTCCTGATCGCCAGCCAGCCCGCCGACGTCGACCTGACGCTGACCGGGACCAGCAGCCTGGCCGGGACGGTGCGGGCGGCCAGGTCGGGCACGCCGGTGCCCGGGGCGACGGCCAGCCTGGCCGATGCCACCGGCGAGATCGTGGCCGTGGGCCACACCGACGACCGGGGCCGCTACCTGCTCACCGACCTGGCCGCGGGCCGCTACACGCTCGCGGTGAGCGCACCCTGCTGCGACCCGGCCGCGCTGCCGGTGAGCATCGCCGAGGGCAGCCGGGCCAGCCAGGACGCGGAACTGGCCTTCGGCGGGCGGCTGGAGGGGGCGGCCCGCACCCCGTCGGGGGAACCGGTGCCCGACGCGCGGATCACCGTGCTCGACGGCGCGGGCAACGTGGTGGCCGCCGCCATCACCGGGCCGGACGGCACGTACTGCTTCGATCAGCTGGCCGCGGCCGAGTACACGGTGATTGCCAGTGGCTACCCACCGGTCGCGGCCACACTGCGGCTGACCCCGGGCCAGTCCCGCCCGCACGACATCCGGCTGGGCTACCCGGAGTCAGGGGGATGACCGGCCAGGGCCGGATCCGGCTTAGAAGTAGCCTTCCCGCTTGCGGTCTTCCATCGCGGCCTCGCTGGTGCGGTCGTCGGCCCGGGTCTGGCCGCGCTCGGTGATCCTGGTCACCGACACCTCGTCGATGACCTCGGCCACCGTGGTCGCGGTGGACTCGACCGCGCCGGTGCAGGTCATGTCGCCCACCGTGCGGTAGCGGACGCTCGCCTCGAACAGCGGCTCGTCCTCGCCCCTGGTGATGAACGGCCCGTCCGCGAGCAGGATGCCGTCCCGCTCGAAGACCGGGCGCATGTGCGCGTAGTAGATGGACGGGATCTCCAGGTTCTCCCTGGCGATGTAGTCCCAGATGTCGAGCTCGGTCCAGTTCGACAGCGGGAACACCCGGATGTGCTCCTCCCTGTGGATCCGCGTGTTGTACAGGTTCCACAGCTCCGGCCGCTGGTTCTTGGGGTCCCACTGGCCGAACTCGTCGCGGAACGAGAACACCCGCTCCTTGGCCCGCGCCTTTTCCTCGTCCCGCCTGGCCCCGCCGAAGACCGCGTCGAACTTGTGCTCGGCGAGGGCGTCCAGCAGGGTGGTGGTCTGCAGCCGGTTCCGGCTGGCCCAGCGGCCGGTTTCCTCGCTGACCCGGCCGGCGTCGATGGAGGCCTGGACCGAGGCGACGATCAGCCGGGCCCCTGCCTGCTCGACCCGGCGGTCCCTGAAGTCGAGCACCTCGGGGAAGTTGTGGCCGGTGTCCACGTGCATGACCGGGAACGGGATCTTGGCCGGGGCGAACGCACGCTCCGCCAGGGCGAGCATGACAATGGAGTCCTTGCCGCCGGAAAACAGCAGCACGGGGCGTTCGAACTCCGCCGCGACCTCCCGCATCATGTGGATCGACTCGGCCTCGAGCACGTCGAGCTGCGAGAGGAGGTAGTCAGCGCTCATCAATAACCGTCCATCGGCGTTGGGCGGGGGTCCGCCCAGAAGAGCAGAGCCCCGGTGTTTGCGGCAGCCGCGGCGTCCGGTGACCCGGTCAGGGTCAACGAAGCGGCGCAACCCCTAGCTGCCTGCCTTGCTGATCGCGTCGAGCAGATCCCCGGCCAGGCCGGAACGGCAGACCAGGAGATCGGGCATCCACGGATGGGGCTGATTGTACGCGAGCACGCTGCCGTCGATACGGGACGCGTGCAGGCCCCGGGCGTGGGCCACCGCGACCGGCGCCGCGGAGTCCCACTCGTACTGCCCGCCGGCGTGCACGTAGGCGTCGTTCTCCCCGAGCACCACGCTGGCGACCTTGGCCCCGGCCGAGCCGAGTGGCACGAGCTCCGCCCCGGTGATCTCGGCGAGCCGCTGCATGAACGCCGGTGGCCTGCTGCGGCTGATGACGATGCGCAGCCCGCCGCCGGCCGCGGTGGCGGCCGGCCCGGGCGTCGCGTCGGCCGTGCTCAGCGTCTTGCCCTGGGCGGGCAGCGCCACCGCTCCCGCGGCCAGCTCGCCGCGCTCCCACAGCGCCACGTGCACCGCCCAGTCCGTGCGGCCTTCCTCGCCGAACTCCCGGGTGCCATCCAGCGGGTCGATGATCCAGACCCGGCCGGCGGACAGCCGGGCCTGATCGTCCTTGCCTTCCTCGGACAGCACCGCGTCGCCGGGGCGCAGCCGGGTGAACTCGGCCATCAGGTACTCGTGCGATGACCGGTCACCGTCCGCCCGCAACTGGGCCGGATCGCCGCCCCTGGTGCGCAGCTCGAGCAGCCGCTCACCGGCCCGTTCAGCAAGATCGCGGGCAAGACGGTGATCGTCGTCTGTCATGAAATGCGCTCCGTTCAGTGCGGCAGTTGGCGGCGGTGAACCAGCCGAAAAGCCACCCTATGGCAGGTCGGTACCGGCTCAGTACGCGCCGTCTCCATGCATCACCGCGGACCAGGTCTTCCAGAGAATCTGGAGGTCGAGGGCGAACGACCAGTTCTCCACGTACCGCAGGTCCAGCCGGACCGCCTCTTCCCAGGGCAGGTCCGACCGCCCGCTGACCTGCCACAGACCGGTGATCCCCGGCCGCACGGCCAGCCGCCGCCGCACGTAGTCGCCGTACTGAGCGGTCTCCTCCGGCAGCGCCGGACGGGGCCCGACCAGGGACATCTGGCCGACCAGGACGTTGATCAGCTGCGGCAGCTCATCCAGCGACGTGCGGCGCAGCAGCGATCCGACCCTGGTGATCCTCGGGTCGTCCTTGATCTTGAACAGCACACCGTCGCCGCATTCGTTGCGCGCCTGCAGCTCGGCCAGCCGCTTCTCCGCGTCCTGCACCATGGTGCGGAACTTCCACACGTGGAACGGGCGGCCGTTACGGCCCACCCGCACCTGGCGGAAGAACACCGGGCCACCGTCGCCCAGCTTGACCGCGAGGGCCACCGTCACGAACACCGGCAGCAGCACCAGCAGAGCGGACACCGCGGCCAGCCGGTCGAACAGGCTCTTGACGGCCTGCCGCGCCCCGGTCAGGTCGGGGTGGTCCATGTACAGCAGCGGCAGGCCCGCGGCCGACCGGATGCTGGTGCGCGGCCCGGCCACGTCCAGCAGCGCCGGCGCCAGGCACAGGTCGGTGTCGGTCTTCTCCAGCTCCCAGGCCAGCTTGCGCAGCTCCACCCCGTTCATCTCGGGGCAGGCCAGCACGGCCACCGTGTCCGCGTCGGACTGGCGGACCGCACCCATCACGTTGGCCAGCCCGCCGTGCACGGGCACGCCCTGCAGGCTGCTGTCGGGCTCGTCGCTGTTGCCGGCCAGGCAGACGCCCACCACGGACAGGCCGTGGTACGGCTCCCGCCGGAGCTCGTTGATCAGTGCTTCCACGTCCTTGGGGTGACCGACCGCGACCGCGCGCCGCATGCACCCGCCTTGCGCGCGCACCCGGTGCAGCCGCTTGCGCAGCCAGTACCTGGCGACCAGGTCCAGCGTCACCACGGACGGCATGGCGATCAGCACATAGCCGCGGTCCACGTGGGCGGTCGTCGCGTAGGACAGCATCGCGACCGCCGCGGTCAGCGCGATACCCGCGTTGATGATGCGGCGGAACTCGTCAGCGCCGGCGCCGATCAGCCGGGCTTCGTACCCCCGGGCCAGCGCCACACAGGCGACCCAGGCGAACGGGAGGATGAGGGTGAGCACCAGATGAGATTCCGGCGCGTGACTTCGGCTGCGCAGGGCGATAACGCCCGCCACCAGCGCGGCCCCGATATCGATGACAACAGCCTGACGGAGATATCTCCCCGTCCAGCTCATAACGCTTGGTGTTGCCCGTTCACCTACCGCTATGCCGATGCTGCTGCCAGGCCGCATCGCAATGCGCTCTCGCACTCCCTGCCCCTCCATCCGACCCAGGCCGCCGGTTGTTCCCTATCAGGGAAGGAGCGCCGGGGACTCGCTGCAGTACACAGGCCGCAGAACTCCCGGTTTCGCTCCTACGGGTCTGACGCCCAACAATAGCGGGCGGTTGCCGTGAATGGTTAAAAACGGGTCACTTTCCCGTTTCTATATAAATATGCAAAGCCGACCAGAATAGTGGGGAACTAACCGGGGGCGGGTAGGCGACTCAGCGCCGCCGTCCTGATTGCGCGCCCGCAGCCGTGAAACTTGCCGCGGCGGCCCGGTGCCCCCGGTGCCGCCGGGTCAGCCGGCCACTCCGGGCCGGGAATCGGCCGAATTGTGCTAATCAGACAATCGGTTCGCTATCGCCCAGGCGGCGACTGGGGGCACCGGCCCGCCGGTAATCACGCTGCGTAATTAAACCGGCTCGGGCCGCAGTTGGCCAGACCCGGCCAGGGCGGCCCGGCGGGGCGCTCAGGCCGGCGCGTGGAACGCGTTCTGCGCGCGATCGAGCCCGTCCCGCACCAGCGCCTCGACGGCGTCCGCGGAACGGTCGATGACCAGCGGAAGTTCCTTCCGCTCTGCCGCACTGAAGTCGCGCAGCACGAACACGGCGGGATCCATGCGGCCCGGTGGCCTGCCGATGCCGAACCGGACACGGAAGTAGTCCGGCGAACCGAGCGCGGCGGTTACCGAGCGCAACCCGTTGTGCCCCCCGGCACCACCGCCGCGCTTCAGCCTGACCTCACCGAACGGCAGGTCGAGATCGTCGTGCACGACCACGATCCGGCCGGGCGGAATCTTGTAGAAATCGCGCAGCCCGGCCACCGGCCCGCCCGACAGGTTCATGTATGCGTGCGCTATGGCGAGGGTTACCGGCTCGCCCGCCAGCATCCCTTCGGCGATATCGGCGCGGGCCCTGTGCCGCTTGAACCTGGCGCCGATCCGGGCCGCCAGGCACTCGGCAACCATCCGCCCGGCATTGTGCCTATTCCCCACATATTCCTGACCGGGATTGCCGAGTCCAACGATGAGCCAGCGGTCCACAGACATGCCTGACGGCTCGCGCCTGCTGTGCCGGAAGAAACGGATCAGCTGGACTGCTCGCCGTCCGCGCCGTCCTCGGCGGCCTCGCCCTCGGCGGTGGGCACCTCAGGCGGCACCTCGGCCGGAGCCTCGGCCTCGACGCCGAGCTCGGCCTCGAGCTGCTCGGCGGTGGGCGCGGCGATGACGTGCAGCACGAGCGCCTCGGGATCGGCGGCCATCGACACGCCTTCGGGCAGGTTGAGGTCGGCCGCGTGCACGGCCGAGCCAATCTCCATGCCCTCCACGTCGACCTCGAACGACTGCGGAATGTTGGTGGCCTCGGCCTCCACCTGGATCTGCACCAGCTGCTGGTCGAGCAGGCCGCCGGGGAACACCTCGCCGACGACGCGCACCGGGACTTCCACGGTGACCTTCTCGCCCCGCCGGACCAGGATGAGGTCCACGTGCTCGACGAAGCCCTTGATCGGGTTGCGCTGGACCGCCTTGGGCAGCGCCAGCTCATTGCCGCCCGGCAGTCCTTCGAGCCTGATCAGCACGTTCGACGTCTTCAGCGCCATCATCAGGTCATGGCCCGGCAGCGTCACGTGACGGGTGTCGGTGCCGTGCCCGTACAGAACCGCAGGCACCTTGCCCACGACCCGGATGCGGCGGGCAAAGCCCTTGCCGAACTCGGTACGTGGCTCCGCGGCGATAGGAACCTCAGGCACGGCGGGAACTCCTTACAGCGAAAACGATGTGGCAGGCCCGGCTAGGCCACCAGCACGACGACCAGCGCGATCGCGAACACGTGCATACGGCCACCGAAGTCTAGCCGAGGACCGTGCCTGTCAGGTAATGGAACCGGGTTTGCCCGGGCCAGCCCGGGACCTGGGTCTACTGCTCGGGCTCGTTGTGCCAGGGGGCGTTCTCAGTTCCTCCTCCGCTCTCGTTCCCGTCCCCCTCGTTCGGGTTCTCGTTTCCAGACGACTCTTCGTCCGGCTCACCCGTCTGCTCGCTGCCGACGATCTCGACACGCTCTACGAGCAGTTCCTCTTCCTCGGTCTCCCTCTGGTGCGTCATGACGCTGGATTCCCCCATGTGACTCGCCTCCGTATTGGATGGCCTCCCCTTGAGGCCGGTGCGATGCGACTCCAGGCCGCCTGCATCGTAGCGAGACCGAAGATGGAAATTCAGGACAAACAGATTATTGATGACGTACTGACACCGGGCTCACCCCAGCGCCCACCGAACCGATCTGGTAATCCCAGCTCCGCCTGGATCTCTGCCGCCTGAGCGCGATCGCCGAGTTCCTCGAAGATCTGCTGCGCCGCGCCCAGGCAGCGGCGCGCCTCGTCCGGCTTCCCCGCCCTCCGCCAGGCAGTGCCGAGCACCTTGAGCGTCATCGCCTTACCGTGGTGGTCGCCGATGGCGTGCCAGATGGCCTGCGATTCCCGCAGCGTTTCGATGGCTTCGTCGACGCTGTTCAGGCCGAGGTAGGCCTCGCCAAGGTCCTTGAGCACCTCGGCCTCGCCCTGCTGGTCACCGAGCTCACGGTAGATGATGAGAGCCTGCTGGGAACGGTCGATGGAATCCGCGAAACGGCCGAGCCCGCGCAGCGCTATGCCGAGGATGGCCAGCGCGGTGCCCTCGCCGTATCGGCTGCCGGTTTCGCGCTGGATGGCCAGTGAACTCTGACCAGCCTCGAGCGCCTCATCGAACCGGCGCAGTTGGTAGTAGGCATGAGCAACGTTGTTCGCCGCCCGGGTCTCACCCTTTTTGTCACCGATCCGGCGGTAGATGGCCAGCGCTTGCTCGAAGTACTCTGCCGCCTCGGCCTTGTTCTGCTCGCCGCAGAGCATGCCGAGGTTGTTCAGGATCCATGCCTCTCCCAGCGGATCACCAAGCTCGCGTGCGCTGGCCAGCCCGACCTCGTGAGTGGTTAGCCAGTCGGCCCAGTGGCTACGGCGGTAGAAGAAGCTCACGGCGGCGGCGGCCAGCCGCCACGCGATGCCGTGCAGACCACTCGCCGCCGCCTGCCGGGTCGCGGCGACAACGCCAACCCGTTCCGCCTCACACCAGTCGAGCGCCTTCTCCAGCGAGGAGAAGACAAGCGGCCGTATCTCCCGCTCGGCCGGCCCGAGCGGGAGAGGAGTGTGATTCGGCGAGATGGTCCGGGCGGCCGCTTCGGCAGTATGCAGGTACCAGGTGAGAAGCCGCCGCACCGCATCCTGGCGGTCCGGCGCGGACTCGGTCTGGCTGCGTTCGGCCGCATAGACCCGGAGCAGGTCGTGAAAGCGGTACAGGTCCTCGGCCGGGGACTCCAGCAGAT
>Ga0070737_10004753_pt1 | contig 13356 bp, 14 predicted proteins | sample Coa_R1_10_FD_66438 | JGI IMG/M metagenome (GOLD analysis project Ga0070737, IMG submission 66438) | Surface soil microbial communities from Centralia Pennsylvania, which are recovering from an underground coalmine fire - Coalmine... | ecosystem: Environmental > Terrestrial > Soil > Unclassified... | reverse complement strand
ACCCGTTCGACCTGCATCAGGTCGACCCCGACGATCGTCACCTGCTGCACCGGGAACTCTTGCTCGGACAGGTAGTCGACGGCTCGCTGCGCCTCCGCATAGGTGGGGTACGACCCCACCGGCCAACCCTTGGGCGGGGTCGGCAGTCCGGGCGCGCTGCGCCGGCCCGCCGCCGGGCCGGAGGGGGCGCCACCGGGAACCTGTCCGGGCTGGAAAGGGCTGGTCATAGTTCTATTCTCCTCTGCCGGCGTACCAAGTAGCAGCGGGCCGCTGTCGATCTTCTACCAGCACATACGGTAGATCTCGGTGCGCCGCTTGCGTCGCAGGCGGGCTCTGCCAGTTCCGGCCGCCGACCGTCCGCATCGTTTAGGTTGAACAGCATGACAGTTCCCGGCGGCGACTCCGGCGAGAGAACGCCGGAGGGGCCGAATCCGCCGTCGGGCTATCCACCGCCGATGCCGCCAGGCTACGGCGGGGTCCCGGGCGGCTATCCGGAGTATGCAGGCGCCCACGGAGAACAGCCCGGCACCAACACCCTGGCGATCGCCGCCTTGGTCGCCTCGCTGGTAGGCCTGCTGTGCGGCATCGGCTCAATCGTGGGCATCGTGTTGGGCACCGTCGCCGTCAACCAGATCAAGCGGAATCCGCAGCAGGGTTACGGCCTGGCCGTCGCGGGCATCGTCGTCGGCATCGCGACGCTGGTGGTCAGCCTCATTTTCTTCATCACTGTGCGGCTGCACTAGCGACATGACCGGCCCCGATCAGCCGTACCCGGGCGGAGAGCAACAGCCGTGGTGGAACAACCCGCCCGCGCCGGTCGACCCGAACACGCCGATGAACTATCCGGTGTATCCGCACGCATATCCGCCGCCACCGCCGTATCCGGGTGGCCCCTTCGGTTACGGCGGCCCGCCGGGATACCCCTACGGACCTGCGGGAACCAACGGTCTGGCGATCGGATCGCTCACCACGTCGATCGCCGGGGTCGTCTTGGGGGTGCCGCTGACGTTCTTCTGCTACCTCGGGCTGCTGATCCCACTGGTCGGCGTTGTGCTCGGTGTCGTCGCGCTCAACCAGATCAAGCACACCCACCAGCAGGGCCGCGGGCTGGCGATCGCCGGCATCGCGGTGGGCGCCGTCACCTTCGCGCTGCTGGTGCTGGCCATCATCGGGCTCTTGCTCGTGGGTCTGAGTGCCCTGACCCGGTCCTGAGGGGCTAGTCGGTAGGCGGAACGAACGGGTCCGACTGGCGTTGCATACCCGCCGCACGCCCCTTGGCCGCGATCACCAATGCCATCTTGCGGCTGGCCTCGTCGATCATCTCGTCGCCGAGCATCACCGCGCCGCGGGCGCCACCGGCACTCGAGGTGTGCCATTCGTAGGCTTCCAAGATCAGCTCGGCGTGGTCGTACTCGTCCTGGCGCGGGCTGAAGATCTCGTTGCCGGCCGCGATCTGGTCTGGATGCAGCACCCATTTGCCGTCGTAGCCCAGCGCCGCCGACCGGCCCGCCACCCGCCGGAAGGCCTCGACGTCGCGCACCTTGAGGTAGGGCCCGTCGACGGCGGCAATGCCGTGCGCGCGCGCCGCCACCAGAATCGTCATCAGGGCGTGGTGGTAGGCATCGCCGACGTCGTAGCCCTCCGGCTGCTCGCCGACGACCAGCGTGCGCATGTTGAGGCTGGCCATCAGATCCGCCGGACCCAGCACCAGGGCCTGCACCCGCGGGACAGCAGCGATCGCGTCGACGTTCAGCAGGCCGCGGGCGTCTTCGATCTGCGCGTCGATGCCGATGCCGCCCACCGGCAGTCCGTGGGTGGTTTCCAACTGGGTCAGCAGCAGATCCAGGGCGGTGACATGTGAGACGTCGGAGACCTTCGGCAGCACAACGACATCGAGTGTGGCGCCGGACGCCGCGCCGACGGCCGAGACCACCTCGATGACATCGGCGTGGGTCCACGGCGTCGTCCAGCCGTTGACCCGCACGCCGCGCAGCTGCCCGGCCCACCCGGGCCCGGCGAGCGCGGCGGCCACCCGGGTGCGGGCGGATTCCTTGGCTTCGGGGGCGACGGCATCCTCGAGATCGAGAAAGACTTCGTCGGCCGGCAATGCTTTGGCCTTGTCGATCATCTTCTGGCTACTACCAGGGACCGACAGGCAGGTCCGGCGGGGTCGATAGGCGTTATTCACAGTTTCACTCCTACAGTTTGAACCATGACGTCGATCAACCGGGTGTACGTGGCACGGCTGGCGCGAATGCTGGTGCTCGGCCCGATGGGCGAGTCGCTCGGCCGGGTGCGCGACGTCGTCGTCAGCATCAGCATCGTGCGTCAACAGCCGCGTGTTCTCGGCCTTGTCGTCGAATTGCCTTCGCGCCGAAGGATTTTCGTGCCGATTGGACGCGTCGCAGCAATCGAGCCCAACGCGGTGACGTTGAACACCACCAGCGTGTCGCTGCACCGGTTCGAGCAGCGGCCTGGCGAAGTGCTGGTGCTGGGCCAGGTGCTGGACACCAAGGTGCGGGTCAACGATCCCGAACTGCCGCAGCTGGCCGACACCGATGTGGTGATCACCGATCTCGGCATCGAACAGACGCGAACCCGCGACTGGATGGTGACCCGTGTCGCCGTCCGCAACTCGCGGCGCCTGGGCCGGCGCGCCGGCGTCTACGTCGTCGACTGGCACAACGTGATCGGCCTGACCCCGTCCGCGCTGGCGATGCCCGGGCAGGGCGTGGCGCAGCTGCTGCACCAGTTCGAGGAGTGGCGGCCGATCGAGGTGGCCGACGCACTGCGTGAGCTGCCGCCCAAACGGCGCTACGAGGTGGTCAAGGCGCTCGACGACGACCGACTCGCGGACATCTTGCAGGAGTTGCCCGAGGAGGATCAGGCCGACGTGTTGAGGCAGCTGGGTCCCGAACGAGCGGCCGTTGTGCTTGAGGAGATGGACCCCGACGACGCCGCGGACCTGCTCGGCATGATGAATCCCACCGAGGCCGAGGTGTTGCTGCGCCGGATGGATCCCGACGAGTCCGATCCGGTGCGACGTCTGCTGACCCACTCGCCCGACAGCGCGGGCGGCTTGATGACGTCCGATCCGGTGGTGCTCACCCCGGACACCTCGGTCGCCGAGGCGCTGGCCCGGGTCCGCGATCCCGACCTCACCCCCGCGTTGTCGTCGCTGGTTTTCGTGGTGCGCCCACCGACCGCCACCCCGACCGGTCACTACCTCGGCTGTGTGCACCTGCAGCGGCTGCTGCGCGAGCCCCCGGCCGCGCTGACCGGCGGAATCATCGACACCGACCTGCCCCGCTTGAGTCCGGACACCTCGCTGCCCGCACTGACGCGCTACTTCGCGGCGTACAACCTGGTCTGCGGCCCGGTCGTCGACGAACAGAACCACCTGCTGGGGGCGGTGACGGTCGACGACGTGCTCGACCACTTGCTGCCGCACGACTGGCGGGCCAGCACCGACGAGCCGGCGCTGGGCGTCGCCGGAGGATCGTCGTGAGCAAAACGTCGGCGCGGGCGCGGCTGTACACGCCGCGCACATCACGCACGCTCGCCCCGCGGGTGGATCCCGAGGCGGTGGGGCAGGTCACCGAATCGGTTGCCCGGTTCTTCGGCACCGGCCGCTACCTGCTTATCCAGACCGTGGTGGTAGTGGCCTGGATCGCGGTCAACGTGTTCGCGGTCAAGCTGCGCTGGGACCCTTACCCGTTTATCCTGCTCAATCTGGCGTTCTCCACCCAGGCCGCCTATGCGGCGCCGCTGATTCTGCTGGCCCAGAATCGTCAGGAGAACCGCGACCGGGTGGCGCTCGAAGAGGATCGCCGGCGCGCGGCCCAGACCAAGGCCGACACCGAATACCTGGCCCGCGAGCTGGCCGCGCTGCGCCTGGCGATCGGCGAGGTGGCCAAGACCCGCGACTACCTGCGCCATGAACTGGAGGGTCTGCGAAACCTGCTGGAGGATCGCCAGCCGGACACCGCCGCGCCGGTGGGCACGGGTGACGGCCTCGACCGCCACACCCACAAATCCTGACCGGGATCGCACCCGCGCGGAATCCGCGATTACATAGTCCGCCATTGCCGCCACAGCGGTCACAACTGTTATGTATGGTGACTTAGTTCACGAGGCCCACACCGGGCATCGGGAGCGCCCGGATAAGGCTCGAATACTCAAGGACGGTCGAGTGCGCATAGGGGGACGCTGGGATGCACACCCGGCCCTTGCAACGGTGCGACGGCAGCTACGCCGTCTGACCAAGACCTCGGTATTCGGTGCGGCGCTGCCACGGCAGCTCAGCGGCGTGACCCAGACCCCGGTATTCGGTGTGATCGTGATCGTCGCACTCGTGTTCGCCGGAGCCGTCGGCGCCGCCGCTCCGCCCTTCCGCGCGCCGGCTCCCACGGTGCGCGGCACCGGCATCACCCCGGTTGCCGCGGTCGTGCCGGTCTCCAGCGACCCGGCGGGGCCGATGGTCGTCTCACTCGTGCGTCCCCTCAAGGCGTTCCACATCGCAGCGGCCACGGTGTCGGCGCCGCCGCCCACGGTCGTGGTGAATTCACCTGGCGCCCTGGGAATTCCGTCGATGGCTCTGTCCGCGTACCGCAACGCCGAGCGGATGATGGCCAACGCCTACCCCAACTGTGGGATCAGCTGGAACCTGCTGGCGGGGATCGGGCGCATCGAATCGATGCACGCCAACGGCGGCGCCACGGACGCGCGCGGCACGGCAGTGCGCCCGATCTACGGTCCCGCGCTGGACGGCACGCTGCCCGGAAACGAGGTCATCGTCCAAAACAGTGCGCCGGGCCGGGTCACCTTCGCGCGCGCGATGGGGCCGATGCAGTTCCTGCCCGGCACCTGGGCGCGGTACGCCTCGGACGGCGACGGCGACGGCGTCGCCGACCCGCAGAACCTGTACGACTCCACCCTGGCCGCGGCGCGCTACCTGTGCAGCGGCGGCTTGGACCTGCGCGACTCGCAGCAGGTGCTGTCGGCGATCCTGCGCTACAACAACTCGATGCCGTACGCCCAGAACGTGCTGGGCTGGGCGGCCGCCTACGCCACCGGTGTGGTGCCGGTCGACCTGCCGCCGCTCACCGGCGCCCCGCCGCCGCTCGCCGACATGCATCTGGAGCATTTGGAGAACGCCGAGGGCATCGGGCCCGGGTTGCCGCTCAACATCCACGGCCTCCCCTCGACCGACCCGCTGGCGCAGATGCCGCTGATCGATCTCAGCCAATCCGCTGCTCCCGGCCAGCAGCCGATGTGGCCGTGGGCGCAACAGCAGCAGCTGCCGGCTCAGCGCTCGTCGAGCTGCACGGTGATCTGCATCGGGCCGCAGGAAGCGGCGCCCGCGCAGCAGCCGGGACAACCGCCGTTGCTTGCGCCGCCAGGGGTGGCGCCGCCTGGATCACCGGCAGGCCCGCAGGTCGCACCCCCGCCCGCCGCGCCGGCTGCACCTGGTCCGCCACCGGCTGCGCCCGGTCCGCCGCAGCCGGGCGCACCGCAGCCGCCGACGGCGGCCAACCCGGCGTCGGGTCCGGGCCCCCTGCCAGGTCCGGCCGGCTGACCGCCGCCGCCTACACTCGGCGGTGATGTCTCAAACCGCTGACTCCGATCTGACCGCCGCGATCCGCGCTGCGCTGGCCAAGGTGATCGACCCCGAACTGCGGCGTCCGATCACCGAACTCGGGATGGTCAAAGGCATCGACGTCGGGCCCAACGGCGCAGTGCACGTGGAGATCTACCTCACCACGGCCGCGTGCCCGAAGAAAACGGAAATCAGCGAGCGGGTCACCCGGGCGGTCGCCGACGTGCCCGGAACCGGCGCAGTCACCGTCGGCCTGGACGTGATGAGCGACGAGCAGCGCACCGAGCTGCGCAAGCAGCTGCGCGGCGATGCCCGCGAACCCGTCATCCCGTTCGCCCAACCGGGGTCGCTGACCCGGGTGTACGCGGTCGCCTCCGGCAAGGGCGGCGTCGGCAAGTCGACAGTGACGGTCAACCTGGCCGCGGCGATGGCCGCGCGCGGTTTGTCGGTGGGGGTGCTCGACGCCGACATCCACGGCCACTCGATCCCCCGGATGATGGGCACCACCGATCGGCCCACGCAAGTCGAATCGATGATCCTGCCCCCGATCGCCCATGACGTGCGGGTGATTTCGATCGCGATGTTCACCCAGGGCAACACGCCGGTGGTGTGGCGCGGGCCGATGCTGCACCGGGCGCTGCAGCAATTCCTCGCCGACGTGTACTGGGGCGATCTCGACGTGCTGCTGCTCGACCTGCCACCCGGCACCGGCGACATCGCCATCTCCGTGGCACAGCTGATCCCCAACGCCGAAATCCTGGTCGTGACCACACCGCAGCACGCGGCCGCCGAAGTCGCCGAACGGGCCGGCAGCATCGCGTTGCAGACCCGTCAGCGCATCGTCGGCGTGGTGGAGAACATGTCGTGGTTGATGCTGCCCGACGGTTCGCAGCTGCAGGTGTTCGGCGAAGGCGGCGGCCAGCAGGTCGCCGAGCGGCTGTCGAGGGCGGTCGGCGCTGACGTGCCGCTGCTGGGGCAGATCCCGCTGGATCCTGCGCTGGTGGCCGCCGGCGACTCCGGTGTGCCGATCGTGCTCAGTGCACCGGATTCGGCCGTCGGCAAGGAGCTGCGCCGGGTCGCCGACGCACTGTCGTCACGGCGCCGCGGGCTGGCCGGGATGTCGTTGGGGCTGGACACGGCCCAGCACTAGACTAGACGACTGCGAATCCTTGGCTTCGAAAGTGAACTGGGGGCGGGATTTTCGCGATTCCACCGCCCTGGCTTCACACTCGACGCCAAGGATTCACACTCGACGACCCTAGGTCGCGTCTACGTCGAACGGTGCGGGGCCGTCGGCAGGGGGTGGCGACGGCTCGGGAGACGACGGGTAGGCGGGCGGCGGCGGAACACCTTCCTCCACCCGGTCGAACCTGCCGGTGAACAGCGAATCGTCGCCGTCGAACAGGTGCTTGGTCAGTGCCGCGCGCGGCGTCATACCGCGTAGCTTCTGCAACTCGCTCAACGGCTCACGCAGATCGTCGAATTCGGGTCCGATGTCCTGGCGCAGCTGCTCGGTCATCCCACTGAGGTAGTCGCGGGCCTGGCGAAGAGCGTTGGCGCTCCAGCGAATTGCGCCCGGGAGCCGCTCGGGACCGAGGACCACCAGCCCGACCACCACGAGGACGAGCATCTCTCCCCAGCCGACGTTGGCGAACACCTAACTGTTGTCCGGACCCGGTTTCACCGTCAGCGTGACATGCCGCCCGTCGCGCACCACCTCGACCGGGGCGTCCTGTCCAATGGTCAACTGCCGCACTGCAACAACCATTTCGTCGGCGTCGGCGACGGGGCGGTTGCCGACCTTGACCACGACGTCGTTCTCCAAAATGCCGGCCTGCTGCGCGGGGCTGCCGGCCTTCACGTTGGCCACCTGAGCGCCGGAGGCAATCGCGTTGCTCACCGACCGGGTGCTCAGCCCCAGCGTCGGGTGCACGATCTTGCCGTCCTTGATCAGCGTCTGCGCGACTTCTTTCGCCTCGTTGACCGGGATCGCGAAACCCAGCCCGCTGGCGCTGTCGGACAGCGACTTGCCGGCCGTGTTGATGCCGATCACCTGCGAATCCATCCCGATCAGCGGGCCGCCGGAGTTGCCGTGGTTGATCGAGGCGTCGGTCTGCACCGCGTCGATGACGGTGTCGGTGTCCGAGCCGTCACCCGACAACGGGATCGGGCGGTGCAGCGCGCTGATGATGCCGTGCGTCACGGTGCTGCGCAGCCCGAGCGGCGCACCGGCGGCCAGCACCTCGTCGCCGACGCGCACCTTGTCGGAGTCGCCGAGCCGGGCCACCGTCAGGTTGTTGACGTTGTCGACCTTGAGCACGGCCAGGTCGGTCTTGGGGTCGCGGCCGACCAAGTTGGCGGGCACTTCCTTGCCGTCGTTGAACACGACGCTTGTCTTCCACTGGCTGGGATTGTTGGCCGCCTCGGAGATGACGTGGTTGTTGGTCACGATGTAGCCGCGGCCGTCGATCACCACCCCGGAGCCCTGCATGCCCTCCTGGTCGCTGACCGATTCGATCGTCACCACCGAGTCGGCGATCGCAGCGGCAACTTTGGCGAACCGGCCGGCCGGCTCTTCCTTGTTACCGCTGGTGGACAGCGTCACCTTCGACGTGGTGAACGCCTCGGCGACCTCGGCGGTCTTGCGCCCGATCCAGCCGCCGGCCAGCCCGATCACCAGTGCGATCGCGGCCAGGATGGCCAGGGCCCGGTAGGAAACCTTGCTCCCGAACAGCACGTCGCGCACCCCGAGCTTGCCGCCGAGCCCGGCGGCGCCGCGCGGCGGAGCGGGCGCCAGCGCGGGGCTACCGAGCGCGGCGGCCGCGCCCGGGTCGCGCCACGGGTCGTCTGCCCCCTCGAGCTGGTCCTTATCCTTTTCGCTGTCCAGCGCGCCGGCGTCGGTGGGGTGACGCTGCAGCGATTCGGCCTCCGGGAACGGCCGGCCGAAGGCCTCTTCGAGCACGGGGTCGGCCGGCTCGTCGTGCGGGGTGAATTCGCTTTGGTTGCGGTACTTCTGCGGGCGTACCGCCTCCGCCACAAACGAGCCCTGTACGCCGTTGGGGCGGCCGAACGTCTGCTGCGACGCCGGGTCGACCGGTGGCCGCGAAACGGGTCGCGGCGCCAGCCGGTGGCCGCCGTACTTGTCTTGGTCGGAGGTCACGTCATCCTCTTCCGAGCGCTGGAGAAACACCCGCTGTGGGTACGAGCACGGCGTCTGACACCGGCTAATCCACCCTACCGGCGCTTACGCCGGTCACGCGCGCTGCCGCCGGCCAACGGGTCGGAGAACGTGTCGTCGGGGGGCGACTGCGGGATCTGGGACAGCAGCCCCAGTAATGAGCTGGGGATACTGATCGGGCTGGAATCGCGCAACGCGGCGCGCGCTCGGCTCTGATCCTCGACTTCGGTGGCGCACTCGGGACACAGCGAAATGTGATGGGCCGCGCGCAGGTGTGCGGTCATCCGCAGCTCGCCGTCGACGAACGCCGCGATGGCCTCGGTTGACAGGTGTTCGGTGGAACCGAACTGGCGGGGTGCGCCGACCGGCGCGTCGCTCTGCGAGGCAAATTGGGAGGGAACCCAGGAGAACGCGCGGCGGAACACATGTCCCCGGTCGACCATCGCCAAGCTCCTCTCGGTATCGCGCGGATGCGCGGCACTACCTCGAATGTAGCGCGCTACCCCGGTGCGCAATACCACTGAACAGCCCGGAAGGTCGAGTGTCGTCAGGCTGGGTCGCCCGGTGAGCCGAGGTCCAGGGAACGCTCGGCATGCTCGGGGTGCGCCGCCAGGTAGTCGCGCAGCGCCTGACGTCCGCGGTGAATGCGGCTTCGCACCGTGCCCAGCTTCACGCCGAGGGTGGCGCCGATCTCCTCGTAGGACAGGCCCTCGATGTCGCACAACACCACGGCGGCCCGGAACTCCGGCGGCAGCGAATCCAGCGCGGCCTGCAGATCCGCACCCAGGCGGGCGTCGTGGTAGATCTGCTCGGGGTTGGGCTCGTCGGCGGGCACCCGGTCGTAGTCGTCGGGCAATGCCTCCATCCGGACACGGCCGCGGCGGCGCACCATGTCCAGGAAAAGGTTGGTGGTGATGCGGTGCAACCAACCCTCGAAAGTTCCCGGCTGGTAATTCTGCACTGAGCGGAACACCCGGATGAAGGTCTCCTGGGTGAGGTCCTCGGCGTCGTGCTGATTGCCGGACAACCGGTAGGCCAGCCGGTAGACGCGGTCGGCGTGCTGGCGTACCAATTCGTCCCACGACGGCATAGCGGCCTTGTCACCGGTCGCGTCGAAGATCGCGGTTCCGTACGGCTCGTCGGATGGCTCGACCCAGTCGGCGTCGCGGTAGCGCTCTGGGTGCGACATGCTCGCCGGGCTCATCAGGGTGGTGATAGTCAGATCCTCCGGATTGGTCCTGCCGTCATATGGCAGTGCGTCACCGCGGGCAACGCCGAGACTCCATGCTGTATTCCCGGCCCAGCGTCCTCCGCGATCCATGTACATACCGTTGCCTATCGGGGTGTGGCCGGCATGTGACGCGACTGAGCTTTCGCTGAGAAACCCGGCCGGCGCCGGTTTGCGCTGCGATTTTGCCTACCGATGCGACCTCGCCGTGCGGGCGTGTCGGCTTGTCAGGGGCGCGCCTGCCTGACCGCGGCAGGGGTTGGCTCTACGCTGCGGGGCATGGCCAGCACCGACCACCCAACCGGCCAGGCGGCCCAAACCAGTCGGGCCGCGGCCATCTATGCCCACGCCGAGGAGTCGATCTCCGAGGACGCGGTTTTGGCGGCGGCTCGCGAGCGCGCGGTGGACATCGGCGCGGGCGCGGTCACTCCCGCGGTCGGAGCGCTGCTGAGCCTGCTCGCCAAGCTCAGCGGCGGTAAAGCCGTCGTCGAGGTGGGCACCGGCGCCGGGGTCAGCGGGCTGTGGTTGCTGTCCGGGATGAGCGACGACGGTGTGTTGACCACGATCGACATCGAGCCCGAGTACCAGCGCATCGCCAAGCAGGCGTTCAGCGACGCCGGCATCGGGCCGTCGCGCACCCGGCTGATCAGCGGCCGCGCGCAAGAGGTGCTGACCCGGCTGGCCGACGATTCCTACGACCTGGTGTTCATCGACGCCGACCCGGTCGACCAGCCGGACTACGTCGTCGAGGGGGTCCGGCTGCTGCGTTCCGGCGGGCTGATCGTCGTCCACCGGGCGGCACTCGGCGGACGGGCGGGCGACCCCGCCGCCCACGACGCCGAGGTCACCGCGGTGCGCGAGGCGGCGCGGCTGATCGCCGAGGACGATCGCCTCACGCCAGCGTTGGTGCCGCTGGGCGACGGCCTGCTGGCCGCCGTTCGCGACTAGTCACTGCCGAGCAGACGCAGAATCGCCCATTTCGTGCCGAAATGAGGCGATTCTGCGTCTGCTCGCGCGTCCATACTTGACCTGGGCTGAACGCGCGTTTAGTGTACTGAACATGCGTTCAGCCGACTTGACCGCAACGGCGCGAATCCGCGACGCCGCGATCGAGCTATTCGGGCAGCAGGGTTTCGGCGTCGGGTTGCGGGCGATTGCCGACGCCGCCGGAGTGAGCGCGGCGCTTGTCATCCATCACTTCGGTTCCAAAGACGGGCTTCGCAAAGCCTGTGACGACTACGTCGCCGAAGAGATCCGCAGCGAGAAGTCCGAGGCGGTGCGGTCGAACGATCCGGCAACCTGGTTCGCCCAAATGGCCGAAATCGAGTCCTACGCGCCGCTGATGGCTTACCTGGTGCGCAGTATGTCGTCCGGCGGTGACCTAGCGAAAATGTTGTGGCGCAGAATGATTGACAACACCGAGGAGTATCTCGAAGAGGGCGTGCGGGCCGGCACCATCAAACCCAGCCGCGATCCGCAAGCCAGGGCGAAATATCTGGCGATCACCGGCGGCGGTGGCTTCCTGTTGTATCTGCAGATGCACGAAACCCCAACGGATCTGCGGGCTGTGCTGCGCGACTACGCGCGCGACATGGTGCTGCCGGCCCTCGAGGTCTCCACAGAAGGCCTGATGGCGGACCGGACCATGTACGACGCATTCCTCGCACAAGTCGAAGCTCACGCCGACGAAAGAGAAGCACATGCCAGCTAACCAAGCGCCTATCGAAATCCGTGGTCTAACAAAGAATTTTGGTGCGGTTCGGGCGCTGGACGGTCTCGACCTGACGGTCCGCGAGGGTGAGGTGCACGGCTTCCTGGGACCCAACGGCGCCGGGAAGTCGACGACGATTCGAATTCTGCTCGGCGTCGTCAAGGCCGACAGCGGAACCGCGTGGCTGCTCGGCGGCGACCCGTGGCACGACGCCGTCGAGCTGCATCGACAGATCGCTTATGTGCCGGGCGATGTGACCCTGTGGCCCAACCTGACCGGCGGTGAGACGATCGACCTGCTGGCTCGGATGCGCGGTGGCCTCGACGAGAAGCGCCGGGCGGAACTGATCGAGCGATTCGACCTGGACCCGCACAAGAAAGCCCGCACCTACTCGAAGGGCAACCGGCAGAAGGTCTCCCTGATTTCGGCGTTCTCGTCGTATGCGCGGCTACTGTTGCTCGATGAGCCGAGTAGCGGCCTGGACCCGTTGATGGAGAACGTATTCCAGCAATGCGTGGCCGAAGCGCGGGACCGCGGCGTCACCGTGCTGTTGTCAAGCCACATCCTCGCCGAAACCGAAGCCCTGTGTGAGCGCGTGACGATCATCCGGGCCGGCAAGACGGTCGAGAGCGGCTCGCTGGAGTCGATGCGTCATCTCAGCCGCACCTCGATCAAGGCCGAAATGATCGGCGACCCTGGAGATCTCACCAGAATCCGTGGCGTCGAGGACGTCAGCTTCGACGGCAACACCGTGCACGCTCAGGTCGACAGCGAAAGCCTCGGCGAACTCATTCGGGTGCTCGGCGACGCCGGTGTTCGTAGCCTGGTCAGCCAGCCGCCGACTCTGGAAGAGCTGTTCTTGCGCCACTATGGCCACGACGGACAGCACGGGCGCAGCCAGCAGGAGGTGCGGGCATGACCGCCACGCTGGAACGGCCGACACACAAAGCGCCGCAACGTGGTTCGGCCTTCACCGGAACACTCGGGATGCTGCGGCTCTACGTGCGCCGCGACCGGATTGTCCTTCCGCTGTGGGTGTTGCTGTTGTCGGTACCGCTGGCCACCGTGTACGTCGGCAGCATCGAGAAGGTCTACCCGGACCAGGCCGCGCGTGACGCCTTCGCGGCGTCGATCATGGCCAGCCCCGCCCAGCGGGCGCTCTACGGAGAGATCTACGCAAACAATCTCGGCGCCGTCGGTATCTGGAAGGCCGGGATGTTCCATCTGCTGATCGCCGTGGCGGTGATCCTCACGGTCATCCGGCATACCCGCGCCGACGAGGAGACCGGCCGCGCCGAGCTTCTCGACTCGACCGCAGTCGGCCGGTATGCCAGCCTGACCGCTGCCCTGCTGCTGTCGTTCGGCGCGTCGATCGCCACCGGCGCCATCGGCGCCGCGGGGTTGCTCACCACCGATGTCGCGCCGGGCGGGTCGCTGGCGTTCGGCGCGGCGCTGGCCGCCTCCGGCCTGGTGTTCACGGCCGTGGCCGCGGTTGCCGCCCAGCTGTCGCCGAGCGCTCGATTCGCCCGCGGCGCAGCCTTTTCGGTGCTGGCCGCAGCGTTCACACTGCGTGCCGTCGGCGATGCCGGCTCGGGAACCTTGTCCTGGCTGTCGCCGCTCGGGTGGTCCCTGCAGGTCCG
>Ga0070737_10004752_pt1 | contig 13362 bp, 5 predicted proteins | sample Coa_R1_10_FD_66438 | JGI IMG/M metagenome (GOLD analysis project Ga0070737, IMG submission 66438) | Surface soil microbial communities from Centralia Pennsylvania, which are recovering from an underground coalmine fire - Coalmine... | ecosystem: Environmental > Terrestrial > Soil > Unclassified ... | reverse complement strand
CCCGCCTACCTGGTCCCGGGCGCGATCGTGCCGCTGAGTGAGTTCCCGCTGACCGTCAACGGCAAGCTGGACCGGACCGCCCTGCCCGCACCGGACGCGGTGGCCGGCCCCGTGACGCGGGCGCCCCGGGACCCGGTGGAGGACGTGCTGTGCGGGCTGTTCGCCGACGTGCTGGGGGTGACCCGGGTGGGGGCGGACGACGGGTTCTTCGCCCGGGGCGGAGACTCGCTGCTGGCCATGCGGCTGGTGGCCCGGATCCGGGCGGCACTCGGGGTGGAGATCGGGGTTCAGGCGCTGTTCGCCGCGCCGTCGCCCGCCGGGGTGGCCCGGCTGGCCGCCGAGGCCTCCGGCCGGGTCCGCCCGCCGGTGACCCCGGCCGCCCGGGACGAGACGGTGCCGCTGTCGTTCGCGCAGCAGCGGCTGTGGTTCCTGTCCCGGCTGGCCGAGCGCAGCGGACTGTACAGCATTCCGGTCGCGCTGCGGCTGTCCGGCGCCCTGGACACCGCCGCGCTGGCGGCGGCGCTGGGTGACGTGGCCGCCCGGCACGAGGTGCTGCGGACGATCTTCCCGGCGGCCGGCGGCGTGCCGGGGCAGCAGATCCTCACCGCGGCCGAGGGCACCCCCCGGCTGGCGGTCACCGCCCCGGTCCCGCCGGGTGAACTGGGCCCGCTCCTGGGCGAGGCGATCGAGCGCGGCTTCGACCTGGCCACCGAGCTGCCCTGGCGGGCGCACCTGTTCCCGCTGGGCGGCGGCGAGCACGTGCTGCTGCTGGTGCTGCACCACGCCGCCTGCGACGGCTGGTCACTGGGCCCGCTGGCCCGCGACCTGGCCCGTGCCTACGCGGCCCGCCACGGCGGTCACGCGCCGGACTGGGCGCCACTCCCGGTCCAGTACGCCGACTACGCCGTCTGGCAGCGGGACCTGCTGGCCGGGCCCACTGGCACCGGGCAACTGGCCTGGTGGCGCGACACCCTGGCCGGCCTCCCCGAACGCCTGTCCCTGCCCGCTCGTCACCCGCAGCCGGCGACCAGCTCCTACCGGGGTGACCTGGTCCCGTTCACGATCCCGGCCGACGTGCACGGCCGCCTGGCCGAGGCCGCCCGTGCCGCCGGAGCCAGCGTGTTCATGGCCGTGCAGGCCGGCCTGGCGGCGCTGCTGTCCCGGCTCGGGGCGGGCACGGACATCCCGCTGGCCGCTCCGGTCGCGGGGCGGGTCGACGCGGCGCTGGACGGCCTGGTCGGGATGTTCGTCAACACGCTGGTGCTGCGGACCGGCACGTCGGGCAATCCCACGTTCGGGGCCCTGCTCACCGGCGTCCGCGACGCGGACCTGGCCTCGTTCGAGCGTCAGGACCTCCCGTTCGAGAAACTGGTCGAGGAGCTGAACCCGGCCCGCTCCCTGGCCTGGCATCCGCTCGCCCAGGTCATGCTGGCCTTCACCGGCCCGGCGGGTGACGCTGCCTTCACCCTGCCCGGCCTGGCCGTCACCGGCGCCCTGGAACTGGCCGGTTCGCCGGCCTGGACTCAGTTCGACCTGGCCGTCAGCGTCACCGAGCAGCGCGCTCCCGGCGGTCACCCGGCCGGCCTGGCCGGCACCCTGACCTACCGCACCGCCCTGTTCAGCCGCCCGGACGCGGCGGATCTGGCCGCGCGGCTCACCCGCCTGCTCGCCCAGGCCGCCGCCGGCCCGTCCCGCCGCCTGGCCGGCTTCGACCTGCTCACCGCGGCCGAACGCCAGCAGGTCCTGGTGACCTGGACCGCCGCCGGCGCGCTGGCCGCCGCGGCGCCCGAGGGCACCCGGGCTTACCTGCTGGACCACTGGCTGCGGCCGGTGCCGCCGGGTGTGCCGGGGGAGCTGTACCTGGCCGGGTCCGGACTGGCCGCGGAGAGTCCTGCGCGGCCGGGGCCGGCCGCCGGGCGGTTCGTGGCCTGCCCGTTCGGCGGCGTGCCGGGGGAGCGGATGTACCGCACCGGCGACCTGGCCCGCTGGACGGACGGCGGCCAGCTGCTGCCCGTGCCGCGGGCGGCCGGAAGCGCCGCGCCTCCACCCGTCGGCCAGGACGGCAGTGCCCCCACCGCAACCGCCGCGCCCGGCCCGGTGACCGACCTGCTGTGCGGGCTGTTCGCCGAAGTCCTCGGGGTCGGCCAGGTGCGGGCCACGGACGGGTTCTTCGAGCGGGGCGGTGACTCGCTGCTGGCGATGCGGCTGATGGCCCGGATCCGGTCGGTGCTGGGCGCGGAGATCCCGGTCCGGGCGCTGTTCGGGGCGTCCACCCCGGCCGCGGTGGCGGCTCTGGCCGGCTCGCCGGCCGACCGGGCGCCGCTGCAGGTCCTGCTGCCACTGCGCCGCCGCGGCTCCCGCCCGCCGCTGTTCTGCGTGCACCCGGGTTTCGGCCTGTCCTGGTCCTACGCCGGCCTGCTGCGGCACCTGGACCCGGAGCAGCCGGTCTACGGCATCCAGGCCCGGGGGATCGGTGACCGGCACACGCTGCCCGGCTCGTTCGGGGACATGATCGAGGACTACCTGCGTGAGATCCGGAGCGTTCAGCCCGACGGCCCCTGCCGGCTGCTCGGCTGGTCGTCCGGCGGCCTCATCGCGCACGCGCTGGCCGTCCGGCTGGAGCAGGCGGGCCAGCCGGTGACCACGCTGGCCGTCCTGGACGCCTACCCGGACGACGGCACCGACGGCGACCGCGAGGGTTTCGGGGACGAGGTCGCCAGCCTGTTCCGGGCTGGGCTGGCCGGGGACGCCACCTTCGGCGCGTTCCTGACCCGGATGCGGGCCCGGCTGCGGGACCAGCACGCCCCGATCGCCGAGCTGGGCGGCACCGAGTTCGGCGAGGTCATGCTGGCCGCGATCAATTCCCTGCGCATCATGCGCCGCCCGGACGCCACCTTCGGCGGGGACCTGCTGCTGTTCGCCGCCACCGCCGACGAGGCCGCCCCGCCGCCCCCGTCCGCCTGGGCCCCGTTCGTGGCCGGCCGCATCGAGGCCCATCCCGTCCCGGTCCGGCACGCCGACCTGCTCACCCCGGCCGCCCTGGCTGTCATCGGCCCCCTCCTGGCCGCTCGGCTCGCCGTCCCCGGCAGCGGGCAAGCCCCATCCCGGGAGCGTCCCCCGGACTCCGGTTGTTGACGCCTAGACTTGCTAGGCATAGGCTCTCTAGGTGTGAAGAGGGAACGGCTTAAGGGGAATCTGGATCTGCTGCTGCTGTCCGTGCTGGCGGCGGGGCCGGCGCACGGGTATGCGGTCATCTCGGCGTTGCGTGAGCGCAGCCAGGGCCTGTTCGATCTGCCGGAGGGCACGGTCTACCCGGCGCTGCACCGGCTGGAGAGCGTGGGCCTGCTCGCCAGTTCGTGGGGCGAGGCGGACGGGCGGCGGCGGCGTGTCTACGTGCTGACCGACGAAGGCTCGGCGGCGCTGGCTGCCGAGCGGACGGAGTGGCGGGCGTTCGCCGGCGGCATCCGCGCGGTGCTCGACTGGTCCGTGCCCACGGCTCCCGGCCGGGCGGCCGCGGGAGCGCCGGCGTGAGCGCGGCATCCGGCGCCGGGGACCGGGCCGACCTGATCGGGGAGTACCTGGCCACCCTGCGGGCCAGCCTGCCGGGCGGGCCGGCCGAGACCGATCTGATCGTGGCCGAGGCCGAGGACCACCTGCGCGAGACCGTCGCCGCCGCCCTGGCCGCCGGGATGACCGGCCGCGAGGCCCAGGAGGCCGCGATCTCGGCCTTCGGCCCGGTGCGCGCGGTCGTCCAGGCCCACCAGGCGACGCCGGGGCACCTGCTGCGGGGACGGACCCCCGCCGCGGTGCTCGGCGACCTGACCCTGGCCGCCTGGAAGCTGGGCAGCCTCGCGCTGGTCGCGACCGGCGCCAGTGGCCTGCTCATGGCACGCGTGAACCACGCGCTGGGCCGCGTCCTCACCGGCCAGGCGTTCACCGAGGCGCGGTTCGGCTGGGTCTCCTGCGCCTACCTGCGCAGCAACTGGCCCCATGCGCTCAACTGCGTCGTGGCGCAAGGGCTGAACAACGTCATCTCCGAAGCCGCCCTGCGGGTCATCCTGGGCATCATCGGCGTCGTGGCCTTCGCCGCTTACGCTGTCACCCGGCGCCTGCTGCGCCGCCGCGGGCGCGGGCCGGCCGTCCTGCTGGCCGGTTACTTCCCGGCCCTGGCCGCGGCGGTCTTCGGTGCGGGCGCTCTCACGCTGTACCTGGCCCAGATCACCGGACACTCGTACTCCGTCTGGGTGGCCGCCCAGGTGACCGTCTGGGGAGGAGAAGGCCCGTTCCTGGACTGCGTCATCGTGGCCACCGCCGTCGCGCTCGGGTACGCCCTCCGGTCCTGGTGGGCCCGCCGGCGCCTGCTCTCTGGCCGGAGCCGCCGCCTCAGCGCCCGCTGATCGGCGTTCCGTCCCGCACCGCGCCGGGTCCGGACCAGGACCCGGCGCGGTCATGCCTTCCGGCCCGCGCGGCGTCCACCCAGGGGCGGGCGTCCGCCCGGGCGCGGCCTCTACCTAGTTCAGGTTTCGCCATCCCCAGCCCCCGCCCGCCCCGGGGGGTGGCAGCGAAGAACACAGCTCAGTTTCCCAGCTGGGTCCGACAGACGGCGGCTGACCTGCGGTGATATCACGCACCCTGGGCGCCGTCCGTGATCCCGTCACCCCCGTCGCAGCTCAGCCTGGACGGGGGCCGGAGGCCGGCGAACCGGTTAACCTAAGCGGTTGACAGGCCGCCGGAAATCCCGGCACCGGCGAGGAAGCCGGCGGCCATGGGTGCTCCGGGGAGGTGGCGGTGAGCCAGGTCTCGCCGGAGGTGCCGCAGACGCCGGAAGTGGACACCCCGGCAGAGGCGGCCAGCCCGCCGCGGCGGGGCACCGCCTGGGCGGGCTGGCTGGTGCTGGCCTGCTACCTCGCCGCCGCGTTCGTGATCACCGCCCGGCTGTGGGCGCACCCGGCCGTGCGGATCCAGGCTGCCGGGGGATTCAGCGACCGGCCGGACGTGGACCTGTTCGCCTGGTTCCTGTGGGACGAGGCCACCGCGCTCGGGCACGGCAAGCTGCCCGGGCTGATCAGTATGGCCATGAACGCCCCGCACGGAATCAGCATGTTGTGGAACACCTCGCTGCTGCTGCCCGGCGTCCTGCTGTCGCCGGTGACGTTGCTGGACGGGCCGCAGGTCTCGCTGACCCTGCTGCTGACGCTGGGCTTCGCCGGGTCGGCGCTCAGCCTGTACGGCGTGCTGCGCCGCTGGGAGACCGGCCGGGTCGCGGCGGCGCTGGGCGGCGCGGTCTACGGGTTCTCCCCGGCGCTGACCGACGCCGGGATCGGCCACAGCAACCTGCAGTTCGCGGTGCTGCCGCCGCTGATCGTCAGCGCGCTGATGCGGCTGGTCACCGGGCGCGGGCGGCCGGTCCCGACCGGCCTGTGGCTGGGGCTGCTGGTCGCGGCCCAGCTGCTCACCGGCGAGGAACTGCTGGCCGACACGGCACTGGCCAGTCTGGTGCTCGTCGTGGCCGCGGCCGCCTGCTGCCCGCGCGCGATCCCCGCCCGGGCCGGCGGCACCGCGCTGGGCCTGGCCACCGCGGCGGCGGTGACGCTGGCGGCCTGCGGGCGCATCCTGTGGCTGCAGTTCCGCGGCCCGCTCCGTCAGCACGGCAGCCCGTGGGATCTGGGCGCGTTCTACGCGCACCCGGCCGACCTCGTCACGCCGCCGGGCAGCCTGCTGTTCCACACCGCGGCGAGCGCGGCCGCGGCGCTGGCGGACCAGCGGACCACCCTGGTGGAGTACCTCGCTTATCTGGGCCTGCCGCTGCTCGTCGTGCTGGTGGCCGCGGTGCTCGGCTACGGCCGGGACCCCCGGATCCGGGTCCTGGCCGTGACCTGTGTGCTGCTGGAGCTGTGCACCTTCGGCGGGCAGCACGCCTGGCTGCCCTGGCACTATCTGCGGCAGCTGCCGCTGCTCGGGCAGATCGTGACCGAACGGCTGGCCATCCTGGCCGACGGCGCGGCGGCCGGTGTGCTCGCGCTGGCCCTGGACCGGGCCAGGGGAGGAGCGGGCCGGGTGGCCTGGCGGGCCCGGCTGGCTACCGGGGGCGCGGTGCTGGCCGTCCTGCCGCTCGTCCCGCTGCCCTACCAGGCCCTTCCGGTCCCGCCGGTCCCGGCCGGCTGGCAGGCGGCCCTGGCCCGGCTGCACCGGCCGGCCGGCGCCCCCGTCCTGACCGTCCCGCTGCCCTACCAGGGCAACACCGACGCGATGCGCTGGCAGGCGGAAACCGGTGTCCCGCAGGCGCTGGTCGGGGGCTACTTCATCGGCCCCGGCCCGTCCGGCCAGGCCCAGGAGTACGGCACCTTCGCGATCGGCGCGGCCCGCACCCTGGACACCGTCTGGGCCGGTGACCACCGGGGCCCGGTGAACGTCACGCAGCTGCGCGCCACCATCCGGTCCTGGGGCGCCGCGGCGGTGATCGCGGTGGCCGCGCCGGACTCGCCGACCGGCCGCCTGATGACCCGGCTGCTCGGGCCGCCCACCTTCCAGGCCGGCCAGGTGCTCGCCTGGCAGCGGGCCAGCGCCGTCCTGGTGCTCGGCCACCCCTCGGCCCGGCCACCCCTGGGCAGAAGGCTCAGGCCGCGGCGGCCAGAGCCGCCTGGAGGACCTCGGCCAGCGGCGTGAGGGGGCGGCCGGCCAGGCGCTGGAGGTCGTCGCCTTCGACGTGGAGGGCACCCTTGGCCGCGGCCCGGTCGGCGTCGGCCACGACGGCGGCCACCGGCTCCGGCAGCCCGGCGCCGGTCAGCGCCTGGGCGTAGGCCTCCTCGGACAGGTCGGTGTAGCGCACCTCGGTGCCGGTCACCCGGGAGATCTCGGCGGCCAGCCCGGTCAGCGTGATCGCGGGGCCGCCCAGTTCGTAGATCCGGTTCGCGTGCCCTTCGCCGGACACCACGGCCGCCGCCGCTTCGGCGTAGTCGGCGCGGGCCGCCGCGCTGATCAGCCCGTCGCCGGCCGCACCGATCAGGCCGTGCTCCAGGACGGCGGGCAGCGACCGCAGGTAGTTCTCGTAGTACCAGCCGTTGCGCAGGAAGACGTAGGGCAGGCCGGACTTGATCAGCGCCTCCTCGGTGAACCGGTGCTCTTCGGCCAGGATCATGTCGGAGGTGTCCGCGTGCGGGGCGCTGGTGTAGGCGACGAGGCTCAGGCCGGCCTCGCGGGCGGCGTCCACGACCGCCTGGTGCTGCGGGATTCGCTGGCCGACCTCGCTGCCGGAGACGAACAGCAGCCGGCTGGCGCCGTCGAACGCGGCCCGCAGCGAGGCCGGGTCGGTGTAGTCGGCCCGCCGCACGGTGACGCCGCGCTCCCGCAGAAGGTCGAGCTTGCCCAGGTTGCGCCCGGTAGCGACGATCTTGCTGGCGGGCACGCCCCGGCGCAGCAGGGCTTCGGTGGCCTGGCGGCCGAGCGGGCCGGTGGCCCCGGTGACGACGATGGACATGATCACTCCTGTCGGTGAGTGGCCGCGTACCGGCCGGTCACCGGGGCCAACCGCCGCCGCCCAGCTATACTTCCCAAAAGATAGCGGGCACCTTGAAGTGATGTACTACCCGGAAGGATAGCGTGCAGGTGAAGACGAGTGTGTACAAGCAGGACTGTCCCAGCCGCCAGGTGCTGGACCGGATCGGTGACACCTGGAGCGTGCTGATCATCGGCTCGCTCGCCGACGGACCGCTCCGCTTCACCGAACTGGCCGCCCGGATCGGCGGGGTCAGCCCCAAGATGCTCACCCAGACGCTGCGCGGCCTGGAGCGGGACGGCATGATCAGCCGCACCGTCCACCCGGTGGTGCCACCGAAGGTCGAGTACGCCCTCACGGACCTGGGCGCCAGCCTGCTGGATCTGGTCAGCGCACTGGGTTCCTGGGCGGAGCGGCACATCGCCGACGTCATCGACGCCCGCACCGCCTACGACGCCCGCGTCACGGCGGCCGCGGGCTGACCAGACGCACTGACCAGACGCACGCACTAACCAGACGCGCTGCGCAGTTCGGCGATGCGCTCGGCCGCGCCGGCCACCGTGGGGTCCTCGAACAGCTTGCGCATCGGCAGCCGCACGCCGAGTTCCTTGCGGATGAGCGCGATGATCTGCACGGCCACCAGCGAGTTGCCGCCGCTCTCGAAGAAGTTGTCGGTCACCCCGATCGGGCCCGAGCCCAGCACTTCGCTCCACAGCCGGGCGACCACGGCTTCCAGGTCGGTCCGCGGCGCCACCCTCCCGTCCGCGGCCGGGGCCTGCGGGCCGGCCGGGTCAGCGGCGTCCGCGTTCGTGAAATCCTCGGTCACAGCGCCGTGGGTGACCTGCCGGGCCGCGGCGGTGAAGTCCGCAACGGGTTGCACCGCGACCACCACCTGTGGCCCCAGGTCCGCGCCGGCCAGCCGGCGGAACGCCTCGGCCCCGCCGGCGGGATCGATGCCCGCGGCGGGCTGCGAGCCGGTGACCGTCGCCCCCGCACTGCCGGTGGCCGGGACCGGTGCGGGACTCTCCCCGGCGGCCAGGCCGGCCGTGACCGCGGCCGTCATCGCCGCCCTGTCCACCCGGCGCAGGGTGAAGTCGGCCACGGTGGCCAGCAGCAGCCCGGTCTCGTCGTACAGGGTCACGTCGCAGGTGACGACCTCATCGGTGCCGGATTCGTGGCGCCGCAGGTGGCTCCAGAACCGGGCCGGGAGCGGCCGGTGCACGGTGACGGCGCCGTAACCCAGCGGCAGGTACGGCTCGTCGCTCCCGGCGGCGCCGGTGGCCGTGGCTTCGTCCAGCAATGCCGGGTGCAGCCCCCAGCGGTCCAGTTCGGCCGCGGCGGCCGGATTCGCCTCCAGCAGCGCCAGCCGCTCGCCCGGCCCGATGTGCACCTGGCGCACGTTGCCCCAGCGGGAACCGAAGCTGACCAGGCCGCCCGACAGCGAGCCGTCGCGCACCGCCAGCGAGCAGCGCCGCCGGATGGCCGCCAGGTCCACCGCGTCGCCTGAGTCGGCACTGCTCGCGTCCGGGCCGGGATCAGCCCAGCCCACGCTGCCCCGGGCGTGCGCGCGGCTGGTTCCGCGGGCCAGGCTGACCACCTGGAAGTCGAGCCCGTCCGCCCCCGCGGCGAAGATCACCCGCAGCTCCGCCGAGCTGCCGTCGGCCACCGTCATCGGTTCGGTGAAGGCCACGTCCCGCAGCCGCGGGACCTGCCCGGGAGCGGGCGCCGCCGCGACCGCGGTGAAGGCCCGCCGGGCCACCTCCAGGTAGCCGGTGCCCGGCAGGACCGGGACTCCGGCCAGCCGGTGTTCGCCGAGCAGCCAGTGTGTGTCCGGACTGATCACGCCGCCGCACCAGCCCGGCCCGCCGGCTTCGTCGGCGTACCGGCCGGTGAGCACCGGATGCCGCAGCGGGCTCATCCGGTCCCCGCGCTGCAGCGCGCGAAAGGCCGCGGGTGCGGCCACCTCGGCGGCCATGCCCACGTCACGCCAGCCACTCCAGTTCACCGCGGTCACCGGCGCCCGCCAGCCGTGCTCACTGCGGGCGTGCGCGTCCAGGAAGTTGTTGGCCGCGCAGTAGTCGACCTGGCCGAACCCGCCCGCGATCGCCGTCGTGGACGAACACAGCAGCACGAAGTCCAGGTCCAGGTCGCCGAACGCCGCACGCAACGCCAGCGTGCCGGCCACCTTGGGCGCCAGCACCGCTTCGGCCGCGGCGCGTTCCTTCACCTCGGCCATCCCGCCCCCGGGCACCCCGGCCGCGTGCACCAGCCCATCCACCCGGCCAAACCGCTCCAGCGCCGCCTCCCGCACCCGGCGGGCCCCGTCGTCGCTGGCCACGTCCGCCGCGACCACCAGCACGTCCGCCCCGGCCGCCTCCATCCGGCCGATGGCCGCCATCGCCCGCCCGGCCCGGCCGCCGGTCCCGTGCACCGCCAGGAACCCGGCCCAGTCCGCCCGCGGCGGCAGCCCGGTCCGGGAGACCAGCACCAGCCGGGCCGCCACATCGCGGGCCAGCGCCCCGGCCAGCGTGATCCCGACGCCCCCCAGCCCACCGGTGATCACGTACACCCCCCGCTCCCGCAACCCAGCCCCAGCGTCCCTGCCATCCCCGCCGGGCACACTGACCTGTTCCCACTCCCGCCGCCAGCGCCGACCGCCGCGCAGTGCCACCTCGGGCTCGGTCCCGCCGCGCAGCTCGGCGGCCAGCCGGGCCGCCGCCACACCGCCGGGGGCCGGGGCCGGATCCAGGTCGATGTGCCGGGTGCTCAGCCAGGGCAGCTCGAGCGGCGTGACCCGGACGATCCCGGCCACCACCGCCTGCTCCGGCCGGACCAGGTCGGTACCGGTGACGTCAGCCGTGCCCGCGGTGAGCACGGCCAGCCCGACCGCGTTCTCCCGCCCGGCCTGGGCCAGCGCCTGCACCAGGCCGAGCAGGCTGAAGAACGTCGCGTCCTGGACCCGCCCCGCCGCGGCGGGGTCCGGCGCGGCGGGCTGATCCAGCGCCCAGGCGTGCAGGATCCGGGCCGGTACGCCGTCCGGGGCCAGCGCCGCGACCAGCGCGTCGTAGTCTTCGCGGGCCCCGGGCCGCACGCTCCACCGGCCGGCCTCGTCGCGGCCGAACGCCGCCCCGGGCCGCACCCACACCGCCTGGTCCCACACTCCGGCCGCGGCCAGCCCGGCCGCCACCGCGGCGCTGGGCGTCCCGTCCGCCCCGGCGAACACCAGGTACCGCCCGCCCGGCGGCACAGCACCTGGCGGCACAGCACCTGGCGGCACAGCACCCGGCGGCACGGGCGGAAGCTGCCGCCACACCGGCACCGCGAACCAGTCGTCCACCGGTCGCGGGCCCCCGGCCGCGGCGCTGGGGGGCGCCTCGATGTCCCCGCCGGAACGCGGCGTGATCCAGTACCGCTGCCGCTCCCACGGATAACCCGGCAGCGGTACCCGGTACCCCGGCTCGCCGAATTCCGCGCCGAGCGGCACCCCCGCCACCCACAGCCGTCCCGCCGCCGCCGCCACCGTCTCGGTGTCGCCCTTCCGGTCGCCGGGCCCGGGCAGCGACGGGACCGCGGTCACCGTGCCGCCCGCCCCGGTGGCCAGCCCGCACAGCTGGCGGCCGGGACCGCACTCCACCAGCAGCCAGGCGTCCTCGCCCAGCAGCGTGGCCACGCAGTCGCCGAAGCGGACCGGTTCGCGCAGGTGCCGGGCCCAGTACGACGGGTCGGTGGCCTCCTGCGGCGTGATCCAGTCGCCGGTCACGCCGGACAGGAACTCCCGCTCCGGCGGCCGCAGCGCGGTGCCCGCCACGACCTCGCGGAAGGCGGCCAGCGCCGGGTCCATCATGGCCGAGTGGAACGCGTGTGAGGTGTGCAGCGGCCGGCTGCCCACCCCATCGCGGTCCAGCCGCTGGCCGAATCGCGCCACCTCGGCCGCCGGTCCTGAGACCACGCAGGACCGCGGCCCGTTGACCGCCGCCACCGACAGCAGGTCCGGCAGGACGGCCCGCAGCCTGGCTTCGTCCAGCTGCACCGCGAGCATCGCCCCGGGCGGCAGCGCCTGCATGAGCCGCCCCCGGGCCGCGACCACGCGCAGTGCGTCCGGCAGCGTGAACACCCCGGCCAGCGTGGCCGCGACGTATTCGCCGACGCTGTGCCCGAGCGTGGCGGCGGGCGTCACGTCCCACGACCGCCACAGCTGGGCCAGCGCGTACCCGGTGACGAACAGGGCGGGCTGGGCCAGCGCGGTCCGCTGGAGCCGGGCGGCGTCGCCGGACATCACCTCACGCAGGTCCGCACCCAGCTCCGCGGCCAGCAGGCCGGCGCACTCGTCCACGGCGTCGCGGAAGGCCGGCTCGGTCGCGTACAGCTGCGACCCCATGCCCGGGTACTGCGCGCCCTGGCCGGAGAACATGAACGCGACCTTGGGCGCCGCCCCGCCTGCCTGGCCGGCGATCCGGCGCCGGGCGCGGCCCAGCGCGGTCGCCGCGTCGGCCGGGCTGGTGGCCACCACGGCCAGCCGGTGTGGCAGTTCGCGCCGTCCCACCCGCAGCGTCCAGGCCACGTCGGCCAGTGGCGGCGCATCCTCGCCCGCCAGCCGCCCGGCCAGCCGCTGCGCCGCATTGCTCAGCGCGGTAGCGGTGCGCCCGCTCAGCGTGAGCAGATGAGCCGGGCGCACGCCGGTCCGCTCCCGCGCCGGGGCGGGCGCTTCGGCCAGCACGAGGTGCGCGTTCGTGCCGCCGACGCCGAACGAGCTGACCGCGGCCCGCCGGGGCGCCCCGCCGGGTGCCCAGTCCACCGGCTCGGCGGCCACCAGGAACGGGCTGTCCGCGAAGCTGATCTTGGGGTTCGGCGCGGTGTAGTTGAGCGTCGCCGGGATGAGCCCGCGTTCGAACGCGAGCACCGTCTTGATCACGCCGGCCACGCCGGCCGCCGGGCCCAGGTGCCCGATGTTGGTCTTGACCGAGCCGATGGCGCACCAGCCGGTGTCCGCCGAGTAACGCTGGTAGATGCTGGCCAGCGCGGCGACCTCGATCGGGTCACCGACCGCGGTGCCGGTGCCGTGGGCCTCCACGTAGGAGATCGTCCGCGGGTCCACTCCGGCCACGGCCAGCGCCTGCGCGATCACCGTCGCCTGGCCCTCCTGGCTGGGGGCGGTGAACCCGGCCTTGGCCCGGCCGTCGTTGTTGATCGCGTTGCCCAGCACGACGGCCCGCACGCAGTCGCCGTCGGCGAGCGCGTCGGCCAGCCGCTTGAGCACGACGACCCCGCCGCCGTCGCTCCACATGGTGCCGGCCGCGCGGGCGTCGAACGTGCGGGTGTGCCCGTCCGGCGAGTAGATGGCGCCGTCGTAGTACATGTAGCCCCAGCCGAGCGGCAGGTCGATGTTGACCCCGCCGCCGAGCGCGATGTCGCACTCCCCGTTGCGCAGTGCCTCGCAGGCGATGTGGATGGCCACCAGCGAACTGGAGCAGGCGGTGTGCACGGTGAGGCTGGGGCCACGCAGGTTCAGCTTGAACGAGGTGAACGTGGCCACGTAGTCGGGGTGCGAGCTGATGGCCAGGCCCAGCGGCCCGGCGGCGGCGAACGCGCGCGGGTCCCGCCGGGTGTTGAGCCACTGGTAGGCGTCCTCGCCGCTGCCCGCGTACACCCCGATCTCACCGTCGTAGCGAGCCGGGTCGTAGCCGCTGTCCTCCAGCGCGGTGTGCGACAGTTCCAGGAACAGCCGGTGCTGCGGGTCCCGGATTTCGGCCTCCGGCGCGGACATGCCAAAGAACGCGGCGTCCAGCCCCTCGACGTCGTCCACCCCGGCGGAGGCGGGCACGAAGTACGGGTCCGCCAGCCAGTGCTCCGGCACGCCCAGCGCGGCC
>Ga0070737_10004751_pt1 | contig 13363 bp, 12 predicted proteins | sample Coa_R1_10_FD_66438 | JGI IMG/M metagenome (GOLD analysis project Ga0070737, IMG submission 66438) | Surface soil microbial communities from Centralia Pennsylvania, which are recovering from an underground coalmine fire - Coalmine... | ecosystem: Environmental > Terrestrial > Soil > Unclassified... | reverse complement strand
CGCTCAACGCTGGAATCTCCTGGACCAATGGCTATCTTCCGGGTTTGACAGAGTATGGCCCCGGCGGTGGACCCAATAGCGCTGCCAGCGATCCCGTGGTTGCCTATGACGCCAAACACGGTGTCTGGCTGATCTCCACGCTGCCCATTGGCAACTACGACACCGTGGCCGTGAGCCGTTCCACCAACAACGGCATCACTTGGCAAAATCCCGTGTACGTCATTCAGAACCAGGATGCCGACAAGGATTGGATCGTCTGTGACAACTATCCCACCAGTCCTTACTATGGCAACTGCTATGTGGAGTGGGACAATCCCGACGTTGGCGACTTGCTGTACATGAGCACCTCCAGTGACGGCGGACTGACTTGGAGCGCTCCACAAACAACCCAGGCAGGGGATTACGGGATCGGCGGAGTGCCGCAGGTGCTGCCCAACGGCAATGTGGTTGTTCCCTTCGCCGACTTCAACGGCGGCATGTCAGCCTTCATGTCGACCAACGGCGGCCAAAGCTGGACGGCGGCCATCAGTATCGCCAGCGCGCCCAGCCATTACGAAGCTGGCGGCCTGCGCAGTCCCGGCCTGCCCTCTTCGGCCATCGACGGCGCCGGCACGGTGTATCTCTCGTGGCCCGATTGCAGCTTCGAAAGCGGCTGCAACGCCAATGACATCGTCTACAGCAGCACCACCGACGGTACCCACTGGACCGCCAAGGTCCGCATTCCCATCGATCCCATCGGCAGCGGCGTGGACCACTTCATCAACGGCATGGGCATCGATATCCGGACCTCGGGAAGCAGCGCTCACATGGCGATGACCTACTATTACTATCCTGTTTCCAATTGCGGTAATAACTGCCAGCTCTATGCCGGACTGACCTTGTCCAGCGATGGCGGACAAACCTGGACCCGCGGCTTTCAGCTCTCTGCTTCCATGCAACCAACTTGGCTGCCCAACACTTTCTCCGGCTACATGGTGGCCGATTACGTGGCTACGGTAATTCCGGACGGCGGCCGGGCCTTTCCGTTTTATGCTTGGGCCTTTGCACCCAGCAACGGCCTGTTCCACGAAGCGATGTATACCAATGGCTACGCCGGCTATAAATTTTCCGATTTGCACGAGCCGCTTATGAGCTCCGCCGGCGAGCAACCGATCCCCGGCATTCAGTCTGACCATCCGCCCAGAATGCGCGGCGAGCTCGACAACATCCCTCCCAATCGCGACCCTGATTCGGTTCCTCCACGCGAGAAGGACTAAGGCAATCTTGACTGGCCGCCGGCGCTCACGCTTGCAGCCCATGACCTAAAAGGCCGCCAGCGCACCTGTGCTGACGGCCTTCAATGCTTAGCAGCCCGTGGTGAAAGCTGAGTTTTGAAAGGGCACGACTTTAGTCGTGCCGTAATTGGCCTGGATGAACGGGGCTTCAGCCCTTGAGAGGCGTTTTCTCGGTCAAGCTACTTTCACCACGGGCTGTTAGGATTAGTTCCCGCTCACGGCGTGATCTCGAACACCACCCCTTGACTGTTGCTTCCACCCGAGCAAGTGGTGCCATAGACATTGCCGCCGGCATCGACGTCCGCGCTGCTGGTCGGAAGTCCGCCGTCATTGTCGGGCCGGCAAAGAAAAAGCGCTCCATACCAGGATGGAGCGCTATACTGTGCAGCTTCGGCCCTCAGTTCGTGCCGCTGCTCTGCACTTGCTCATCCGCGCTGGGAGCAGCTTCTGTACTCGCAACTGGGCTCGTGTGCTTCTTATTCGGCTCGACTTTCGCCGCCGTTTTGGTAGGCTTCGGCTGTGGCTGGTAGTAATCGAAGCACTGATACTCAGGATACGAGGTGCAGCGCTGGGCGTACGCCTGCGCCTGTTCTTCCGCCTTGAGCTGGCAGCCGCGCAGCGCGCTCAGACTGGACCAACAAGCGTCGTTGTGCGCATCGGGCAGGGTATTCTGCGCCGGCAGCAAGGCTGCCGAAAACAGAAGCAAAAGTGCAGTCAAAACCAAATTCTGAAGTCTCATGACTTACCTCCTCATCTGCTCATGAGATTTCGCGTTCCACTCGTTCGCACGGACAAACTTTCCTCATTTTCTGCCAAGCTCTGTCATCACATATTCATGGAGCCATCCGCGTCGAACCTTCATCTCTTGCTTTATGGAGTTGAGAAGTTACGCGCGCAACAGTCGCTACAAAGCGATGGAGTGGCCTACGCGCCGCATCGCACTCCTGGTACTCCCGGGAATCCACTTCGTGAGCCTGGCGGGCCCGCTCGATGCGTTCACGCGTGCCTCGCTGCTGCTCACAGCAACGGGGAAGCGGAATACCCCGGCATATGAGATTCAACTGATAACCGAAGACGGGCAACCGCTGTCCATGGCGGGCGGCCTGTCACTGGGCGGCGCCGTCCCTTGGGCGGAGGCCCGACTGCCGATCGACACATTACTGGTGTTGGCCGGCGCTGACGTCGATAGCCGGCGTATTGCTCCGGATTTACTGGCATGGGTGCGCGCCCGTGCGCAAGACGTGCGGCGCATCGGGTCGGTGTGCTCGGGAGCGTTTGTGCTGGCCGCCGCCGGAATTCTTGATGGACGCCAGGCCACCACGCACTGGCAACTTGCTGACACTCTGGCCCGCAGGTATCCCCGGATTTCCGTCGATGGCGACCGCATCTACACCCGGGATGGAAATGTCTGGACCAGTGCCGGAGTGTCTGCCGGTGTCGATCTGGCTCTCGCCATGGTTGAGGAGGACCATGGCCACACCCTCGCCTTGGAAGTGGCACGCCGCATGGTGCTGTTTATGCGCCGTGGCCCAGGCCAGCGCCAGTTCAGTTCGCAACTGGCGGCGCAGGCCGCGGACCACCATCCCATACGCGAGCTGGTCGCCTGGATCTCGGAAAATCTCAACGCTGACCTCTCGGTTCCTGCCCTGGCGCGCCGCGCCGGCATGAGCGAGCGCAACTTCAGCCGGGTATTCAAGCGACAACTCGATACCACGCCGGCGCGCTTCGTGGCGCGCTTGCGGACCGAAGCCGCAAGGGCAAAGCTGGCGACAAGCTCGCAGAAACTGGAGACCGTTGCCCAAAGCGCCGGCTTCGGTGATGGCGAAACCCTCCGCCGCCATCTCCGGGCCTTTTCGGCGGCTTCTTGAGCCTTCCTCGGAGCGGGCTACTTGCGGGCTGATTTGGCGCGCTCGAGGTAGCGCAGGGTCCGCACGTCCACCCGCACGGTCTCGCCCGGGGCGATGAACAGTGGCACGCGAATGACCAGCCCGTTCTCCAGCGTCGCTTCTTTCAACGTGCTGTCCTGTTGCGCGTGGGCGGCAGGAGCGGTATCGCTCACCTTGACCTCGACAATTTCCGGGAAGACGATACTGATAGGTTGGCTTTCGAAGAACTCTATGGGTAGCTGCATTCCGGGCTGCAAAAATTTTTCTGCCGGACCGACCAGCGTTGCCGGAACTTGAACCTGCTCAAAGGTGGTCGGATCCATGAAGGTGCAGCCGTCGTCATCGCTATAAAGAAACTCCATATTGCGGCGTTCTAGGGGAAGGTCGTCCAGCCGCTCCTGCGGGCGGAAATGTGGTTCCCACAAGCGTCCACTGACCACGTTGCTCAGCTTGACCTTCACCACCCCGCCCATCTTTGCCGCTCCGGCCTTGGTGTCGACCTCCAGGACCTTGTACACCTGTCCTTCGATGCGGACCGCGGAACCGGGCTTCAGATCGGTTGCGTTTACCATTGGGGGTCTCGCCTATGCGGTCACTTCGGGAAAATGAGTTTCAATCCTTTCACTTGGGAAAAAGACCGCGGATTAAAGTGAGCCAGGCTGCTGCCTGCTCCCGGGTGGTCGCTGCCACAATGACATCATAGAACCTAAACATCTTCCCGGACGGCTCCAATTTTCCGCGGATGCGTGCGTGTTCATAAGCTGTCTGCTCAGTGTAGGGAATAATAGCCAAGCCTGCCAGAATCGCTTCCAAACATCCCTCTGCTTGGCTGGTGCGACGGGAATCCCGCAAGGCCCTGTGTCAGAGTTCGGCTACTGTGATCGCAGCGATCTCGAACCGCTCCTGCCGCATAGATGCTTGCTGCGCTTTGTAAACGTAGCCAGTGTGGATCGGATCATCTACTCGATCTTTCACCGGTTCAACCTGCAATGGAAAAATCGCCCCCCTCCCAGGACTTTTAGCGGAGCTACGCACTACCAACATCATCGAGCGCTATTTCGTCGACGTGCGCCGCCGGATGCGACCGATTTACACAAGCAGCTTAACGTCGCCTGTGCACGTATGCCGTTGGCGGAAGCGCACTGCCGGTTGTTATAATTCATCTGCGGCAATTCACAACCCACGGCAATCCCTCTCCGTGGCCAGGTAGCTCAGATGGTAGAGCGCAGCCCTGAAAAGGCTGGCGTCGGCGGTTCGATTCCGTCCCTGGCCACCATCAAATCAACTTGCAAACCCTCCATGCTGGGTTTAGGCCAAGTACACGGTGGTCGGGAAAGTGTCGCGCCTGCGTTAGGGCAAGCTCCGTTCGAAACTCGTTGGAAAGTCCAGCGAGTCGCTCACCGGTCGAACGAAATTTTCCTCAGCGACTCTTGCGGCTAGATGGCCAACCACTACCTGGTTTTCTCAGCGGCCGCGGCCTGCTGGTGTTGGAATTCTTTTGCGCGGCGATCGAGTTCCTCGGGCGGTACGTCCTCGATGTGGGTGCCAATCCACCAGGTGTTCCCTTGCGCCCCCGGAAGGTGAATCCGCGAGCAGGACGCACTGGCCGTTGTGGATTGCCGGCGCGCTTCTCTTGAAACTTGCCGCGTGAAGCACGAAACTGTTTCCATGCGCCTGTTCATCAACGGCAAAGAGCAGACCTTCGAGGGACCGCTCACGCTCGCCCAACTGGTCGAGGATTTGGGCATGAAGGTCGACCGAGTCGCCATCGAGCTGAATCGCGAAATTGTTTCGCGGCCGCAGTGGGCGCAGACGTTGCTGAAGGACGGCGACCGGCTGGAGATTGTGCATTTCGTAGGCGGGGGTTAGGAAAACTGTGATTCAGTCGGAAGGAAGTCCCTCAGCAACTAGATCCGTGATGATCCTGCAACTGCGACGGACGGCCTCAACGCCGTTCCTTCAAAGACCGGACTGAATCAGAGTCTCCTTACCGGCTATTTGCCTGCCTGCGCTTTGCATTCGTAGGGTGCAGAGTTCACCGCAAACGGGTAAGGGAAGTGCGGCGCGATGATGTAAAACTCAAACGCGTTGTCGGTTTCCGGACAACTCTTGATCTCCATCTGGAAGCGCGCTGCGCCCTTGACCTTCTTGTAATGGGTGGTCTCGAGGAAGGGCTTAAAATCACCCGCAACTCCGTCCATGGGCCCACTGTTCAACTGGATCTTGGCCGGATGCAGACGCATCGGAACCTCGATTGTGATCTTGTTCGGTACCGGCAAGATGTTTCCGGAGAGCGGTGGGTTCAGGGTAATTTTTATCCCGCAATCCGGACTGTCAATCCCGGTCAGGCAGGGCTCTCGCTGCGCCCAGAGATTCGTCGCGGCTGCCAGCAATAGCATCATTCCACAGAAAAAACGCATCCGATTCCCTCATCACAAGGCTCACCAATTGTAATGCGCGCATTGCTATGAGCGCACGACGCGACTCGGACGTCAACCCACGCTTGGCAGCCTATAAGCGGCGCATGAAATCCCCGGGATGCGGTTGACACATGTCGCCGGAGAAATCTAAACTCGATTGTTTACGTCGTGCATAGCAGCCTTTTCTGGGCCTTGGCGCAATCATGCCGCAACTTTATTTTGCCCGCTATCTTCCATTGCTGATCCACATTCTGGTGGCCGGAGGCATCGCCTGCGCCATTGTTGCCCTCTCATATCTTGTAGGCCAACACAAATATAACCCACGGAAAATGTCGCCTTACGAGTGCGGCATGGAGCCGGTGGGCGACGCCCGTCAGCGCTTCACGGTGAAGTTTTATCTGGTGGCGATGCTGTTCATCCTGTTTGACGTGGAGGCCGTCTTTCTCTATCCGTGGGCGGTGGTGCAAAGGCCCCTGAAAGCCGCCGGCTTGGGCATGTTCTGGTTCTGGGAGATGCTGGTGTACATCGGCATTCTGCTGGTCGGCTTCTGGTATGTGTGGAAGAAGGGCGTGCTCGACTGGAACAAGCCAGACAAAACGGAGAAGATCTGAGGATGGCGCTGCAGCCGGCAATCACCGATCTTGAGCAACTGAAGGACCGCCCCGAAGTTGCGGCGCTACTGGCAGCGAATGCTGCCGCCGTCGCCGGCGCCAAGTTCGATCGCAATGAGTTGACGATCTGGGTGGACCGGCTTGCTCTGCGCGATGCTTGCCGCACCCTGAAGAATGACCCGCAACTTCAGTACAACGCGCTGGCTGACGTTACTTGCGTCGATTGGTATCCGCGCGAGCCGCGCTTTGAAGTGGTCTATCAGCTCTTTTCGATTCCCAACAAGAAATATCTACGCTTGAAGGTCAGGCTGCCGGGTGACGACCCGAACGTAGATTCGCTCACGCCGATCTGGCCGGGTGCGAATTTTTTCGAGCGCGAGGTCTTCGATCTTTTCGGCGTCCGCTTCGACGAGCATCCCAACCTCAAGCGCATCATGATGCCGGATGACTGGGAAGGTCATCCCTTACGTAAGGACTATCCCGTCGAAGGCTACCGCTAATGGCGCACATGACCCCAACTCCGGTGCTGGACCCGTCACAAGACAAGACGATGGTCCTAAATATGGGACCGCAGCATCCTTCGACGCATGGCGTGTTGCGGCTGCTGCTGGAGGTGGACGGCGAGACCATTGTGCGCATCATGCCGGACATCGGCTACCTGCACACCGGCATCGAGAAGACCTGCGAGGCCAAGTTCTATCAGCAAGTCGTGCCGCTCACCGACCGCATTGATTATCTCTGCCCCATGACCAACAACCTGGCGTACTGCCTGGCGGTGGAGAAATTGCTGGGGATCGAGATTCCGCCGCGCGCGCAGTGGATCCGTGTGCTGCTGAACGAGCTGACACGCATCAACTCGCACCTGGTGTGGCTGGGCACGCACGCCATGGACATCGGCGCCATGACGGTGTTTCTCTACTGCTTCCGCGAGCGCGAAGACGTGCTGCGGCTGTTTGAAGCGGTCTCAGGTCAGCGCATGATGACTTCGTACTTCCGCATTGGCGGCCTGGCGCTGGAACCGCCGCTGGGCTGGTTCGACCGCGTGAAGAATTTTCTGGATCGCTTCCCCGGCAATATCGACGAATACGAGGACCTGCTGACCAGCAATCCGATCTGGCTCAAGCGCACCAAAGGTGTGGCCTGCCTTTCGCCCGAGGATGCAATTGCACTATGCGCTACCGGTCCCACGCTGCGCGGCAGCGGGGTGGATGTCGATCTGCGCCGCGACGCGCCGTACACGGGCTATGAAAATTTCAAGTTTAAGGTGCCGGTCTCGAACGATTGCGACGTGTTTGCGCGATATATCGTCCGCGTGCAGGAGCTGCGCGAGTCGCAAAAGATCGCTATGCAGGCGCTGGAGGGAATGCCGGAAGGAGCAGTGAAAGCGGACGCGCCCAAGGTCGTGCTGCCGGATCGCGAGAAGATGAAGACGCAGATGGAGGCGCTCATCTACCACTTCAAGATCGTGACCGAAGGCTTTACCGTGCCGGAAGGTGAGGTCTACATGCCGATCGAGTCGCCGCGCGGCGAGATGGGCTACTACGTGGTGAGCGACGGCACGGCCAAGCCGTATCGCGTGCACATGCGCTCGCCGTCGTTCGCTAATTTGCAATCGCTGAAGCCGATGTGCGAAGGCCGGCTGATCGCAGATGTAGTCGCCGCCATTGGCAGCATCGATATTGTGCTGGGAGATTGCGATCGATAGGGAACAGCCGGCAACCGGCGATTCATTCTTTTGCAAGATAGTATGGCGACACCGTCCCAACCCGTCGTAGACCAGAAGCGCGAACTTTTGCGCCACGCAGTAGCGACGATTGCGTATCGCGGCGGAAAAGCGGTGCGCGGCGCGCCGGCGGAGTTCGCCGAGTTGCGCTCTGGCGAAACCACCCGCACGCCGGCGAAGATCCTGGCGCATATTGGCGATCTGCTGGACTGGGCGCTTTCGATGGCCCGAGGCAAGGAGGAGTGGCACGACTCAGCACCGTTGCCGTGGCATGAAGAGGTACGGCGATTCCACGCTGCGTTGCAGGCGCTGGATGACTATCTGGCTTCGGCGGAGCGGTTGGCTGTCACGCATGAACGGCTGTTTCAAGGCGCAATTGCCGACGCGTTGACGCACGTCGGGCAAATTGCCATGTTGCGGCGCATCGCCGGCTGCCCGATCAAGGGCGAGAACTACTCGCGCGCCGACATTGTTGCGGGCCGGGTAGGTCCCGAGCAGAGCACGCCGAAGCGGGAGTTCGATTAAGGAAGCGCTTAGCATTTAGTTTCAGATCGCTAATCGCTGATTGTTGCTATATGAAATTCTCCGATCAACTCGAACAACGCTTCGCCACCATGGTCACGCACTATCCGACCAAGCGCTCGGTGCTTGTTCCTATGCTGCTTTATATCCAGGACGAGCTGGGCGCGCTTACCGATGAGGCGATTCACGAAATCGCGGAGCGTGTAGAACTCTCCGACTTGGAGGTGCGCAACGTCATCAGCTACTACTCGATGCTGCGCACGCATCCGATCGGCAAGTACAACTTGCAAGTTTGTACCAATGTGAGCTGCCTGCTGCGCGGCGGCGACAAGATCCTGGAGCACTGCAAGAAGAAGCTGGGCATCGGCAACAAACAGACGACGCCCGACGGCCTGTTTCATTTGGAAGAAGTGGAGTGCATCGGCGCCTGCTCCTGGGCGCCGGCCATGATGCTGAACTACGATTTCCACGAGAACTTGACGCCGGAGAAGATTGACGAGCTGATTGAGCAAATAAAGAAGAAGGAACAGCAGTAGAGATCGCTTTTCGCGTTTCACTCTTCGCTTTTCGCCAGAAGGACTGCGCTGGCGATCTGGCGAAGAGCGAACAGCGAACAACGAACAGCGGAAATGGCCTACCTTGTCTCCCATCCCGATGAAGTGAAGGTTGTCTCCAGGCGCTTCGGCTTGGGCGCGACGAATCTCGATCGTTACCTGGAGCTCGACGGCTACAAAGCACTGCAGAAAGCGCTCGCTATGGGGCCTGACGCCATCATCAATGAGGTGAAGGCGTCGAACCTGCGGGGCCGCGGCGGTGCAGGATTTCCTACCGGGATGAAATGGTCGTTCGTGCCCAAGCAGTCACCGAAGCCGAAATATGTGCTCTGCAACGGCGATGAGAGCGAGCCCGGTACCTGCAAAGACCGCTTGATCTTCGAGCACGATCCGCATTCCGTGATTGAAGGCGTGATGATCGCCTCGCTCGCCGTCGGCGCCAAGGTCGGCTACATCTATCTGCGCGGCGAATATCGCTACCTGATCCAGATTATGGAAAAGGCGGTGGCTGACGCCTACGCGCGCGGATTCATCGGCAAGAATATTTTCGGTTCCGGCGTCGATCTCGACATCTTCGTGCATTCCGGGGCCGGGGCGTATGAAGTCGGCGAAGAGTCGGCGCTGATGGAGTCGCTGGAAGGGAAGCGCGGCGTACCGCGCATCCGCCCGCCATTTCCCGCGGTAGTCGGCTTGTGGGGCGGACCAACGGTCATCAATAACGCTGAGTCCCTGGCCAGCGTGCCGCACATTATTCTTGGCGGCGGGGAGTGGTTTGCCTCGCTCGGCACACCGCGCAACGGCGGTACGCGCCTGTTCTGCCTGAGCGGGGAACTGGAGCGGCCCGGCGTCTACGAGCTGCCAATGGGCTACAACCTCAAGAAGATGATTTACGACGTCGCCGGCGGCCTGGTCAAAGGCAAGAAGCTGAAGGGCGTTGTCCCCGGCGGCTCGTCGGTGCCCATCCTGACGGCAGATGAGATTGATGTGGCGATGGACTTCGATTCCATGATGAAGGCCGGCTCGATGTTGGGCTCCGGCGGCGTCATCGTGATCGACGATCAGATGTGCATCGTGAAGTTTGCCCTGCGCGTGACGCAGTTCTATCAGCACGAGAGCTGCGGCTGGTGTATTCCCTGCCGCGAAGGGACGGATTGGATGAAGAAGACGCTGGTGCGGTTTCACAGCGGCGGCGGGGTGATGAAGGACATCGACAATCTGAAATACCTGGCGGAAAACATGCTGGGAAGGACCTTCTGTCCGCTGGGCGATGCGGCGGCGATGCCTATCATTTCCTACGTGCAGAAGTTCCGGCGGGAGTTTGAGGACCATCTGAACGGACGGCCGTGCCCGTATGAGAAAGTGGAAGAACTAGTGACCAGTGGCTAGGCCAGTTGGAAGCAGGATGCCACAGTCCTGAGGACGAAAGTAATTAGCCCAGGACGGAAGCCCTGGGTAGAAGTGAGTTTGAGAGTGTGAGTCCCTTTAGGGACGGCAGAAGAAGATCTGGTGACTATAGGGGTCCTTCGACTCCGGCGCACAAAAGAAGTGCGCCTCCGCTCAGGATGACACGGAGTGTTGGTTTTACTAATTGCTAGTTGCTAACTGCTGCTTTTATGGCTGATGTAACTCTCACTGTCGACGGCAAGAAACTCACGGTTCCCGCGGGGACGCTGCTCATTGAAGCCTGCAAGACCAAAGGGATCGAGATACCCTCCTTCTGCTATTACCCCAACCTGTCGCTGCAAGGCGCATGCCGCATGTGTCTGGTGGAAATCGAGAAGATGCCCAAGCTGCAGACGGCGTGCACCACCGTCGTGACCGAGGGCATGGTGGTCACCACTGAAAGCGACAAGATCAAGCAGGCGCGCAAGGCGATGCTGGAGTTTGTACTCGCCAATCACCCGCTGGATTGCCCGGTATGCGATGCCGGCGGTGAGTGCGAATTGCAGGACATGACCTTCAAGTACGGTGCAGCGGAATCGAAGCTGATCGATTTTAAAAACCATCGCGACGAGCAGCAATGGTCGCCGGTGGTGTACTTCGATCGCCCGCGCTGCATCCTCTGTTATCGCTGCATTCGCGTCTGCGGCGAAGGCATGGACGTGTGGGCGCTGGGCCTGCAACATCGCGGTTCCAGCTCCATCATCGCACCCAATAAAGAAGATCATCTGGAGTGCGAAGAGTGCGGCATGTGCATCGACATCTGCCCGGTCGGCGCACTGACCTCCGGCGCTTATCGCTACAAGACGCGGCCGTGGGAAATGAAGCACGTGGGCACTATCTGCACGCATTGCGGAGATGGCTGCAAGACGACCTTGGGCGTGCGCCGCGCCGACACCGGAATGGAAATCGTGCGCGGCGACAATCGCGACAAGAGCGGCATCAATGGCGACTTCCTCTGCATCAAGGGACGCTACGCGTTCGATTTCGCCAGCCACCCTGATCGCCTCCATCAGCCGCTCGTCAAACGCGATGGCAAGTTTGCGCCGGTTACCTGGGAGCAGGCCTTCGATCTGATTGCCAAGAAATTCCAGGAGGTGCTGACCAACGACGGCCCCAACGCTATCGGGGTCATCGGCTCCAACCGCACCAGCAACGAAGAAAATTACCTGCTGCAAAAGTTCGCCCGTCTGGTCCTGGGCACCAATAACGTCGATCATCACCGCACCGCCGATTTTCCGGCCTTTGCGTCGGCGCTGGCGGGCAAGCCGAATGCGACTGCCTCCATGCGCGATGTCTTCAACGCACCGGCGATCCTGGTGATCGGCAACGATCCCACCAATCAGCACCCTCTGCTGGCGTGGCAGATTCGTGGCAACGTGCGGCTGCATCGGGCCAAGCTGTATGTCGTGAATTCGTCGCCGATCAAGCTGCATCGGCAAGCAACTACATTCGCGCAGATTTCGCCCGGTTCGGAAGGCAGTCTGGTGCAGTTCCTCGCTGGCAACGACGCTGCAGCCGAGGCCGCTGCTTCGCCTCAGGTGTCACGCGAAGCGCTGGTCCAGTTGCGGGAAGCGCTGAAGAACGAATCCGGCCTGGTCATCATCTTCGGCTCGGAGCTGCGTGGCAACGATGTCAAAACGCTGGTCGAATTCGGTTTGGCGCGAGGTGCGAAGTTCATCTACCTGGGCGATTATGCCAACTCGCGCGGTGCGGCCGATATGGGACTCTATCCCGATATGCTGCCCGGCTACGCTCCCATCGCCAGCGCCACCAGGTTCCACGAGGAGTGGCTGGACGAAATTCCAACGACACCCGGACTGAACCTGCTGCAAATGATGGATGCCGCGAAAGACGGCAAGCTGAAGGCGCTCTACATCGTCGGCTCCAATCCGATCGCGCGTTACGGCATTGATCCTTTCGTGTTGTCGAAGACCTTCGTCATCGTGCAGGACATGTTTTTCACCGAGACGGCGGCGATTGCCAATGTGATCCTGCCTGTGGCCAATGCCTACGAGAAGTCGGGTACGTACACCAATACTTGTGGCGATGTGCAGACGTTAAAGAAGGCAGGCGAGTTTGCCAGTGCACGCAACGATTTTGAGTGCATCGTTCGTATCGCACTGAGCATGGGTTATGACGTTCACAGGCTGGTGCCCTTCGGCGGCCAGGGCATGCGGGCTGATATGGGCCAGACGCGCGGCGCGCAATCGGGGGAAGCTGATCGGCATGCGGTGTGGCTGGCTGAGCACAACCTCGAACCGAAGATGAGCCCCTACGATCCGACCGCCATGCTCGACGAGATTCAGCGCCTGGTGCCGGGCTACGCTGTTTCGCGTCTCAGCCTGCTCGCCGGGCAAGACGTCCACACGCAACTGGTGCAGATTGCGGGCACCACTGGCGCGGGCCAACCTGAGCTGGTGATGCCGGCACAAGACTCACTGTTTACCTCAGGCACATTGGGACGTTTTTCGCAGGCTTTGAATGCGGTTTACGAGCGTTATCATGCGCCCTCCAATGAGGAGATGACCCCGGGCTACGACCCGATGGTAAGGATTGGAGGGGCCGGCGGTTAGCGTTTCCGGTTGGCAAGGTTCCAGTCTCAGGTGGCAAGCGAGCTGCGAGTTTCATAGCAATAGAGGGCCATCAACTTTGCATAAACCGGTCCGGAGGACAGCTCTGTAGGAGAATCGGTTTTGGCCAAGCGCGAAGAGTGAAAGGCGAACGGCGAATAGGGCACATGGGCATTGGAACGTTCATTCTGGTTTCGATTGTCAAAATCGTCATCGCGGTCTTTGTTCTGCTGACCGGCGTCGCCTATACGGTGTGGCTGGAACGTAAGGTCGTCGGTCATATTCAGAACCGCTGGGGACCAACGCGGGTCGGCCCTTTTGGCCTGCTGCAGCCGCTGGCTGACGGCTTAAAGTTTATCT
>Ga0070737_10004747_pt1 | contig 13365 bp, 7 predicted proteins | sample Coa_R1_10_FD_66438 | JGI IMG/M metagenome (GOLD analysis project Ga0070737, IMG submission 66438) | Surface soil microbial communities from Centralia Pennsylvania, which are recovering from an underground coalmine fire - Coalmine... | ecosystem: Environmental > Terrestrial > Soil > Unclassified ... | reverse complement strand
AAGCGTTCATTCAATCAATCCGCGAGGCGCCCAACGACGATGCTCCGCGTTTGATTTACGCCGATTGGCTGGAAGAACACGGCCAGACTGATCGCGCCGAATTCATCCGTATTCAGTGCCGGCTGGCACACTTGACGGAGGGAGGGGCGGAACAGTCTGCTCTGCTAGCGCGAGCCGAAGGGTTATTGCGCGCGCACTGGAACGAGTGGGTTGGTCCGCTGCGCGCCATCGTTGGCCCCTGGCGCGATCGCTATGGCGAACGCTGGATGGGGGAAGAATATCATTCTGACGGCCTGCGTCGTTTCCAACGAGGTTTTGTCGATACCCTCGCCCTGGATGCAGCCAATTTTCTTCGTCATGCGAAGCAATTGATGAAATGTCTTATCCCGCTCCGCGAGTTGCGGCTGTGGGGGGCTGGACGATGCGCCGACCAGTTGGCCAGGGAACCGCAATTGGCTGGACTTACGGTGCTGTCGTTCATCGATTATTACGATGCCCCCCTGACGGCCGGCGATATGGCGATGCTGGCAAACTCCCCCTACTTGCACGGTCTGTCCGCGCTGTATTTGGGGCGCAATTCTCTCGGCGACGCCGGGGTAGAAGTGCTGGCACAGGCGCCGTGGCTTATTGACGTGGTCGTCTTGGATCTGTCGGACAATGGCCTGTCCGATCGCGCGCTCTATGCTCTGGCGGACTCTCCGAACGCAGCCAACTTGCGAAAGCTTTTTGTACAAAACAACTACTTTTCCTCGGCTGGAATCGACGCCCTGCGTTCTTCCTCGAATCTGCGCTTCCTCACGCACCTCGAACACGGTACCGTTACCCAACAGGGTCCCCTTTCGACGAGGAATATCTTCCTGTTAGGAGGAAGCGAGCGCCCATGAATCACGAACAAGCCTTCCTGCAAGCAATCCGTGAGACGCCGGACGAGGATGCGCCGCGTCTGATCTACGCCGATTGGCTCGAAGAACAAGGCGGCGCCGCCCGTGCCGCCCGTGCTGCTTTCATCCGTCTCCAGTGCCGTCTCGTCGATTTACCGGACGAGGATCCGGTGCGCGATCGTCTCGAAGACGAAGCTGCGGATCTGTTGGCGGAATACCAGGCCGAATGGACGCAGCCGCTCTCCGGTATCGCCGAAGATTGGCGCTTCTCCCGCGGCTTCGTTGAACACATCCGCATCCGCGGCGATAACTTGCTGAGCCACGCCGAGCACCTGTTCGATATCGCTCCCTTGCGTTCGCTGCATGTGCAAATCCATCGCAGTGATGTTCCGCACCTGGCGGCGTGTCCACAGCTCCATTGGGTCTCAACACTGGATTTCAGCCGCTGCCAACTCAACGATCGCGCTCTGCAATACCTGCTGACTTCGCCGCATCTGGAGCGACTGAGTGCCCTTAACTTGGATGGCAACGACATTAACACACCGGGCATTCAGACTCTTATCCGCTCGCCCTTGTTTGCTCGTTTGCAGCGTCTCGATTTGAGCCGAAACCACGCCCTTGGCGACACCGCCGTTCGGCTGCTGGCGGACCATACTACGCAGAATAATCTGGAAGCTCTGAGCCTGAACGAGAGCAACTTGACTCTGAATGGTCTGTATGTCTTGTTTCGGTCCACGCGCTTGCCTCATCTTTGCCGCCTTTGTGTCTCGGGAGTGCGCTCCCATTGGACTGTGGAGGCGTTCCCGCCACGAGATGTGGACCAATTTAAACTCTTGGCTCAACTGCGTGATCTCGATTTGAGCGATATCCGTCTTGAGGCTGTTATGCCCCGTTCCCTGCTCGCTTCCCTGCCTTCTAACCTCCGAAGCCTGTATCTGCGCAATATCGGCATCCAAAGCGAAGATGTGGAATGGATAGCTCATTCTCTTTCTCTGTCAAAGCTGACCTGCCTTAATCTTGGGCAAAATGAATTGGGCGCCGTCGGAGTGAGAATGTTGGCCGATTCACCGTACTTGGCCTCCCTGAGAATCTTGGATGTCAGCCACAATAACATCCGCGACACGGGCGTGAAGGCCATCGCCGCATCTCCTCATCTGAGACATTTGCGAGTGCTGAATCTGTCCGGTAACGGCATCGGCGGTCCCGGTCTGAAAGCCCTTGCCGGATCGTCCAATCTCGACCATCTCCGTACCCTGAATCTCAGTAGCAATTTCATCGGCGCCGACAGCGTGCGCGCTCTGGCAGAATCCGAGCATCTGCGAAATTTGACATACCTGGATCTCAGCGATGCGTTTCTGGAAGAAGACAGCGCCCGCGCCTTGGCCGCATCGCCGAACCTGGCACGGCTGACGACGCTCCTGTTGAAGAAAAACCTCCTGGGCGATGGCGGCGCCAAGGTGCTGGCGCAGTCGCCGCATCTGATGCGGCTGACCACCTTGGATCTCAACGACAACCGCATCGGCAAGACCGGAGCCGAAGCCTTGGCAGCCACATCCTGGCGATGGATACGAAACCTCGACCTCCGCAGCAACGTCTTCACCGACACACAGGAAGCACTGTTGCGAAAATATTTCGGCAATGCCGTGCAACTGTGAGCACCGCCGGCGCTAGAGGAAACCAGGACGCACGCCGACGCATTTCAGCAAGACATCCGCGCCCATCCCGACAACGATGTGCCGCGCCGGATCTTCGCCGACGAGCTGGAGGAACAGGACGACAGTAACGAAGACATGACAGCTTTCATACGGTCCTCCTCGTCGGTTTCTCGTTCGCTGCAATTTATCTCCTCTCTGGAATGGTGTACATAGTACAGTCTCGAATCGTCCTCAAACGCTGATTGACAACGAACCCGTGACCCGCCGTCCTTATCCTGCTAAGAAGAAGAAAGGAAACCCGCGAATCGGGCATTGCCCCTAGCAGGAAGGAATTGTTTCGTCATGACCGAACCATCACGCTATTTTCTGACCACAGCCATCGATTATCCCAACAGCCGGCCGCACATCGGCACGGCTTTCGAGAAGCTCGGCGCCGATGTGCAGGCGCGCTATCGCCGTATGCAAGGCTATGAAGTGTTCTTCCTCATGGGTAATGACGAGAACACCATCAAGGTCGCCAAGCGCGCCGCCGAGTTGGGCATCGATCCGAAGGTCTATTGTGACGACATGGCCCGGCAGTTTCGGGAAGTCTGGCGCGCCCTGGAGATCAGCTACGACGATTTCATTCAGACCAGCGAAGCCCGCCATCACGAAGGCTGCCGTAAGTTTATTCAGAAAGTTTACGACAACGGTTATATTTATAAGGGTAATTATGAGGGCTGGTACTGCGAGGGTTGCGAAAGCTTCAAGACCGAGAAAGATCTCGATGACAACCGCTGTTGTCCCATTCACAAAATTCCGGCCGTGCGGCGGTCGGAGCCGTGTCATTACTTCGCGTTGTCAAAATTCCAGGAACGGCTCATCCGCTTCTATGAGGAAAACCCGGATTTCATCCAACCGGAGAGCCGCCGCAACGAAATCCTGAACCTCGTGCAGACCGAGCTGCGTGACGTGAACATCACGCGCTGGGGCCAAAAGTGGGGCATCCGTGTGCCGTTCGATCCGGAGTTCACCATCTGGGTGTGGTTCGACGCGCTGCTCAACTACATCACGGGCATCGGCTACGGCACGGATGAGGCGTGTTTCCAGAAATGGTGGCCGGCGAGCCTGCATGTCATTGGCAAGGACATCACACGCTTTCACTGCGCTTTGTGGCCGGCCATGTGCATGGCTGCCGGTATTGAGCCGCCGCGCCGCGTCTTCGGTCACGGCTTCGTTTATGCCAAAGGCGGACAGAAAATCAGCAAGACACTCGGCAACGTCGTCGAACCGATGGATCTCATCACCAAGTTCAGCGCCGAGGCATTCCGCTTCTACTTCCTGCGCGAATGTCCGTTTCCCGGTGATGGCGAATTCAGCTGGGAGCGCTTCATCGAAGTGTGCAATGCCGATTTGGCCAACAACCTCGGCAATCTCTACAGCCGCGTCACGCGCTTGCTGATCCAGAACTACGATGGTCACCTCGATGACACCGCCACCTTGGAGCCGGGCGAGTTTTTCACGGATACCGACATCGAAACCATCGTCAAGCAGGTGCAGGACCACGTGGAGGCGTGCCAGTACAACCAGGCGCTGCAACTGATCTGGCTGAAACTGCTCGACCCGGCCAACCAGTACCTCGACCGCACCGAGCCGTGGAAACTGGTCAAAACAGACAAAACAGCGGTCAAAAGGATTCTGTACGACATGGTAGAGCAGCTGCGCGGTGTAGCTATTTTGCTCAAGCCATTCGTGCCGCGCCTGGCGGAAACGATTTACACTAGTTTCAACTTCCCGCAGCCGTGGGACAGTGTGCGTTACGAAGATGTCTGGGTCCATCCTCGGCAAACGGAAGATCTGCGGCTGGTAGCAAAATTGGAGGGCGGCAAAGTGAAACCGCTGTTCATGCGGATCGTGTGACGATTCGGCGACGCAGCCGTACTATCAGCTGAGAGATCGCCCAGATCACCAGTGCCCACGGCAGCAGGACACATAGACCGAGAATCAGTATCCGCAAACTCCACAACAAGACTGTGAAGCTATCCGAAAGTCCACGCCGCACGCTTGGCACGATGCCTTTATCGCTGGGCACGATTAGCTCCGCATTCGACAGCGTTACATCCAGGCGAGCGACGGCCAGCGAGCTATCAGGAACCTCTGGATGTTTGACGATCTGCTGCACCCGTACGATTCCGGCTGATTTCAGCGCGTCGAGCAAATCGCGGACTTCCGCTATCGGTACGTCATAGATCAGCTTGCCAGTGACACGGCCGTTGCGCTCGCGGGAAATGTTTGCTTCCACGGTGCGACCCTCGTGCTTGCCGGACAGCGCCGACAGCATCGCCGTTGTCTGGTCTACATCGGCCACCTCAATGCCAAACGTGTAGGTTTCACGCGGCGGGATGGTCGCTTGATTGAGAAATGTCACCTGCCAGCGCACTTTACTATCAACCACATTTTCGGCCTCGGCAGCCCGGCTCACTTTGCGTGTGTAGACGACGCCAGCCTTGAGCAAAGCGGCACGGACAGCGTCTTCATCAGCGCGGCGGACCTCGAAATCGAGCGTTGCCGTAACGTTGCGGCGGTCCTGTTCGTTGAGCTGGGCATTGTGGACGCGGCCCTTGACCTTGAGGACCGCTTCTTGCACCAGGCGATAACTGGCTGCCACGTCGGTGCAGGCCAGTTGCAACTCGTCGGTCTCGCGCGCCGTCGTCGCTTCCAAAGTCCACAGCTTTACGTGGAAACCGCGTTTCTTGCGCGTGGTCTCGACATTCGTGGTCTCGCGTACTTGCAGAGCCATCACTTCGCCAGCGCTCTTGATGTCCTCGAGCACGGCGTCGGCCAGCGTCGTTTTCACCTGGAATTGCAGATCGCCCTGTGTCTGGGCGCCGTGCGTGCTGGTGAGATTGGACGACAGGACGCGGCCGGCTGCTTTGTCCACGCGCGCCAAGAGCGTTTTCATGGCCGTTTCGACATCGCTACAGGCCAGATTGAGAAAGATAGTCTCGCGCGGTGGAACGTCGGTCAGATTGTAAAAATGAACATGAAAACGCGTGTCAGCGCGTTTGACTTTGGTCCCCCCTTCACTTCCCTCAATAATGAGGGAGGAAGAGGGGGGGATGCCGCCTTGGGTTTCTTCCAGGCGTGAGATGTCAAAGCGGGCCACGGTACCGAGTTGTTTCAGGCGATCGCGCAATGGACCCGCTGCGTCTGGCGCTACCTCAAAATCCAAGAGAGCGCTGAACTGTCCCTGCGACGGCTGTTTCAATTCTGCACGGGTGATACGTCCCTTGGCCTCGCGTACCGCCTTCTGGGCCGCTTGTAATGCCTGGTCCACGTCCTCGACTTCGATGCCCATGTGCACCTGTTCGCGCTCGATAACGGCGAAGGGGGCCGTGATTTCCTTCTCGTACAAGTGGATGGTCAGTGTACTGAGTGCAACCTGATTGGCGTAATAGCGCAGCTCGCCCTCGATCTTTTCGATGCGAGTTCGCCAGTTACCCAACTCCTTCTCGGCAGCGACGAGATCTTTGATTTCACCCTTGCCGGTCTTGATGATTTGCAGCAGTCGTTCTTCCATGGCGCGGGCAGCCTTCAGTTCGCTTTCCAGATCGGTATACTGTTTGGTGATGTCCAGGCTGCCGATGCGCTGATTTTTCAGCTCGCCACTTTTGCCGAGGTTAGCGCGCAGCTCCTGGATCAGCTCATCAAGGTTTTCCGGCGGCACACGGACGACGACGGAACCGCGCACCTTGCCATTGGCCAGCTTGTCGCTGTTGACGGTAGCGATGAAGCCGCCCTTGATGTTCTTGACCAGCCGCGTGATCGTGGCCACGGCAGCATCGAACGACTGCACTTCATATTCGAGTTCGCCAGTGCGGATGACTTTGCGTGGATTGGGCTGCTCCGATGGTTTGCTCTCCAGCACCTCCTTGCCATTCCTATTGTCGGCCACAAAATTTGCGTCTTTTTTCTGCTTTTCTTCTTTCCTGTCTTCGAGCTGCCTACGGAGTTCCAATCCGAGTTCCCATCCTTTACGTTGTAAATGGTTTTCGGCGAGCGTTCTTGCAGCTGCAACTTCGGTTTGTTGATCCAACATCTTGTTGGGTTGGAAGCCGAAGTTCGGCTGCTTGTCTGTTGGGTCCGCTTGGAATTGTGGAACGAATTCGCGCTTGACCTCTCCCTTTGTTTGCGTGGGCGTGCTCAATCCACCCAGGGAACCCTTTCTAGCTCCCTTGTCCCTGGTATCAAGATCGGTTCCGCGCTCCGGCGCCGAGCCAGCAGATGGCTCCGGCGCGGTGGGCTTGCCATCGAGGAGCGTTTGTAAATGCACGCGCTCCGGCGCCGAGCCAGCAGGTGTCGGCAGCTTGTGGGAGTAGCGGTCAATGTCCTCGTCTCTTTTCCCTGCTTCTCCCGTTTCGCCGAGACGCTCGAGCGCCCTTTGACGCGATTCCTCGGCGAGCTTGGCCACGACGTCTTCCCCAGTTCGGGTATGTTGGGCGATTTCAGAATCCAGCATGAGGACAGGCGGGATCCGTGCCGCTTCTGAAGGTGCTGCCCTACCGTTACCAAGGATCTGGTTGGCCAGCGCGCCGGTGAGGCCGATCAGCACCAGTGCGGCAGCGGCAACAACCAGCCACCCCGGCGGCGACAGACGCCATCCCCCTGCGGGGCGAGTCCGCAGCGTTTGGATGACGCGATCCTCCAAAGACGGGCTTGGCCGCACTTCGACGAACAAGTCGAACAGCGTAGCATCGAGCGCGCGGGCATTGGCCAAGGCAGCGGCACAGGAGGCACACTCGGCTGTGTGTTGTTCGAGGCGCTCGCGCTCAGCCGGCTCCAGACCGCCGGCCAGGTAAGCAGCGAGGTTTTCCTGAATCCAAGTGTGGTCGAACATAACGACAATCCTCTGCTTCGGTTGGCCCCGCCGCGCAGCGGGGTTAGCTGATTATTCCGGGCGGTAGGCGCTCGCGCAACAGCTTCAAACCACGGTGGAGCAATCCGCGCAGCGAGCCGTTGGTCACGCCCATTTGCATCTGGATGGTCTCATAATCGGCACCGGTGAGGTAGCGCAGCGTCAACGGCAAACGATATTCTTCCGGCAGCGAGCGAAGCACGGCCAACACCTGTACCTGCAGCTCGCGGCGCGCAAGCTGTTCATCGGGCGGCGGTGTCTTGTCTTCGACGTGGGCCAAGGCTGCGAGATCGGTCCGCGTGGGAGCGGTGCGTTTCTTGCGCAACTCACGGCGGAGGGAATCGATCAGCACATTTTGAGCGATGGTCAAGAGCCAGCTGCGAAAGGCCCGGGGTTCGGCCAGCTTGCCCAACGAGCGGAAGGCAGTCAACAGTGTTTCTTGCAGCAGATCCTCGGCGCGGTGAACATCGCCTGTTTCCAAATACAGGCGCGCAAACACCAACCGCGATGTGCGACGGACCAACTCCTCGAAGGCGGACCGATCGCCGTTCTGAGCGCTACGCACCAAGGCTTGTTCGGGATCGCTCATCGTGTCTCCATAAGAGAAGACGCGATTCCATCCACCGGCGCGCGCAAAAAACGCCAAAGGACGTCAAGAGAAGAAGAAATGAGAGAAGAATCAAAAGCAAAGGAACGTCATTTGGGCACCCGTTGATCTGCTGGTTTCTTTCTCCCTTTTTCTTCTTTTTCCGGCGTCCTTGGCATCTTGGCGGTTAATCATTTATTCGCCGCAGCCACGAGCGGTAAGGAGATTGGCCCGCAAAGCGATCGGAGGACAACGACCCAGATCTTCATGGACCGGCGTAGGAACGTGGGTGGCGCGGAGGACGAGCAAACGCTGCTTCCAAATGGGCGAGACGGTCGACTGCTCTTCTTCTTGCGTCAGGAAGAATTGTTCACCCAGTGTGTCGCCGTTTTCCACCAGTGCGCCCAGGACGACGTATTCGTTAGGCACAACGGTCAGCGTCCAGCCCAGCCAGGGATAGATCTCTTCCGCTTGCTGCTCTTGGCGGTCCCAGCGGAACACGCCGTTGGCGTCACGTTTCGGCACGAACGCTGTCTCCAACTCGCCGTGCTTAAGGCGCGGTGTGAAGTGCAAACGGATACGGCCCTCGCCAGCTAAAGACGGCACAACCTCCAGCTCGCACTGCGCTTTCTCGAAGGCAAGGGTTGTGGAGCGGTCGTCATGAAGGAGACGATATTGGCACTGCGGCCACGGTGGACCGCACGACAGGACCGTTGCGTGGTCGGCATGCAGTTGAATTCGCCGCGTTTGACAGCTGCGCTCGGAAGTCAGCAGATCATGCAGCCTGGACGGCAGCAAACCGCCGACCTGGCCAACGCGGAAGCCATTTTGTTCCAGCGCTGTTTTGCGCTCCAGGCTGACGGCCGGCTCGTTCTCGATGTGGACGACTTCCTCGTCCGCCTCGTTCCATAGCTCGTGATTGAGGAAAACATCGCCGTAGGGCCGCTCGATAACGGCGATATCGAGGTAGACGACGTCCTCACCGACCACGCCGGCCAACAGCGGGCCAGAGGAGCGCGTGGCGCGGTCCTTGTTCCCGAAGAGGCACCCCCCCAGCGCTCCCACCGCCAAGGCGATCAGTACAACCAGCCAACGGCGCATACGGGCTTCCCTGTCACACTCGAGTGACTTGAAGGCGAAGGACAATAGCCACTCACTTCTCTGCTGTCAAGAGCAATAGGAGTGCTGATCGCCCTTGTTTTTTCTGAAGCAAGTAGGCATTATCCGCTCCGCCTTTTTGCTATCAGGAGATTGACAGGGAGATCGAGCGCATGTCGAAAGGAGTTGAGCGCAAGACGGTACTGTATTTGATCCGTCACGGCGCTACCGAGGCCAACTTGGCGCGTCCGCCACGTCTTCAGGGCCGGCGTCACAATCCGCCGCTATCGCGCCTGGGCGTGCGCCAGGCCGAGGCGACGCGCGATTTGCTGGCCATTCGGCCCATCGATCGCTGTTATACCAGTCCGCTCTTGCGGGCTATGCAGACCGCGGCCATTGTGGCCGCGCCGCACGGCCTGACGCCGCAACCGCTTGATGCCCTGATCGAATGCGATGTGGGCCATTGGGAAGGGCTGGATTGGCAAACCATTCGCGCTCTGGATACCGAAGGGTTCCAGCGCTTCCATGCCAATCCAGGTGAATTCGGCTATCCGGGCGGCGAATCGTTCCGTGACGTGTACAACCGCGTGACGCCGGCCCTCGATGAATTGCTCGACATTCATGCTGGCGAATCGATTTTGGTGGTGGCACATCACATCGTTAATCGCACCTATCTGGCCGGACTTCTCGGCTTGGAGCCAAACCAGGCCAATCAGGTGACACTGGATAATTGCGGCATCTCGGTGGTTGTCCGTGATGGTGTCGAGACGACAGTGAACACGCTGAACGCGGCGTTTCATCTTCAGGGCGTCGCCGCGTGACAGATGGACTCTTTTCTCTACCATGATCTCATAGATTATCTGCATTGACCGCCCGCTGAACATGTGAGAGATTCATGCACGCACGCCAGGTTGTCCTCCCCGAACCGTATCAGGCCACCGTCCGCGAGGTCGAGCTGCCGCCGCCGGCCGCCAATCAAATTCTCGTTGCTACCGAAGTTAGCGCCGTCAGTGCCGGCACCGAGTTGGCCGTGTGGACTGGCACGCATCAATGGTTGAAAGATCCCACTCTACCGGACTGGAAATTTCCCTTTTGTCCCGGCTATAGCGCGGCAGGAACCATCATCGCCGTCGGCTCGGCGGTGACCGGATGGAAGCCAGGTGATCGCGTCAGCTATCCCGGCAATCATGCCTCCGCTGAGCTGTTGACGCTCGGCCACGAGCGCGGCCGTTTGTGGCGTCTGCCGGACAATCTCGATATGGAGAAAGCCTCCGTAGCCTGCATTGCCCGCTACGGCCTGGGGGCAGCGATCCGCGTCGGCCTGACGCTGGGCCGCTCCGCCGCCGTGTTGGGTTTGGGCATCATTGGCCAGTTCGCACTCCGTTGTCTGATCGCGGCGGGCGCGCATCCCGTAATCGGCATCGATGCCGTGGCCATGCGGCGGCAGGCCGCCCTTGCTGCGGGAGCCGACCATGTTATTGATCCCTCAGGCGGCACTATCCGCGAGCAGTTGGCACGCTATCTGGACCAGCGCGGCGCCGAAATCGTCGCTGACGCCACCGGCGTGCCGGATGCCGTGCCCCTGGCCATGTCGCTGGCCTGCGATGGCGGGCAGGTCGTCATCGTCGGCAGTCCGCGCGGACGGGCCAAAGACGTCAATTTCTACGACGATTTGCATCGCCGTTATCTCGAAGTCACGGGCGCCCACGGCAACATGCTGTTCGAGCCAGCCCACACGCGCCTGGCCGGCGCCTGGGATATCAACAAAGCGCAGAAATGGCTCTTGGCCGCACTTGCCTCCGGCCGACTCAATCTCGACGGTCTCATCACACACCGCATCGAGGCCGCAGAACTGGGCCGCGCTTATGATGGATTGCTCCAGAAAAAAGAGGCGTACCTGGGCGTGGTATTGCACTGGACGGAAACTAAGAGCTAACAGAAAGAACCGTAGGGCACGCTGGCAGCGTGCCCTACGTAGCCCTAATTCTTTGGAGGCAGTCCCCAACAGTTTCCTTTCGCTGCTCAGGGATTAAACAGGGCGAAGAAGCCGTTCACCACTCCGTAAAACTCGTAGACACCGGCGGCCGCAGCGGTCTGGCTATGGCTCCAGGAATAGCTAAGGTTGGAGTACTGGAAGGCGGAGTAAGCGCAGAAGTCGGCCAGGAACCAGTCCCAGACGCTCGCGGGCGGAGTGTTGTAGGCCTGGTTCGCATAGTATTGGGCTTCGGCGGCGAAGAAGTAGGCCAAGTAGGAATCCAGTGTGCCCAGAGCCTGGTAATTCAGAGACGCCAGGGAATAGCCGGCGTTGAGGTCGCTCAAAGCCATCTGGGCGAACACCGAGTGGGGGAAGCCCGGAGCGGGAACGGGAGCAGGAGGAGCAGGAAGGGGAGCAGGAGGGGGAGCAGGAATGGGAGGCGGAGCCTCCGGGATGAAGATCTCGTAGGCGCCGTGGCCCCAGGTTCCCGCAGCCAACACACTCTGACTGGAGTCCGAGGAGTCCGGGACCAAACTCATACTGCGCACCTGAACATTCGGGAGGTTAGCGCCATATCGTGACCAGGACCAGGATCCTCCAACATTGGAACCTGCATAAACGCCCAGGTCCGTGCCTACGAGCAGGGCCGGCTGCCCTTCGATGATCCCCTGCTGAATACACCAAACGGGCACGTCGGGGAGGTTGCCGCTAATGTCTTGCCAGCTGCTGCCCCCATCGGTGGTCATCCAGACGTGGCCACCGACGCCGGTCGTGGGAGCTGTGACATCGCTGAAGTTGGCGACGGTCACGTAGGCAACCTGAGAGTTGTTCGGAGCGACGAGGATATCGGAGAACCTCAAGTCATCCTGGAAAGTGATGGTGTCCCCCTCAGTCAAGGTGAAGCCGTCCCCTCCCGCGACGCCTGTGAAGCTGGTCGCGGTCTTTCCCGTGTAAGTGAGGACAACGACTTTTCCATCCGCAGTGTGGACGAACAGCTGTCCGGAGTCAGGGAAATGGACCGTACTGTCCACGTTGATGGTGCTCTGCGGCAGCGGTCCAACGGAAGACGCGGCGACGTGTGCAGTGATGATGGCAATCGGATAACTCGTGTTCCAGCTGGCGTTGCCGTTGGGGGTGTCGCCGGTCACACCGTTCGTCGTCGTCAGGAGGTACCCCCCACGCAGACCAACGTAAACAGTCCCCGGACTGGCCGGGTTCACGCCGATGCTGTCCACCGGGGTGCTGTCGATCACGAAGTCGTTCTGAAGCGCCTGTTCTGTCGGCACCCAGCCGTTGCCCGACGTGCCCAGGGTGGGGCTGCCGATCAAGGACCAGGTCTGGCCTCCGTCGGTAGACAGCCAGAGCGAGCCGTTGCCCTTGGAGTCGCTGCCGCCGTACCACAGGTAGTGGGCGTGCTGGCCGTTGATGGTGACAGGTTCCATCAGGTAGGTGACGCCGGGAAAATCTCCGATGATAGCATCATTTGCCCCATCGTTGCCGGGCTGGTTGGTATCCGAGAAGTAGACGTCTGAATTCAGGGCATATGGCTGGGTAGGTGCGAAGGGATCCGTATTGGAATTGCTCTTCCTCAGCACGCCACCGACCGAGAGGTAGACCGTCTCGTAAGGTCGAGGCGTCGGGTCGATATAGACCAAGCTGCCGTCGTCGTTGCTGGCGGCCTGCCAGGGAGTCGCCCCTGCGTCGAGCGTACGAATATTGCCGTTGTCCTGCACGCCGCCGTACATTTGGCTGGTGTTCGTGGGATTAATTGCGATCCCGTAGAACTGGCCCAGCGGCAGGTTGGTGTTCAGGTCAGCCCAGGAAAACGCCGGTAGCGCCTCGGGGTCGAATTCCCAGACCCCGCCGTCCGAGCCGTCCACCACCGTGTACAACGAGCCAGAGCCGCTGGCCGTCGGATCGAGGAGGATGGCATGGTGATCGACGTGGATGGACGGCCCGTACCCCTCGTCCTTGGCTGCCAGATCGTTCACCGTCACGTTTTGGGCACTGCCGTCAGCGTTGTTGATTTGCAGGAAGGCGTCCTCGCCCGAAGCATAAACCTGCACCGTTCCTGGCGTGAGGGTGTAAGGATTGACCGCCAAGGCCGTGTCGTAGTAGCCTTGGTTGCCGACGTAATTATACTTGGAACTGTCTTCGAAGCCGTTGGGCGTGGGCAGGTCGAATCCGGGGACAACATTCCAGACAGCAGTCGTATCGTCTGGAAGGCTCCCTCCGACGGTGACGTAGCCGAGTTGATACAGGCCACCGATCTCCGA
>Ga0070737_10004745_pt1 | contig 13372 bp, 10 predicted proteins | sample Coa_R1_10_FD_66438 | JGI IMG/M metagenome (GOLD analysis project Ga0070737, IMG submission 66438) | Surface soil microbial communities from Centralia Pennsylvania, which are recovering from an underground coalmine fire - Coalmine... | ecosystem: Environmental > Terrestrial > Soil > Unclassified... | reverse complement strand
TCGCCGTCGATCTCCGCGGTGACCAAATCGCCAATGATGTCCTCGGTCGGTGTGAGTTTGCGCGCCTCGATCTGCTCGAGGAAGTAGTCCTTCAACGCCGCCGAGGCCTCGAAGGCGCGTTCGTAATTGACTGTGTAGCTGATCAATTCCACTGCGCGCCGGTGGAACATCGGCAGGTCTGCCTCCGGCAGGCCCAAGAGCTTTGCGATGACTCGGGTGGGGAACTCGAACGTGAACTGCCGGACCAGATCCGCCTCGCCCGCATCGATGAATTCGTCGATGAGCGCGTTGCAGATTGGCCGCACAATCGTGGGCTCCCAGCGTGCGAGGGCCTTCGACTTGAACGCCGCGCTTACGAGGTTGCGGTGGTCGCGGTGTTTCTTGCCCTCCATCGCCAGGATTGTCGGACCCATGAACAGGCCGATCGTGGTGTCGTACATTGCCGAACTGAACACTCGGCCGTCGCGGAAGGCTTTGTTGACGGCGTCGAACGACATGGCGGCGAAGGACCGCTTGGGTCGCAGCGACTCGGGGGTTTTGGAGTAGTCCATCACCGTGCCGTCGTACACCCCGGTCTCTCGGCGTTTCTGTGCGAAGTACGGGTAGGGGTCGCGGAGGTAGCCGACGGGTTTGTCGTCGGTGGCGGCGTCTTGAACTTGACTTTCCACGGCGGCGGCTCCCCGGCTCAGGTAGGCAGTCGTACTGTAAATATTACAGTAGACTACATCGGGTGGAGTCATCTGAGCATCAGGGCATCCAGGCGATGCTTGAGCGCCAGCGGCATGCATTCGCGACGGAGGGGCCGCCCAGCGCCGCGGTCCGGCGCAACCGCATCGATCGGCTGATGGCGCTGCTGCTGGACAACAGCGATGCGTTCATCGAGGCGATGGCCGCCGATTACGGCACCCGGTCGAAGGCGGCGTCGCTGTTCACCGAGATCGTCGGCATCATCGCGGTTGTCGAGCACACCAGAAGCCATGTGGCGCAATGGATGCGCCCGACCAAGCTGATGCGTGTCGCGCGGCTGTGCGGTCTGCGCGCAGAGGTGCAGCCGACACCGCTGGGCGTCGTGGGCATCATCGGCCCGTGGAACTTCCCGGTCAACCTCGTGGTCCTGCCCGCATCGGCGGCGTTCGCGGCCGGTAACCGAGTGATGATCAAGATGTCGGAGATCACCGCACACACCGCGGAGCTGATGAAGGCGACCGCGCCGAAATACTTCGACCCGACCGAGCTCGACGTCGTGGCCGGCGGCCCGGACGTCGCGGCCGCGTTCGCGGCGCTGCCGTTCGACCACCTGTTCTTCACCGGCTCGCCGTCCGTCGGTGCGCTGGTGCAGCGGGCGGCCGCCCAGAACCTGGTGCCGGTCACATTGGAGCTCGGCGGCAAGAATCCGGTGGTCGTTGCGCCGGGTGCCGACATCCGGCGGTCGGCGGCCCGCATCGCCCGTGCCCGAATGGTCAACGGCGGACAGGTCTGCGTCTGCCCCGACTACGTCATGGTGCCCGACGAACACGTCGACGCCTTCGTCGACACCGCACGCGAAACGTTGCGCGAGATGTTCCCGACCATCGTCGGCAACGACGACTACTGCTCGGCCGTCAACCACGCCAACTTCGACCGGATCGTCGGGCTGATCGAGGACGCAGCGGCCAAGGGTGCCTCGGTCGAAACCATTGCCCCCGAAGGCGAGTCATTGCCCGACCGAGCCAGCCGCAAGATTGCGCCGACGATCGTGCGAGGCTTCGACGACCGGATGCGGATCGCCGACGAGGAGATCTTCGGTCCCGTGCTGGCCGTCACCGGATATTCCCGGCTGAGCCAGGCCATCGACTATGTTAACGAGCGACCGGCGCCGCTGGTGGCCTACTGGTTCGGACCGGACGACGACGACTTCCGCACGTTCGTGCGCTACACGCGCAGCGGCGGCGTCGCACGCAACGACTTTGCCGCACAAATGATTCCGTCCGCCGCACCGTTCGGCGGAGTGGGCCGCAGCGGAATGGGCGCCTACCACGGCAAGGCCGGCTTCGACACGTTCAGCCACCACCGCACCGTGGTGGGAAACGATCTGCCGTTTTCCATCACCGGAACCGCAGCGCCGCCGTTCCGGCGTCCTACCCGGCGCTACGCGGAGGCGATGCTGTGGTTGGCGCGCCGTCGAACCCGCCGTCGGCTCGAGAGGCGGCGGTGAGCGTATTACAATCTGCAATATGGGAACGCTTACAATCCGCACTGACCCTGAGGTAGAGCGTGCCTTGGAGGCGCTGACCAGCGAAGGACAGTCGCGTTCTGAGGCGGCTCGTGCGGCGATCCTAGAGGCCGAACGCGCTCGCCGTCGGGCACGGCTGCGGGCTGAGGCCGAGGAACTACGTAATGATCCAGACGACGTCGCTGCCGCACGGAAGCTCGCAGCGGAGATGGACGCCATTCGTGCGTGGTGATCTGTATCGCCTGAAGCCACCCAAGGGTGTCCGTGGTCATGAGCAAGCCGGAGCTCGTTACGCCGTTGTGGTGCAGTCCGACGATCTTCCGCTGTCCACATGGATCATCGCGCCAACCTCGACCGGCCGACGCGCAGCTTCTTTTCGACCTGAGATCGAGATCGGTGGTGCGAGAACGCGTGTGATGGTCGAACAGCTCACCGTGATTGACCCGCAGCATCGCCTCGGAGATTTCGTTGGTCGACTCAACGCCGTTGAGATGCGAGCGGTCGACGACGCTCTTCGAGCTGTTCTTGCCCTCGATTGAGACAATGCCGGCTCAGGCGCCGCTGATCGCCTGCTCGCGAGCCCAGCGGTAGTCCGCCTTGCCCGACGGGCTCCGCTCGATGACCGGCCGGAACACCACCGCCTTGGGAAGCTTGTAGCGCGCCAACGACTTTGCGGCGTGCGCAATCAACTCCTCGGCGTCGGCGTCGGCCTCCTCGGCAAGTGCGACGACGGCGACGACCTCCTGGCCCCAGCGTTCGCTCGGCCGCCCGGCGACCACCACGTCGGCCACCGCGGGGTGCGATGCGATCGCGGTCTCGACCTCCTCGACAAAGATCTTCTCGCCGCCGGAGTTGATGCACACCGAGTCGCGGCCCAGCAGCTCGACGGAGCCGTCTTCGCGGTGGCGGGCCCGATCGCCCGGAACGGCGTAGCGCACGCCGTCGATGACCGGGAAGGTCTTGGCGGTCTTGGCGGCGTCGCCCTTGTAGCCCAGCGGCACGTAACCGCGCTGCGCGAGCCAGCCCATCCCGTCGTGGCCGGGCGCCAGCACCGAGTCGAGGTCTTCGGCGACGACGGAGGTGTCCGGGCCGGGGTTGAACGTGCCGGTCGACACCGCGCCTGTCGTCGACAGGTGGCTCATCTGGGCACCCGTCTCCGACGATCCCACACCGTCGACGACCATGGCGTTGGGCAGCGCCTCGATCAGCCGCTGCTTGACGTACGGGGTCAACAGCGCACCGCCGTTGGCGATCACCGCCAGCGAAGACACGTCGGCAATGCCCTTTTCGATGGCGGCGAGCAGCGGCCGCGCCACCGCGTCCCCGACCACCGTCACCACCGACACCTTTTCGCGTTCGATGGTGCGAACGACGTCGTCGCCGTCCAAATGGTCCACAACCGAGGGGAATACGACCGTCTGCCCCGTGGTCATCGCCGTCATCACCGTCCACTGCGCGGCGCCGTGGATCAGCGGCGGCAACACCATCAGCTTGGTGCCAGGCCCGGCGGTGACCCCCGCGACGATCTCGTCGAGGGAGGCAAACGGCTCACCGGTCACCAGGTTTCGCCCGCCGAATGACGTCATGAAGATGTCATGCTGGCGCCACAGCACGCCTTTCGGCATCCCGGTGGTGCCGCCGGTGTACAGCACGTACAGGTCGTCGGCGGAGTGCTGCACCGGTGGTGGAGCCGGTGAGCTGGATCCGACGATCTTCTCGTAATCGACTGCGCCATAGATCAGTTCGTTGCCGGAGTCGTCGGCGATCTGGATGAGAACACGCAGCTGCGGAAGTTCGGGCAGGACCTCGGCCACCCGCGGCGCGAATGCGGCGTGGTAGATCAGTGCCGTGGCGCCGGAGTCGGCGAGCAGGTATTGCAGCTCGCTCTTGACATACCGGAAGTTGACGTTGAACGGGGCCACCCGCGCCGCGAAGGCGCCGAGCAACCCTTCGACGAATTCGTTTCCGTTGTACGCGTAGAGCCCGAGAAGATCCTGGCCCACCTCGTGCCCGGCGAGCGCCGAGCGTTCGGTGTGGCAGCCCAGCCCACGCGAATGCAGGTAGGTCGCGAGCCGGTTGGACCGCTCGAGGATTTGCGCATACGTGTAGCGCTTGTCGCCCTGAACGACGAACTCGCGGTCCGGGATCGCCGCGGCGACGGCCGCCGCCACCGCGGGTACCGTGAACTGCGTTGTAGTGTCGGACATCGTGCCTCTCACGATTGGTGCGGGAGCAGGCGGACCATCAGGCCGTGGGCCTCGCTGGGCAGCGTGCCGTCGGCTGTCGTCATTGTCGCGCTGACGAATGCCTTGCGGCCTTCGATGCCGGCGATACGGCCGCATGCGGTCAACGGCTGCTCGATCGGGGTGACGTTGCGGTAGTCGACGTGCAGGTAGGCGGTGCGGCTGATCGGTCGGCCCGCCGCAGAGACCACCATCCCCAATAACCAGTCATAGAGAAGTGGTATCACGCCGCCGTGCACCGCGTTGTTGCCACCCACGTGGTAGCGGGTGAAGTGTCCCGCCATCGCGACGCCGTCGGGCCCGGAGTCGGTGATGGTCCACGGCGGTAGCAGCGGATGGCCCAGCCCGGGCAGATTGATGTCGCGGCCAGCCGGTGCCAGTCCTTCCGGGACCTGGTGGTCCTCGAGCAGGGTGCAGAGGTTTTCGACGTGCTCGGCCGCGCGGGCCCACAGCGCGGCGTCTGGGTTGGTGGAGACGGTGAGATCCTGCAGTCGGCGCATCGCCGCCACAAACCGGCCCAATTCCGGTGGCGCGTCGACGGGCTTGAGTTCCGGGAATCCGCCGCGGATTTCGGGCACGGTGCCGGTCATGACGTGTTCCACGCGCCGAGCAGTTGGTCGGTGGTGGTGACGGTGGCGAGCAGCGAGAGCGTGTTGTCGATGACGGCAGCCCCGTACTCGGCGGGGATGCCGGCAACGGCGTCACGCGGCACCACGACGCGGTAGGCGGCGTTGACCGCGTCCATCACCACGTTGGGAATGGCGATGTTGAGCGACACTCCGACCACGACGACGGTGGATACGCCGAGGTTGCGCAGGATCGCGTCGAGGTCGGTGCCGCCCATCGGCCCGACGCCGTGCCAGCGGCTGAGCACCAGATCGGTTGGCTCCGGACCTAATTCGGGCAGCAGGGATGCTCCGGGCGTGCCCGGCGTGATGTCGACGTCGCCGCGGCCTATCGCGAAGATCTTGGCGTTGTGGTTGGAGCCGAGCCCGTCTGGCCGTCGCTGCACCAGGCAGTGCACGACGCGCACGCCGGCCGCCCGGGCCGCCGGCAGCAGCCGCACGATGTTGGGCAGCGCAATGCGGCGGGCCTCTTTCGCCAGGGCGCCCAGCCCGGCGTCAGGCCCGACGACGGCACCCTGGCACTCCTGGGTGATGACCGCGGTGTGGGCAGGTGCCGCGATCTCCTCGAGGGCTGTCACGCCGTCGCCTCCCGCATCCGTGCGCTGATACTAAGGACATTACAGTAGAGATTTCAGGCCGGGCCGGCCCGGCGGCTCGTCCGCACAACCGCTTCGCCGAAGAAGGTGATGAAATCCAGCGCGGCCCGCGGGCTGGAGCCGTCGACGTGCACGACGGCCCAGGTGGCGCCGTAGCTGGCCAACTCGTCGAGCACATCGAGGGCATGCCGCAGCGATGCCTCGTCATCGATGTCGGTGTGCGGACAGACCACCTGGACGTCGACCGACATCGGGTCGCGGCCGGCGTCGGCCAGCCGTGCGCGCAGTTCGTCGAGCGCCGCACCGAATTGCTCCGCGTCCTGGATGGCCGCGGTGCGAATCACCGACGCCATTCCCGCCGGGGCGATCAGCGGCATCCAGCCGCTGCCGTAGTCGACGACGCGCCGCAACGCAACCTTGCTGTTGCCGCCGATCCAGATCGGCGGGTGCGGGCGTTGCGCCGGCGGCTGTAGCCACACCGGCCCGACCGCTTCGAAACCACGGCCGCGGACCGGGGTTTCGGGATCGGTCCAGATCGACCGCAGCGCGCCGAGCGCTTCGTCGAGCAGCTCAGCGCGCCGGTCGAAGTCGACGCCCAGCGCGGAGAACTCCGAGCGCAGGTAGCCGGCACCGACGCCGGCGATCAACCGGCCGCCGGAGACCACGTCGTCGACAGCGTCGGGAAGTTCGCTGGGGTATTCCAGCGTGTACTTCATCGACGCGGCTCCTGCAGGCGGATTATCCGAAGCTGACCCCGGGTCAAATACTGTAACCGCTACAGTAACATCCGAGAGACAGTCGGTCCTGGGAGCAGTGGATGGAAAACCATACCCGGCGGCGCGCGCTGGTGGTGGGCGCGAGCGCGATCGTGATCGCCGCCGGATTCAGGCTGGCCTAGATGTCGAACCGCGCACTCGACGTCACCCGCGAGCTCGCCCTGGTACTGCCGCGCGCGGTGTCGGGCATCACCGAATCGACCGGCTGGTCCCCGGCCTCGCCCCGCGGTGTGCGCCAGCTTGGCGAGGTGGTGATGGACGAGCTTGTGCTGGCGGGCTTTTCGCTGCTGCCGGTCGATCTGGCGGTCAGGCCGCTCGATGGCTGCACCGCGGCGGCCGAGCAGCTGACCGCACTGGGAACCGACGGAGTACACGCCGACCCGCCACGGTTGCGGGTGCGGTCGCTCCGGCGTCGCCGCCTCGGGACGCTGGCGTACGAACAACTGACCTACGAACACGACCCCGCACTGCCGAGCACGCTGGAGACGGCGGGCCTGGGTGGCCCCGCAACCGCGGTGGTGCACCTGTGCCGGCATTGCGACGGGCCGCGGCCGTGGCTGGTGTGGGTGCACGGCGCCGGTCAGGGCAGACCCGACGATTTGTTGGTGTCGCGGGCAGGGCGGCTACAGCGACGGCTCGGCTTCAACGTCGCGGTACCCGTGCAGCCCGGCCACGGCAGCCGGCGCGGCGAGTGGCCGCCCTATCCGGACATGGATCCACTGACCAACGTTGCCGGCATGATGCGCGCCGTATCGGAGGTTCGCGCCGTCGTGCAATGGGTGCAGTCGCAGTCGAGTGCGGTTGTGGTGTCCGGGGTTTCGATGGGCAGCGCGGTGGCGGCGCTGGTGTCGCATTTCGAGAAGGGCGTCGATGCCGTCGCGCTGTACACGCCAATCCTGGGTCTCAACGCGATGATCGCGCAGCACCTGGCGCGCCGGGGCTCGTCGCGGGACGGGATCCGGAAGTTGTTGCAGTCCGAGGTGGTGGCGGCGCTGACGTCGGTGATCGACCCGCTGACTGCCGAACCGGCACCGCCGCCGCAGCGCCGGCTCATCGTCGGAGCCTGGCATGACAGGATGGCGATGCGCGAGCCCGCCCTTGCGCTGCAGCAGCGGTGGCGCGGCCAGTTCCACTGGTACGACGGCAGTCACGTCGGGCACATCTTCTCCCGTCGCGTGCAGGCGGTCTCGGAGCGTTTCCTGCGCGGGGTAGTAAAGGAGTTGGGTATTGACCGAGCGGGTATTTAACGAGTTGGGCTACTACCTGCTTGCCGGGGCCGGCGGTGAAGGGCCCGCGACATTGATGGACGAGGCCCGTCGCGGCGAGGAGCTGGGCTTGGGCACCGCGTTCATCTCGGAACGCTGGAACGTCAAGGAAGCGTCGTCTCTGGTCGGCGCCGCGTGCGCGGTGACCAGCCGCATGCAGATCGCCACGGCCGCAACCAATCACAACACCCGCCATCCGCTGATCACCGCGTCGTGGGCGACCACGATGCACCGGCTCTCCGGCGGGCGGTTCACGCTGGGCATCGGCCGCGGGATCGGCGCTATCTACAGCGCGTTCGGCATTCCGGCGGTGACCACCGCGCAGATGGAGGACTGGGCGCAGGTCATGCGCCGGCTCTGGCACGGCGAGGTGATCTTCAACCACGACGGCCCGATGGGCAAGTACCAGGTGCTGTTTCTCGACCCGGACTTCGACGAGGACATCCGGCTGGCGCTGGTGGCGTTCGGGCCCAAATCGCTCGCGTTGGGCGGCCGCGTCTTCGATGACGTCATCCTGCACACCTATTTCACCCCGGAAACGTTGCAGCGCTGCGTCAGAACCGTCAAAGACGCCGCGGAAAAGGCGGGCCGCGACCCGTCCAGCGTGCGGGTATGGTCGTGCTTCGCCACCGTGGGTGACCATCTTCCCGAAGAGGTGCGGCTCAAGAAGACGGTCGCGCGGCTGGCCACCTACCTTCAGGGCTATGGCGATCTGATGGTGCGCACCAACGGCTGGGATCCCGCTGTGCTGCAACGCTTCCGGGAAGAACCGGTGGTAACGTCGATCGCGGGCGGCATCGACCACAAGGCCACGCCCGAGCAGATCGAGCACATCGCGACGTTGATTCCCGACGAGTGGTTGGAGCCCTCGGCCACCGGCTCGACGCAGCAATGTGTCAACCGCATCCGCAAGGAATTCGACTATGGGGCCGATGCGGTGATCCTGCACGGCGCCACACCCGACGAGCTCGAGCCGATCGTGGCCGCATACCGCGCCGTGCAACCATAAGCGGCCGGGCCACGCCGCGAGCGTGCGCAAACCCGGCGACACGCTCGGCGTGTCGCCCGGGAACACGCACGCTCGCGGCAAAAGGGGGTTACGGGAGGATGACCGTGCGGATCGCCGGCTCGGGGGCGGCTTGGCGGCTGTAGATGCCCCGCTGCAGCGCGGCTAGCAGCGCGTCGCGCGTCTCGCGGGGATCGATGAGCTCGTCGAATCCCATGTGCTCGGCGGACCGGTACGACGCCTGCAACTCCGCGTTGCGCAACCTCGCCGAGAGGTCTTCGCCGGCGTGCGACGCCCGGCTCAACGCGGCGGCGCTCATCGCTCCCATCGTGGCGCCCGGATAGGCGAATGTGGCTACCTGCGAGTCGAATCCGAGCAGCGACATCACCATCGACCCGAACCCGTAGGCCTTGCGCAGCGTCAGGTGCAGCTTGATCGTGGTGGCCGCGGTCTGCGCGGCGAACATCCGTGCGCCGGCCCGCAGCACTCCGGAGCGCTCGGAGCGGCTGCCCGGCAGCATGCCGGGATTGTCGGCCAAGAACACGATCGGTAAATGGAACGAGTCGGCCACCATGATGAAATGTGCTGCCTTGTCGGCGGCGTCGGCGTCGATCGAGCCGGCCAGCACCTGAGGCTGGTTGGCCACCACCGCCACCGGATGGCCACCCAGATGCGCCAAAGCGCAGATGATCGCCCGGCCGAACTGCGGCTGCACCTCGAACCAGTCGGGCCGGTCGAACACCACGTCGAGCACCGCGCGCATGTCGTAGACGCGCCGGTTGTCGCGCGAGACGATGTCGAGCAGCTCCGGCGTGGGCCGCGGTCCTGTGGTGTCGTCGGCGGGCAGCGACGGCGGGTACGACCACGCACTGGGCGGGAAATACGACAGGTAGCGACGAACACTGTCGAGCACCCCTTCGTCGTCCTCGGCGACGTTGTGGATCACCCCGCTGGGCAACGCGACATCGGGTCCGCCGAGGTCTTCCTTCGAAATGTCTTCGCCCGTCGACTCTTTCACGACGGGTGGGCCGGCTGTGAAGATGGCGCCCTGGTTGCTCATGATCCGGAAGTCGCACACCGGCGCCACCAGGGCGCCGTGTCCGGCCGACGGGCCGAGTACTGCGGCGACGGTGGGGACCCGCCCCGAGCACTGCGTCTGGGCGAGCAGGTCGGTTGGGCTGCGCCCGTAATGGCCGCCGGTCGGGCGGAAGCCGGCGCCCTCCAGCAGCATCACCAACGGAATCTTGTCGCGCAGTGCCAGTTCGGCGATGCGGTACCGCTTGGAATTACCGCCCGGCCCGATGCTGCCCGCCAGCGTGGTGAAGTCCTCGGCGCCGACCATGACGGGAGATCCGTTGATGCAGCCCGACCCCACCACGATCGCGTCCGCGGCCGCCTCGCCGCCGACCAACGTGCCCACTTCGCGAAACGTGCCGGCGTCCAGCAGGTACTCCAACCGTGCCCGCGCGTCGAGCTTGCCTTTGCCGCGGTGCTTGGCCAGTCGCTCCGGCCCGCCCATGCCCCGCGCATACTGACGACGGCGCTCGAGATCGTCGAGCGTTTCCTCCCAGTCCGGGGGCTTGGTCATCGCATGTCCTCACTCGTCTACGGGTTGCCTAGAGCCTAACCTCCGTTGACCATACTGAATCGCTTACTGTAGCGTCGGCGACATGGGTATCGCGGCGTCGCAGACGCGATGAGGGTCGACGGCGGCCTATTCGGCGACCTCGCCCGGGTGCCGGAGCGGGCCCGCGATTTGGAGCAGCGGGGCTACGACGGCTGCTGGACGGGCGAAATCAACCACGACCCGTTCCTGCCGCTGCTGCTGGCCGCCGAACACACGTCGCGACTCGAATTGGGCACCAGCATTGCGGTGGCATTCGCGCGCAACCCGATGATCGTCGCCAACCTCGGCTGGGATCTGCAGAGCTATTCGCAGGGCCGCTTCATCCTCGGGCTCGGTACACAGGTCAAGCCGCACATCGAAAAGCGCTTCAGCATGCCGTGGAGTCACCCGGCGCGGCGGATGCGCGAATTCGTGCTGGCGCTGCACGCGATCTGGTCGACGTGGAAGGACGGCGCCCCGCTGCGATTCGAGGGCGAGTTCTACACCCACAAACTGATGACACCGATGTTCACCCCCGAGCCGCAGCCGTATCCGGCGCCGAAGGTCTTCATTGCCGCAGTCGGCGAGGCGATAACCGAGATGTGCGGCGAAGTCGCCGACGGCCTACTGGCCCATGCCTTTACGACGACGCGCTACCTGCACGAGGTGACCATACCGGCCCTGCAGCGCGGAATGCGGCGTGCCGGCCGGGACCGGGTCGCGTTTGAGGTGGCGTGCCCGGTGTTCGTCGTGACCGGCGACGACGATGCGGAATTGACGGCGAGCGCGGGCAGGGTCCGCAAGCAAATCGCCTTCTACGGCTCGACGCCCGCGTACCGCAAGGTTCTCGAGCTGCACGGGTGGGGCGATGCGGCAACCGAGCTGCATCAGCTTTCCCTGCAAGGCAAATGGGATGCGATGGGCTCGCTGATCGACGACGAAATGCTCGAGGCGTTCGCCGTCGTCGCGCCGGTCGAAAAGCTGGCAGCCGCACTGCGCGACCGATGTGACGGCGTGATCGACCGGGTGATGCCGGCCCTTCCGCACACGCTTTCCCACACCACTGTCACCGCTGTATTGCACGAGTTGCGCCAGTAAGGAGCCGCCATGAGCACACCGACGATCGACGACGCCGCCAAGCTGCTGGCCGACCCGATGGCCTACACTGACGAGCCGAAACTGCATGCAGCACTTGCGCATTTGCGTGCCAACGCTCCCGTGTCCTGGGTCGACGTGCCCAACTACGCACCGTTCTGGGCGATCACCAAGCACGTCGACATCATGGACATCGAGCGCGACAACGAGGTGTTCACCAACTGGCCCCGGCCGGTTTTGGTGACCGCCGAAGCCGACGAGGTGCAGGCCAACATCGGGGTGCGCACGCTGATCCACATGGACGACCCGCAGCACCGGGTGGTGCGGGCGATCGGCGCGGATTGGTTCCGGCCCAAGGCGATGAGGGCGCTGAAGGTTCGAGTCGACGAGCTGGCCAAGATCTACGTCGACAAGATGATGGCCGCCGGACCCGAGTGCGACTTCGTGCAGGAGGTCGCGGTCAACTACCCGCTCTATGTGATCATGTCGCTGCTGGGCATCCCGGAAGCGGACTTCCCGCGGATGCTCAAACTCACCCAGGAGTTGTTCGGCGGCGACGACGCCGAGTTCAAGCGCGGCACCACCCTCGAGGACCAGATGCCCGCGCTGCTCGACATGTTCGAGTACTTCAACGCCGTCACCGCCTCTCGTCGCGAACACCCGACCGAGGACCTGTCCTCGGCGATCGCCAACGCCCGCGTCGACGGCGAGCCGTTGTCGGATATCGACACGGTGTCCTACTACCTGATCGTCGCCACCGCCGGCCACGACACCACCAGCGCGACGATCTCCGGTGGTCTGCACGCGTTGATCGAGAACCCGGATCAGCACCGGCGACTGCGCGACGACCTCGGATTGATGCCGCTGGCCACCGAGGAGATGATCCGTTGGGTCACCCCGGTCAAGGAGTTCATGCGCACCGCCGCCGAGGACACCACCGTGCGCGGGGTGCCGATCGCCGCGGGGGAGTCGGTGCTACTGTCCTACGCGTCGGCCAACCGCGACGAGGACGTGTTCGACGACCCGTTCCGCTTCGACGTCGGCCGCGACCCCAACAAGCACCTGTCCTTCGGCTACGGCGTGCACTTCTGTCTGGGTGCGGCCCTGGCCCGTATGGAGGTCAACAGCTTCTTCACCGAACTGCTGCCCAGGCTGAAATCCATAGAGCTCACCGGTGATCCACAATTCATCGCCACCACTTTCGTCGGCGGCCTCAAACACCTGCCGGTGCGGTACTCATTCTGATAACCGTCCCGGACCACACCATTGTTCTTTCGGTGCGCGTCATCATTTGATGACGCATTTCGAGGAAGTACCTGCTCGTGCAAGATGGACGTTGTGAAGGATCGCGACGTCGACGTGGGCTACGACGAGCACGCGGTGGTGGCGACGCCGCCCAAGCGCGAGGCCGCCGGGGTGAAGGCGGTGCTGGTGTCGCTGCAGCGCGGGCTGGCCTCGATGGGCGCGGTGCGCACGGCGGCGGCGCTGGCGCGGGTGAATCAGCGACACGGGTTCGACTGCCCGGGCTGTGCCTGGCCGGAGGAGCATGGCGGCCGCAAGCTCGCCGAGTTCTGCGAGAACGGGGCCAAGGCGGTCGCGGAGGAGGCCACCAAGCGTGTCGTCACCGCCGACTTCTTCGCCCGGCATTCGATCGCAGACCTACAGGCACGCCCGGAGCACTGGCTCTCCCAGCAGGGCCGGCTCGCCCAGCCGATGGTGCTGCGCCCCGGCGACACCCACTACCGGCCCATTGACTGGGACGACGCCTACCGGCTGATCGCCGACGAACTGCACGCGCTGGACAGCCCTGACCAGGCGGTGTTCTACACGTCGGGGCGCACCAGCAACGAGGCGGCGTTTCTCTACCAGTTGATGGTGCGCAGCTTCGGCACCAACAACCTGCCCGACTGCTCGAACATGTGCCACGAGTCCTCCGGCGCGGCGCTC
>Ga0070737_10004739_pt1 | contig 13392 bp, 9 predicted proteins | sample Coa_R1_10_FD_66438 | JGI IMG/M metagenome (GOLD analysis project Ga0070737, IMG submission 66438) | Surface soil microbial communities from Centralia Pennsylvania, which are recovering from an underground coalmine fire - Coalmine... | ecosystem: Environmental > Terrestrial > Soil > Unclassified ... | reverse complement strand
AGTCTCGGCCTCCACCACCCCAATCACCCGCACATTCAACGCCCTGGCAATCGCTTCCGCGCTCTCGCGCGCCTTCACTGCCGCCTGCGCCACCGCCTCCGATCGAACTTCCTGGTCGTTCCGCAAGCTGAACGAGATACCGTTTATGTCATTGGCTCCCGCCTTCGCTGCCGCATCCAGCAGCTTGCTGACCAGCCGCAAATCGTCGAGCGTGACCAGGACCGTGTTATTCGCGTTGTAACTGATGATCTTGCGCGCTGTGCCGTTCTTTCCGCTCTGATAGTTCGGAGATACGGAATAGCCGCTCGTATTCACCTTTCCGCCGCTTCCCAGCGCACGCTTCAGAGCCTCCAGCATCTGAGCCGTCTCGGTCGCATTCTGCGCCGCCGCTGCTCCTGCCGTCGCCGCCTGTGTTACCACTCCAATATTGATTTCCGCACGGTCCGGCTTGGCCGTGACCGTCGCCTCCCCCGAGGCCCGCACCACATGCAGTGCTTTCGATACATCTGCGCTCCGCGCCGCACTACTTAGAAGAAGAGAGATACAAACGAATCGCACAAGCAACATAGGTTTCACGTTAGCAGCCCGCTGGCGCGGCGGGCATATTGGCTGTACCCTGGTATTCTTACCGATAAATTTTTAGACTGCAAAGGGGCTTCTGACTAGAACGCAAAAAACGATCGCCTTTACCCTGCTGGCGCTATTGCTGTTGGTGATAGCCGGCGGGGTCACCGCCTCCTGGTATCTCAAAGGCCTCGCCCCGCGCGCCAAACAGCGCGTTGTCACCGCACTCGCGCAGCGTTTCGATGCCGACGTCGACCTCCAGTCGCTCGATCTCGCCTTTTTCCCCACCCCCAATGTCACCGGCCAGGGCCTCAGTATCCGCCATCGCGACTGGCAAGACCCGCATCCTATCATCTACATCCGCCGGTTCACTGCCCGAACAGACTTCAGCACCCTGCTCGATCGCCGCAATCACGTCGATCTGGTTCGCCTCGAAGGACTCGAAATTCACATTCCCCCGCGCGGCCGCGCCTCACAACTCGAAGTCCAGGCAGATCATCATCAGGTCGCTAGCTCCGAGCCGGGCCACGACGCCACGAGCCTTAAGTTTCTAATCGAGACCATCGTCGCCGACAGCACAGTGCTTGAAATCGAACCGAAAGTCGAGGGCAAGCGCCCGCTTCGCTTCGATATCCAAAAACTGCGCCTGCAGTCGGTCGCGCCCGGCCAGCCCATGACCTTCGCCGCGCAGTTGACGAACGCGAAGCCGCCTGGATTGATTGATAGCAGCGGCAAGTTCGGTCCCTGGCAGCGCGATGATCCGCGCGCCACTCCGGTCTCCGGCACCTACCGCTTCGAAAATGCAAACCTCGCCGTCTTCAAAGGCATCAGCGGCACGCTCGCTTCCACCGGCAGCTATAACGGCGTGCTGCAGCACATCGATGTGAATGGCTCGACCGACACTCCGAACTTCGCCCTCAAGCGCGGCGGCCAGCCCGTTCACTTGATGACCAGGTTCCACTCAGTTGTGAACGGCACCGACGGCGACACGGTGCTCGATCCTGTCGAGGCGCGCTTCCTGCAGACTGAGTTCCTGTGCGAGGGCGGCGTGATGCACGTCGACGGCACGCCGGGCAAGACGGTGTCACTCGACGCCACCACCAAAAGCGCGCGCATGGAAGATATCTTGCGGCTCATCATCGGCGACAGCAAGCCTTTTCTGACGGGCGCGGTCGATTTTAAAAGCAAGATCGTGATTCCGCCCGGTAATGCCGATGTGTTGGATAAGCTCCAGCTCAACGGCGAATTCGGAATTCGCTCGGCTCGCTTCACCAGCCCGGAAGTGCAGCGGCGGCTGCTTACTCTGAGCAATCGCGCACGCGGCATCACGAAAGAAGACGAGGCGGCGCTCGCCCAGCAGACAGTGGCCTCCAATATGAACGGCCGTTTCAAGCTGGACGGCGGAGTCATATCCATGTCTCATCTCGAGTTCGGCGTCCCCGGCGCCGCTATCGATCTGGTGGGCGATTACAATCTGCGCTCCCAGACCATCGATTTCAAGGGCACTTTCCGCATGCAAGCCACGCTCGCCGACACGCAATCGGGCGTCAAGCATTGGCTGCTCAAACCCCTTGATCCGCTGTTTGAAAAAGACGGCTCGGGGTTCATGATTCCCATCCAGATCAGCGGCACCAGAGACCGCCCCGACATCGGCGCCACGATTTTCCATCACCACTTCGAAATACACTGACAGGTGTATGAACAGAATCCTCTCCTGCACCTGCGCTGCCGGCGCGCTGCTGCTCTCGCTAGCGGCAATCTTTGAAGCTCAATCCTCGTCTCACATCGAAAAGCGCTCCTGGGGTACTTTCGACGGAAAGCAGGTTTTTCTTTACACCCTGCGCAATGCCTCGGGTACCCAAGTGACCATTACCAACTACGGCGGCACCATCACCACCATCAAGACAGCCGACCGCAACAAGCAGTTTGCAGATATCGTCCTGGGCTTCGATAGCCTCGACGGGTATACCTCGAAGACCAGCACCGGCTACTTCGGCGCCATCATCGGCCGTTACGCAAACCGGCTGGCGCACGGTATGTTCACGCTCGACGGCAAGCAGTATCAGATCCCAAAAAACGAAGGCGCCAATACATTGCACGGCGGAAATCGAGGATTTGACAAGCGCGTCTGGGATAGCCGGCCAACAGGCTCGGAAACGCCTACCCTGCAACTGCACTATCTGAGCCCGGACGGCGAAGAGGGGTTCCCCGGCAATCTCAACGTCACGGTCGAGTATTCGCTCGATAACAAGAACAATCTGCGGGTCGATTATACGGCGACAACCGACAAAGACACCGTCCTGAATCTGACCAACCATTCTTATTTCAACCTCGCGGGCGCGGGCAGCGGCACCATTCTGAACCACAAGCTGACGCTTGCGGCCGACCGCTTTACGCCCATCGACAGCACCCTCATTCCCACCGGCGCCATCGACAGCGTAGCCGGCACGCCCCTCGATTTCCGGCAGGCCACGCCCATCGGCGCGCGCATCGGCGACAGCTACGAACAGCTCACGCTCGCCAAGGGCTACGACCACAACTTCGTGATTAACAAGAACGGCCAGTCGCTGGCGCTCGCGGCAAAGGTCGAGGAACCCAACTCCGGCCGCGTGCTCGAAGTGCTCACCACGCAGCCCGGCGTGCAATTCTATTCAGGCAATTTCCTGAATGGCAAGACGCAGGGAATCGGCGGCCCGTTCAACTACCGTTCCGCCCTGGCGCTCGAAACCCAGCATTTCCCCGATTCGCCCAATCATCCCAATTTCCCGAGCACCGTGCTACATCCCGGCCAGACCTTCCACGAGACCACGGTCTATCGCTTCTCGGTCGAATAGTCCGGCTCATTTCTGCGCGCGCCGCAGCGTCAACGCGTCGGGCCCCAGACTGGTGTTCTTCAGCTTCTTCCAATCATCGGTTACATGAATCAGCTTGCCGGTGATGTGATTCGATTGCTCGGAAGCGAGGAACGCCACGTGCCCGAGCTGCTGCTCTGGAGACACGCCGCCGGTTCGGCGCGTCTCTTTCGCGGCTGCCACCACGCGCTGTTCCAGCCGGTCGTCGGCGCGGATGATTTCATCCGTCAGATTCGTGTACGCCGGCCCCGGATCGAAACAATTCACCTGCACGTTGGCATCCGACACTTCCACTGAGAGCGACTCAACGAAGCGCACCAGCGCGGCCTTCGAAGTGTCATAGGCCGAAAAGTGAAGCTTCGGCGCATGGTCGCAGTCGCACACCAGAACGATGATTTTGCCCGCGCGCTTTTCCATCATGGACGGCAGCACGGCGCGACACGAATGAACCACGCCGAGCAGGTTGATCTGCAGCGCTTCGCTCCAGGCCCTCAGCGGCGTGTGCAGGAACGCGTTCAGCGGTCCGCTAATCGCCGCCGCGCAGATGAGTATATCGACCGCGCCGCCGAACACCACACGCACCCGGTCGACTGCCAGCGCCAGATGCTCAGGATCGGTGACATCGCCGCGGATGCGCAAAGCGTTGGCGCCCGCCTGTTCGATTTCGATGTGCGCCAGGTCGATCTCCGCCTTACTGCGTCCGAGCAGCGCAATCCTCGCGCCCAGGCGCGCGAAGCCGAGTGCGAAGCGCTTTCCAATGCCGCGTCCTCCGCCGGTGACCAAAACAATTTTGTTCTTGAACTCGCTGCCAGGCGTCACCACAAGCCGATCCAAAAGAGAGCGCCCATGATCTCGACCCTCATGCTTAGCGTTGCTCCAGTTGCTTGATGAGTGCGACCACCACGTCGCCCACCACCTGGAAGCTATGGGCGCTCAACTTGTCCATGGTGTCCTGCGCGGTATGCCAGTAGGCCCCATTCGGGGTTTCCTGGGTGCGCGGGCCGTAGTCGAGGTCGATGATGTCCATGGCGTTCACACCGGCGTTCACAAAGGGCTTATGATCATCCTCGACGCCTCCCGGATCGTGGCGGAAGTATTTCGCGTCGCCGAGCTGGTCGGCGATGTTCCACATTGCTTCCCGCAGCGATTGCGAAGAAGAATCGTCGTCGGAGATATCCAGGTCTTTGTCGCCGATCATGTCTACGTTAATGAGCGCCTTGATGCGGGACAAGGTTCCGTCGGCAGCCCATTTAGCCGCCAGATGGCGGCTTCCGTACAGGCTGTCGGCGGCGGTCCAACTGGCGACCGCTTCTTCGCCGTCGAAGAACACCACGTAGATATCGTCGGGATGTCTGATGGCGGCAACCACGCGCGCGAATTCAATCAGGAAGCCGGTCGAAGAGCCGGCATCGTTGGCGCCGATGAAATGGACCATCGGGATGCGCTTGGTGTCGTAGTGGCCCGTCACCACCACCGCCTTGCCGGAGCTGCCTGGAAACTTCACCAGAATGTTCGCCATCGGCACCGGGCCGGCCGGCGTCTCGCCGGTAAACGCATCGAGCGTGACCTCGCCGCCGGTTGACTTACATTCCGTTACGATCCAATCCCGGAGGCGTTGGATGGCGGGCGAACCGGAGGGCCGTTCGCCGAAGTTGGTGGCCCGATGCGTCAACTGCAACGCGGCGGTGCCTTGAAAAGTAGAACCGGCGGTGGACGTGGTGTGGCCCTGCTGGGCAAGTGCACCAGGGCCGGCCGAGGCCGCCAGTAAACATGCGAGGCGAGCTAAAGTACTGGGCGCGAGCGACCGATGAAGTATACGCATCTAGATTTTCAAAACCGCCATTGCCGCCCGCACAGCGCGTAAGCGCTTTCGGAGAGCAATTGCTGAAGGAAAAGACTGTAGTATTATAACTTTGCATCCGACAGTTCGCCCCAGGATTTTATGGAGTCCGTTGGACAGAAACTCCGCGCTATTCGTTTGGAACAAGGGCTGACGCTCGAGGACATCGGCGCCAAGGCCCGCATCAGCAGGAAAACCCTCCAAGCCATCGAAAGCGACGACGTGGCCGGCATCGGATCGTCGTTCTTCTATAAGAGCTTCGTACGGCAATTCGCGCAACAACTCAAGTTGGAGTACAGCGAGCTTGCCGCCGGGGTGGAGAGCTTGGCCAGCAGCTTGCCGGACCCATTTCCCTGTACAGCCTCGACGGCAGGCGTTCCGCTGCCGTTTGTTCCGTCCCTGCGCAGGGAACGGCCGAAGAAGCTGCGCTGGCTGTATTCGTTCACTTCGTTGATTGCCATGCTGATTGCCTGCTCATCGCTCTATTCGATGTGGCAGAATTCCCGATCGAGCCTGCAGACAAGCATCACCAACTTCGTCAGCTCACTGATCAATCGGCCGGCAGAGCAGCGCAGCTCGGCCGCCATGCCGAACCTTCCGCAGGCCGCCGAACCGGCTGTTTCCGCCTCGTCTGCTGCTGCCGCTGCCGGTGCGTTTCGGGTCGAGTTGTCCGCCATCGAGCGCACATGGCTCTCGATTGTGGCGGACGGAGAGGAGACGTTTACAGGAGTCCTCGAAACGGATCAGACCAAGGTGCTCGAAGGCCACGAGACGGCTCGTATTCGCACGGGCAATGCGGGCGGCCTGAATATTGTGTTCAACGGGAAAGCGCTGGGAAGCTTGGGACCGCGCGGACAGGTGCGCACCGTGGTGTTCACCAAGACCGGCTATGAAACATTCGAACCCGCCGCCGCACCCGCGGCGCACTTGATATTGGCTCCCTTTATCCCGAACGGCGAATAGAGGCCGCTCCGCCGGCCTGCGACGGCACCTCCCGGTTTTTCGCGGCTTTCTGTAGCCGGCGCTTTTGCCGCTCCATCATGATCAATTCGTGGCGGCGGCGCAGCTTGATGCTGGTGTCTACCTTACGCCAGAATTTCCGGAAGTAATCGATTGCGGAAGCCAGCGCAAAGATGACCACCGCCCACATGGCGCCGAGTGCATACGGCCGCAGCTCGGGCCAGCGAATGGATAGCATCACCAGCGTGACGGCAGCCACCTGAAACAGCATCTTGGATTTGCCCAGCTCACCAGCGGCGATGGTAAAGCCTTCCGCTGCGGCAATACTGCGCAAGCCCGAGACCGCAAATTCGCGGCTGATGATAAGGATCACCAGCCAGGCGGGCAGCAGCCGAATCTCTACGAGAGAGATGAGCGCGGCAGAAATCAGCAACTTATCCGCTATGGGATCGAGCAGCATGCCAACCGTTGTTACCTGTTTCCAGCGCCGCGCGAGATATCCGTCTAAAAGATCGGTGGCGGCGGCGGCGAGGAAAACCAACACCGCGAAAAAGTCGTTCGCAACCAGCAGTGTGCTGCCCCAATAGAGACGAAAACGCTGCTGAACCAGCGCCGCTACTAGTAGTGGCACCAGGAAGATGCGAATCAACGTCAGCAGGTTGGGCAAGTTGGTCAATTCAAATCAAATATAAAACAAGGTTAGGCGGGACGGGGCCACTAAATCAGGTCGGCGGCGCGGCGGGCGCGGGCGCGGTTGGGTTGCGGCTTTGCGCGGGCGCGGGCGCAATTGGGTTGCCTTGCGCGGACGCGGGCGCGGTTGGGTTGCGGCTTTGCGCGGGCGCGGGCGCGATTGGGTTGCCTTGCGTGGGCGCGGGCGCGATTGGGTTGCCTTGCGCGGACGCGGGCGCAATTGGGTTGCCTTGCGCGGGCGCGGGCGCAATTGGGTTGCCTTGCGCGGGCGCGGGTGACTGAGCGGGAGCCGGATTCTTAATGGTGGTCGCACGGCCGGCGCTATCGCCGCGCAGCCAGATATAAAGATCCGCCGGCGGCCCGGACTGCTCGGGAAGATGGATGGTCAACGATTGCTTCTGGCCTTCACCGGCGAGCGGTACCGGCAAACCCGGCACATCCACGCCGGTGTTCTGGTCCCAGCCGGCCTTTTCGATCATCTCCAGGTTGCGGCCGATCAAGGTATAGACATGCATTCCGGAGGGCGCCGGGCCGGTGCTGACGGTGAAGGAATCGATCTGCGGAAGGCGCACGATATGCGCGAGGATGAACGGCTGCGACTTCCCCGCCCTGCCGCTGTTGATGACGGCTTGAAGCGAACAGCCCGCCGGGAGCGCGCTGGTATCGAAAGAAACGAAGAACTGGTCCTGCGATAGCTGCTGCAAGCTGTAAGCGGCCGTCTGTTCTCCGATGCGCAGCGTCGCGCCGGGTGCGTCGCTATCGGCGCAGGCGAGCTCGAAGGTGCTCGAGCGCGCGATGTTCTTGACGTCGAGCATGGCCGTCAAGTTGTATCCCGCGGGAAACTCGTTCGGACGAGTCGTAATCATCATGCCTGCCGGAAGCGACAGCTTTGAGCTGGCGATGAGCGGCAAAGGTCCGGTGATCTGCAGCGCGTCGGCAAACGTGAGCGGCTCGCTGCGGTCTTTTATATAGGCCTGGACAGGAAGCGCGGCGCCCGGTTGGGGGTTCGACTTCAACTGTACGGTGAGGTTTCGTTCGTTGCCGTTATCGGTGACGGCGCCGAGGTCCAGCACCGCCTCAGGCGCTGCGAGGCTGGCCAGTTCCTCCAGCCGCTCCCCCTTGAGGACGTAATGCTGGGCAGCAACTCCCTGGTTCGCAAGGATGGGAAGGTTGTCGATTTTCGGAGGATTCGGCAGGATCTTGAAATCGACGGGATGGCTCTTGCCGTCCTGCTGGGCGATGAGCAGCGCGTATTCGCCGGGGTCGCGATCGTGGGTATCGATCTGCACATCCAGGCGCTCCTGCGGACCTTCGCGCAGGCCTTTGGGGAGTATGAACGGCGCCGGCTCGGCCGTGGCAAACTCATCGCCGAGCTTCTTGACTTCCACTTTGGTGGTGAACTCGAAATCGGCTCCCGCGACGGTGACGGGGATCTTGCCGCCTTTGGCGACCAGCACGTCCTGCGAGGCCGGGGTGAGGCGAGCTTGTTTGAAGTCGCTCAGCGGGCGCACGTGCACATCGCCGGCGGCTTCGAACGGGGTCCAATCCCAGTAGCCTGCCAGATGGTAGTCGCCGGGCGGAAGGTTGGATTTGGTGAGGTCGATTTCAAGCGCCTTTTGATTTCCGAGCTTCAAGACAGTGACCGGGCACTTGGGTCCTTTGGGGCTGGCCAGTGTCCAGGCGCGAGCGCGTTGGAGGTATTTCCATTCGGGGTCGGGAACTTCGACGGGCAGGGGCGATTTCCCGGCGGCGGGAATGTAGTTGGCGTTTTCGATATGAATGGCGGGCACCGGGGTATTGGGAATGCGGCTGGCCCAGATGTAAGCGACGCGGGTATGCGGCGGCGCGGGATTGGATTGGCCGCACAGGTTGACGCCGGTTTTCGGCAGAGCCTCGGCGAAGGAAGAACGGAACTGCGTATCAGGAAAGGCGATGGCGCGCAGATCGAGCAGCATGGCGGTGCCGCCGGCGGCGAGGCCGACGGGGCTGCCGAAGAACAGCGTGGCGGCGGCAGTGGCGAGACTGGCGGTTTGGCCGACCTTGACGGCGGTGGAAGGCGTCAACGGGTTATAGGCCGCGAGCTGCGGGTTCATGCTGGCAAACAGCGTCTCGGCCTGTTCGGCGGGCGGGGCGTTGCGATCGAGCTGCACGGCGAAGCCGTATTGGGAGGCGAATCCGGTGAGTGCGGCGTTGACGCTGGCCGAAGAGCTTTCGGCGTTAGAGAGCGCTTGCACGAGCGCTTCGGTTTGCGCGGTCTTGTCGGCGTAATCGGCGAGCTGCGCAATCAGGACATTATCCTGCGAAAGAAAGCTGCGCACTTTACGTTTGCTCAAGCCCTCGGGACCGTAGACAAATGCGGCAAGCGAGACGGTTTCGGGAATCTTCCATTGCTGCGGTTTGTCGGCGGGCTTGGGATCGGTGACGATCAGCATGGGGTTGTCAGGATCGATCCTGGCGGGGACCAGGACGAGGGCGATTTCACCGGGCCGCTTTTCGCGGCCGCGAAGAATGGGCGCGTAGAGCAGCGTGTCGCCTTCGCTGAGGTGATTGATATTTCGGAACGGGAGCGGGTCCTGGTTCCGGGGCGAGAGCACGCCGAGGTCGATGGCGCCGAGCGGTCCACCGGCGGGACAGTTCGGAAGGGGCGGCGCTTCAGGCGACGGTGCGGCCGGATTGTTGAGGGCGCCCTGTGCGCTCAGCACAGCCGAGACAAGGAGCGCCAGGCCCGCGATGCGCGCAAGCATTCTATCGCCAGGATATCGTGGCAACTTAGCTAGAAACCGCTCCGGCGGGCTCGGGCTGCGGGGCGCGAGAGCGCGCGCCCAGCACTTGGCCGGCGATATGGAGTAACTCGCCGGTACGGTGTTCCCAGCTAAACTCGCGGGCGACCATGGCGTGCAGAGCAGCGAGCCGAGGTTCGAACGTTTGCGGTTGCGAGAGGAAGTGATTAATGTGTCCGGCGAGGGATTCGGGGGAATCGCCGATGAGCATCAGGCGGGTTGCCTCGTCTCCTAGAAACTCGACGGCCATGGGGGTGGCGGCCACGTAGGTTCGATTGATGAGCGCCTCGACTACTTTGTATTTGAAGCCGCCGCCCATGATCATGGGTGCGACATAGAGAGCGCTGGAGGCGATTTCGGCGGCCATGTCTTGGACGAAGCCGGTAACTCGAATGCGGCTGCCGGCACGGCTGAGTAACTGCGGGACCGGGTTGGCGCCGGCGACGACGAACTCAGTATCGGGGTGGGCGCGCAGGACGGCAGGCAGAACTTTGTCGATGAACCAGACGGCGCTCTCGTAGTTGGGAGGGAAGTTCATGTTACCGGAGAAGATCAGCCGGTTAGGGACCTTTTCGAGGGTGGTGGAGCGGGCGGGCGAGACGCCATTCAACAGGACGTAATTGTTCGCGGGCCGTGCGTTGATTCTGTCTAAGGCGCGTTTGTCTACGGGGGAAACAGCGATGTTGGCGTCGGAGTGGCGCGAATAGTAGCGCTCCTTCAAGTACCATTCGGCGAGTTCGCGGGCGCAGCGGAGGATGCCGGAGAGATCGCGATTGCGCCATAACAGCTTCATTTCGCGCACGCGGTAGAGCGTGAAGCAATCGCCGAAGTCGATGATGCGGGGCAAATGATTCAATCGCGGGGCGAGGAAAAGCAATTGGCGGTTGCTGAAGATGCACAGATCGATAGCGAGCTGCTGCGCAAGGCGGCGGCAACAATCGGCGACCTGCTTCTGCTCAGAGGCGAGCCATCGATTGCCGAGCGCCGGCAGAATGCTGAGGGTGGCGAGGCGGCTCTTCCAGCGCGGACAGAGATAGGCGCATTCGTAGAAATCGGTGATGGTTCCCTCGGCTTTGAGATGAAGCAAGAACTCGCGCTCGCGATGGAAATCGGGTTGAGACTGGACGAGGAAGTAGACGCGATGGCCGTGGGCGATGAGCTGGCGCGCATAGTTGAGATAGCGGAGCATGGCGCCGTGATGGAGGCGGGTGGAGTAATCGACGTCAATCACCCAGAGAAAGTTGAGCGCCGCGGCGGCGGGCGCGCTAAACGGTTTCAACGACGTCATGGAAGAGTGTGGGGCAGGCCTGGTGGAAGGCGGAAGCCGCGAGTTGGAAGCAGGCGTCGGGGAAACCGGCGGGAGCGAAACGGGAGAAGAACTCCTGGAGCGGGCCGTTGCGGTCCGTTTTGGTGAAGGCGAAGGCGAGCGGCGCGGGGGAGTATTTGCGGAACAGGGAGTGCAGGACGTGGAATTCGATTTGGCGCGAGAAGGCGCGGCAGCTCATGACCCACATATCGACCTGAATGCATTCGGGCTGTTGGCGGCCAGCGAGCGCGGCGATTTCGCCGAGCGGGCCGAAGCGATCCTCATAGGCGGCTGTGACGAGAAATGCACCGGGCTGCTCAAAATAGGAGTGCCATTCGCGGGCGGTGTATCTCCGGCCGTTTAAGTTGAATTGGTTGGTTTTGTTGACGAGCTCGAAGGCGCGATCGTCGTCTCCGGTGGAATAGCGGAGGGTGAGCTTAGCGTTGAGGCGAGCGAGGAAGTCAGGAGAAGCGGCGGCGGGCGGAGTTTGCGACAGGCGCTCGGTGTGGGAGCGGAGACTGGCGAGGCGGATGCGATCTTCCTCGCGCAGCTCGCTTTTGCCGAAGCGCTCGCGGAGCAGGAAAAGCAGGTCGAGGAGGGCGGCGGGATCTTCGGCGGGGAAGCGAAGGCATTCGAGGCCGGGATGGCGGCTGGCGGCCTCGGCGAGCTCCATGGGGCTGTCGTCGATAAAGATTACGCTGTCGGCGGCCACATTCCAGGTTTCGAGGATGCGGCCGATAGGTTCGGACTTGGCTCCCCAGCCGGCTTCGATGGGGAAGACGTGGGTGGGATCGAGGAGGATATCGGGGCGCGCGAGGGCCTGGCGGACCAGATGCGGGTCGTTTTTAGAAACGATGGCGAGCAGCACGCCGGATTCGGCGAGCGAGGCAAGCGCCTGTTGATAGAGCGCGTGGGCTTGCGAGTGATGGTCGAGCGACCAGGAGACGCCGGAGACGCCGGCCTCGCCGAGAATACCTTTCCACAGTGTGTCGTCGAGATCGGTGATGAGGCCTTTCTTGGGGACAGGCGGGAAGAGGCATGCGAGGGAGAGATGGGCGATTTTGGCGGCGTGCGGGAGCGTGTAAGGGAAGCCGGCCTGGAGGTCGAGCTTGACGTCGTGACGTTCTGCGAGCGGGGAGCGCAGGGCAAGGGCGGCTTCGTTGACGAGCCGAACGCCTTTCGATCGACAGACGCGAGTCAGGAAATTAAGTAACAGGGAGCGCAGCGCAAGCTCGAAGGCGCTGGTGCGGACGGGTGGGAAGTAAGTAAGTGGAGGAAGCGGCAGCGTGGGAGCGAGGAGTGCGACAGGAGTGAGTTGGGCGAGCCGGGCGAGAGCGGTTTCAAGGCGCGAGAGCTTTTCGGCTGCCTGCTGCTCGATGTCGGCGAGCGTAGCGGCGCTCCAGCCGGCGGAGGCGCGGAGTCCGAGGCGCGCGTCCACATCGCTCCATTCGAAGACGACGACGGCGCCTTCGGCGGGCTGCTCAAGGGCGCGCTGGAGATTGCCTTCGAGGTCGCCGTAGAGGCCGGCAGCGATGCTCAGCCGGGCGTCGGAGAAATGGAGGCGGGCATAGGCTTTGAGGAAGGTTTCGAGGTGAAGCGGAGTGAATCCGCAGAGCAAGTGAAGCGTTTTGTGGGGAGCGCCCGGCGGCGCGGGCTGTTGGTTGATACGTAAGGCTTCGCTGAGCCGCATGCGCTTCAATACTGTTTCAGGAATGCGGCGACGCTCGGCTCCTGCGCGGCTTTTTCGGCGATGCAGACGTCGATGCTTTCGAGGGTTTGCTCAAGGATGCGCGGAGCGCCGGTGAATTTTTCGACGCGGGGCGTCAAGAAGTTGTGCAGCTCCGCTTTCGATTGGGGGTCGCAGAAGGTGGCGCCGACGCGTGGGAACTCGGAGCCGAAATCGGAACCGCCGCCGGTGGGGCGCTTGGCGGCGATTTCGTCGAAGTGCGCGCGCAGGAACTCAAAGGGCATGTGGCTGGTCCGGGTGTCGGATTCTCCGGCGAACAGCAGTCCGGCGCCTTCGATGAAGGGGATTTGGCCGGAGAGAACGGCCTGCATGCCGGCTTCGATAACGGCTGGATCGCGGAAGCGTTCCATGGCGGTCAAGATGCGAGCGCGCTCCTGGCGGTCCTGGGTTTTGCTGAGTTCGGCGAGAAAGCGCTGGAACAGCGGCATGCCGCCGTAGAAGGCGGCCGTGCCGAGCACGGAGTTGACCATGCTGGGGTCGATGGACTTGTGGTCTTGAAACCACTTATCGGCAAGCTCGTGGGCCTGGCCGGCGAGCTCACGGTCTCCGGCATAGGTAGCGACCCAACGCACGAGCAAAGGACGCAGCAGCCGTGCGTTGTCGTCTTCGGAGGGTTGGGGGATCCAGCCTAATTGGCGCGCGCGGGCCTGGAA
>Ga0070737_10004737_pt1 | contig 13394 bp, 17 predicted proteins | sample Coa_R1_10_FD_66438 | JGI IMG/M metagenome (GOLD analysis project Ga0070737, IMG submission 66438) | Surface soil microbial communities from Centralia Pennsylvania, which are recovering from an underground coalmine fire - Coalmine... | ecosystem: Environmental > Terrestrial > Soil > Unclassified... | reverse complement strand
ACGTCGGCGCTTTGCGCGGCGACGATGCGCAGCGCGCCTTGCGAGGCAAGGTTGAAGAGCCCGCCGGTCAGCGCGGTCGAGCCAAGATCGACGTCCCCGCCGACCACCGCGACGGCGATGGCGAGCGCGCCGTCGAAAAAATGCATATCGATGGCGAGGCCCTCGGCGGCGAAATAACCGCGCGCGTCGGCGACGAAGATGCCGCCGTTGCCGGCGGTCTTGAGGAGGCCGAGCTTGACGGTTTCGGCGGCACGCGCCGCCGGGGAAACGAGTGCCAGCGCGACGGCAAGCGCCGCGGCGAATCCGCAAAGCCGCGCCGCGCCCATCGGGCGCTAGAGCCCGGTCGCGCGGCGGCGCTGGCGGCGGCGCAGCGCCTTGCGCTTGGCCTTGCGCTTGTTGGAGCGGATCTGCTGGCTCGATTTCTTGCTGCGCTGAGGCATCGGTCAATCCATCTTTACGCAATTGAGACGAAGAAGTCGCGACAATGCCAGGAATCTCGCGCTTTGTCTCGCGGCTTCGCGTTTCGAGTCGCGCGCAAGCCACTTGCCGCCGCGCGCGCGGTGCGTCACTGTCCCGACGGGGACGTTTCGTTCTGGACTAGGGGGATCGGTGCAAAGTTCATTGGGGTCGAAGCCGCGGCTGCGTCGGCTGTCCGTCTTGCTGCTGGTTGGTCTGTTGGCGCCCGTGCTCGGCGCTTGCGCCACCCCGCCGACCGATCCGCAGGCGCGTGCGGATTACGATGCGCGCAACGATCCCGCCGAGCCGACCAATCGCGATGTCTTTGCTTTCGATCAGTTCGTCGACAAGAACGCCGTCAAGCCGGTGGCCGAGGCTTATCGCGACGACGTGCCGGTTCCGGTGCAAAACCGGCTGCACGATTTCCTCTTGAACCTCCACGCGCCGGTGATCGAGATCAACGACATCCTGCAAGGCAATTTCAGCCGCGGCTGGATCACCCTGGAGCGCTTCGTCATCAATACCACGGTCGGCGGGCTTGGCATCTTCGACGTCGCGTCGGATTGGAACCTGCCCTATCACGACGCCGATTACGGCGAGACGCTTGCGGTCTGGGGCATCGGCGAAGGACCTTATGTCGTGCTGCCGATCTTCGGCCCCTCGAATGTGCGCGACGCCGTCGGCACCGGCCTCGGCTTCGTGCTCGATCCGCTCGCCTGGGTCGGCGGCACAAATGCGATGTACGCGAATTGGTCGCGGGCCGGCGCCAACGGCGTCGATACGCGCGCCGACACGCTCGATGCGACCGACGCGCTGGAAAAGAATTCGCTCGATTTCTACGCCGCGGCGCGCTCCGCCTATCGCCAGCATCGCGATGCGATGATCGCCGACGCCATCGGCAAGGCCGGAGTCAGCCCCGCCAGCGTGACCCTCTACCATCCCGAGATGGAGCACCCTTAAAAACTTGTCGGCCCCCTCGAGGCTGACAGGCGTTACTGCTTGTGCGTGACGCTGGTCGGGATGACGTTGAGCTCCTCGCAGCCGCTTTCCGTTACCACCACCGTGCCGCCGATGTTGACGCGATGGGTCCCGATACAGGCATTCGGCTCGAAAGCGAAGACCATGCCTTCCTGCAGCACCGCGTCGCGCACGCGCCACTCCATCGCGCCCTGAAAGCGCACGCCCATATCGCGCAGATTGATGCTGTTGGCGTTGACGCTGCTGCGGCCCATCAGGAAATGCGGCCCGACCGAATGCAAGAGCGGCGTATAGGACCAGCAGCCGGATGATTTCAGCGGCTCTTCCATGATCGCGACCAGCTCGCTGAACTTCATCCCCGGCTTCATCTCGTGGAGCCCGGCGTCGTAGCATTGGCGCGCGACGCGCTCGCATGTGCGGTTGGTCTCGTCGATCGGATCGCAGGCGACGGTCATCTGCACCTGGACCTCCTGATTGCCGCAGAGCGGCATCAGCTCGGCCTGCATCAGATCGCCGCGCTGCAAGACGCGCGGCGCCTCGCCCCGCGTGGTCCAGCGCGGCGGGCCCCACGAGAGCGTCGCCGGGCCCGAATTCATCACGATCATCGGATAGCGCAGCCCGATGCCGAAGCGCAGCATCGCGGCGGTCGCTTCGGCCATGATCACTTCCTCGCCGACGCCCGGTTCCGCGACCTCGGCGATCGCCTTGCACGCGGCTTCGGCGGCGGCGGCCGCGTAGCGCACCTGCGCCAGCTCTTCCTCGCTTTTGACCAGCATCAGATGGCTGAATTCCTCCGAGATGTCCTCGAAGCTGGCCTTCGGCAGCGCGGTCGAGAACTGCGCCCAGAAGGTCGCGGGAATGCCGCCATAGATCTCGGTCGGCGCTTGCGAGGTGAGGCCGACAACGCCGAGCTTCGATTCCGCGAGATGCTTTTCCGCGACGATCTCGGCCGCGGCTTGGCCGCTGGTCGCGACGCGCTGATCCTCGATCCAGAGCTTGTCGCCGCGCTCGGCCGACCACAGCGCGCGCATCACGCGCAGATGCGCCCAGGTGACGACGACGGGGTCGCCTTCGAGCGGAAAGATCACGCAGCCTTCGTTGTAGTCGTCGCTGACATAGCTTTCATACATCTCGCGGGTACGAAAGCCGGCGACGACGAGACCGTCGAGTCCACGTTGGCGCATCAGGTCGCGGACGCGCTTCCAGCGGCGATCGCGCTCGGCGAAGGAAAGGACCGGAGGATGAACGCCTGTGCCTGCCATCGGCTGCTCCCTTGATGTTTTCTGCGGCGGAGAATTTCATCTTTCCGCGGCGACGGCAAGACGGGGAGTGGCCCAGGCGGGCGTCTGGCGCGCCCTTACATCACTTTCGGGCAGCCGTAACTCGGGCCGTGCCAGTCGCTGCCGCCCGGGCGATTCTGATGAATCGCATCGGCGCAGAGCACATGACGCCGCGGGCGCGGATGTGCCGCCCCCGCCGCCGCACGCTTATCGGCCGCCGCCGAGCGGCGCGCATAGTAGTCGACGCGCCCGAGTTCTTGGACACATTGCTTGTCGTTGCCGGCCTGACTGGCGGCCTTGGCGGCGTCGAGGTGCTTTTGCGCGGCGCTAGTGTTCGGGCCCGGCTTCAGCCCGTCGACGAAATGCTGCGCGTCGCCGATCTGCGCGCAAGTGATCTGCGAACCCCCTTGTTGCGCCAGTGCCGGGCGGGCGGCGCAGAGGAGGAGGGCCGTCGCGGAGACGGCAAGGATAGCGAAGACGCGCATGTTCTTTTGCTCCTTGATGACGTTCGGGCAGATCCCAAGAGCCCTCACGCTAGGCCGGGCGCGTGCAACTTTCGTGGTGGGATTGCGGCCGAATCTCGGCAAAAGCTTCGCTCGCCCGCCGCGCGATATTAACCGTCGCGCGATTTGACGAAGCACCCGCCGGGGCACGGTTAACGGTGCTTAAGCCTTTGATCCGACAGTCATGGCCTATTTGTTGCCTATCGAGGGTCGGTTCCACGCTTTTCTCAGGAGTTGATCCGATGACGCGCCGGCCTTCCAAACCCAGCATCACCATGCGCGCAACCGGCCACGTCGTTGGCGTGCTGGGGGCCGTGATGGGCCTCAATGCGATCGCGACGTCGATCGACCCGCGCTATCTGGCTTACTTCCCCTTCGCCGAAACCGGCGTGCAGCAAACTCCGGCGGCGCTGATCAGCGTCGGGCTGATCGCCCTCGCGATGTGGATGGTCGCCGAACGCTCGACCGCCCGCGCCAAAGCCAAGATCGATCCGCCGGAATTGCCCTAGCGGCTGCCGCGGGTCGCCGCGCCATGCGCATCCTGTTCGTGACGCATTCCGCTTTCCTGCCCGAGGTCAAGCGCGGGCAGGAGCGTAACACCGACCAGCTCTGCAGGGCGCTCATCAAGCGCGGCCATGAACCTGGCGTGGTCGCCGGCCTCATCTCGGCCGGCTTTGTCGGCAAATGGGCGAGCCTGCGCTCGAAGCTCGGCGAGCACCGGCGGGCCTTGGTCGATCGTTTCGCCGGCTATCCCACCTATCGCAGCTGGGACGTCGATTTCTGCTTCGATCAGGTGCTCGATGATTTCCGTCCCGACATCGTCGTCGTGCAATCCTGGATTCATACCGTCGCGCAGTGCGTCGCGCGCGAGATTCCGGTCGCGTATTACATCCACGCCGCGAACGAGCCGCCCGATCCGGTCACGGACGCCGTCCGCCGCGAGACGCTCTGGCTCACCGTCTCCGATTTTGCCGCACGCCATAACGGCGGCGCGCACGGGCTGAACTTCCACGTGATCCCGCCGCTGGTCGAACCCGCGCTTTATCGCTTGAAGCATCACGAGCGGCGCGACGCGACCTTCATCGGCTTGCAGAATTTCAAGGGCGGCGAGCTGGTGGTGAAGCTGGCTCGCGCTTGCCCGGAGATTCCGTTCCTTATTTTCGACAACGTCGATCGCAACCTGCCGCAATGGCCCGGCATGACGCGGGCCGAGCTGCGCGCGGCCGCCGCTTCCTTGCCCAATGTCACGATTCGCGCGCCGGCGAAAGGCGTCGAGGCGATTTACGGCACGACCAAGGTTCTGCTCGCGCCGAGCCGCTATCACGAAGCCTGGGGCCGCGTTGCCAGCGAGGCGCAGATCAACGGCATTCCCGTGCTCGCGAGCGATCGCGGCGGCTTGCCCGAAGCGGTCGGCCCCGGCGGCGTTTGCCTCGATTACGACGCGCCGATCGAGGTTTGGGCCGCGCATCTTCAGGCGATGTGGCATGACGAGGCTCATTACGCGACGCTATCGCAGCGCGCGCTCGCCCATGCGGCCCGGCCGGAATTCCAGCCCGCGGCGATCATCGAGCGCTTTGCCGAGCTGATCGAGGCGCGCGCCGCCGGCATCGTCGTCCCGGCGCCGCGGCTGTGGCGCGACGCCGCCGCCGCGGCGGCGGAGAGCGGGCGGCTTAGCGGTGCGGCTTAATACGATCGCGGCAGGCCGAGCATATGCTCGGCGATATAGGCGAGAATAAGGTTGGTCGAGACCGGCGCGATCGAGAAGAGCCGCGTCTCGCGCCATTTGCGCTCGACATCGTATTCGCGCGCGAGGCCGAAGCCGCCATGCGTCTGGAGGCAGGTCTCGCCGGCATGCCAGGATGCGTCCGCCGCGAGGAGCTTTGCCATATTGGCTTCGGCGCCGCAGGCAGTGCCGGCATCGAACAGCGCTGCCGCCTTGCGGATCATGAGATCGGCGGCCTCGGTCTCGGCGAAAGCGCGCGCGATCGGGAATTGCACGCCTTGATTCTGGCCGATCGGGCGCTCGAAGACGATGCGGCTTTTGGCATAGTCGGTCGCGGTGCGGATGAACCACCGCGCATCGCCCAGGGCCTCCGAGGCGATAAGGATGCGCTCGGCATTCATGCCGTCGAGGATGTAGCGAAAACCTCTGCCTTCTTCGCCGATGAGGGTCTCGGCCGGCACTTCCAGCCCGTCGAAAAATAGCTCGGTCGTGTTGTGGTTGATCATCGCCGGGAGCTTCCTGATCTCGAGCCCCTTCCCGATGCTGGCGCGCAGATCGATGAGGAACACCGAGAGCCCGTCGCCGCGGCGTTGCACCTTCTCGGCCGCCGTGGTGCGCGCCAGGAGCAGCATCATGTCGGAATGCAGCGCGCGCGAGGTCCAGACTTTCTGACCATGGATCACGTAGCGGTCGCCGCGCCGCTCGGCGCGCGTTTTCAATTGCGTCGTATCGGTGCCGGTCGAAGGCTCGGTGACGCCGAAAGCCTGCAGCCTGAGCTCGCCTGAAGCGAGCTTCGGCAAGACACGCTGCTTCTGTTCCTCGCTGCCGTGGCGCAAGAGCGTGCCCATGATATAGAGCTGCGCGTGGCAGGCGGCGGCGTTGCAGCCGGCGGCGTGGATCTCTTCGAGGATGGCGCTCGCCGCCCGCAGCGGCAGGCCGGCGCCGCCGTAACTCTCGGGGATCAGCGCCGCGAGATAGCCGGCGCGGGTGAGAGCGGCGACGAAGGCTTCGGGATAATCCTGTTTCTCGTCGAGGCTGCGCCAGTAACTCCCGGGGAAGCCGGCGCAGATTTTCCGCACCCCGGCGCGGATCTCGGGATAATCCTCGCCGAGCGCGAGCGCCGTGCTCATCTCAGCGTCCCTTGAATTGGGGCTTGCGCTTCTCGTTGAAGGCGCGGATGCCTTCGCGACGGTCTTCGGTCGGAACGAGCCTGTTATAGCATTCGATCTCGAAGCGCCGCGCCGTGGTGAGGTCCTTCTGCAGCCCCTGATGGATCGAGCGCCGCGCCTCTTTGACGGCGAGCGGCGCGTTCGACGCTATCCGCGCCGCGGTCTCGAGCGCCGCCGGCATCAGCGCCTGGGGCTCATAGAGCGCGTTGACGACGCCCCAGCGCAGCGCCTCGTCGGCAGCGAACGGCTTGCCGGTGAGGATGATCTCCTTGGCGCGGCGCTCGCCGACGCTGCGCGGCAAGGTCTGCGTGCCGCCCGCGCCCGGCATGAGGCCGAGCGTCACTTCGGTCAAGGCGAAGCGCGCGTCCTTGACCGCGTAAGCGAAGTCGCAAGCGAGGAGCATCTCGAGCCCGCCGGCGAAGGCATGGCCGTTGGCGGCGGCGATCACCGGGATGGGGCATTCGATCAGCGCCTGGAATTGCTCTTCGATGACGACGTGCTGCGCCATCCATTGCGCTTCGCTGAGCGTGTTGCGTTCTTTCAGATCGGCGCCGGCGCAGAAGGCGCGGCTGCCGGCGCCGGTCAAGACGATGCAGCGCGGCGGTTCGGCGGCGAGCTCGAGCTCCTGCCACAAGGCGAGGAGCTCGCGCATCATCTGCGTGTTGAAGGCGTTTGCGACCTCGGGCCGATTGAGCGTCACGCGCAATACATGCGGCGTAGGCGCGTCGGTCAGGATGGTCTGATAAGGCCCGCTCATGGAGGGCCTTACGCTATGGCGTGCTTAGGAGAGCGTCAACGCCGGAGCAGCTCCGATGTGGCGGCGAGGACCTTGCGCCAGATCGCTTGCGCGATGTCGTCGCCGATCTCGACCGCGCGCTCGGTGCGCGACAGCACATAATCGATGGCGTCGTTGCCGTACTTGCCCATCAGGTCCGCCGCGATGCGGCGCGCCTCGCTGTCGTCGAACTCTGCCATGGAAAGAGTGGCCGCGCTCATGCCGCGATCGGCTCCTCGAGGATGAGGTGATCGCTGTGGTGGCGGAACCATTCGAGCATTTCGGCATCGCTCGGCTCGCGGGCGAGGAAGCGGCGTGGGCCGGCGACCAGACCGAGAAGATTGCGCTGCTCGGCGAGATCGAGGGCGATCGCGATCGCCTCGCTCTTATCGGCGGCGCGCACGATCGCGGCAGGACGGCCATCGCAGGTCACGGTGTAGATCCGCATCGTCAATTTCCTTCAACCAACAGCGATTTGACAGCGGCGGAGTTTAAGTGTTTCGAAACGAATTTCAATCTAAATCGCGATATTTACTATATAAATCCGCGTTTTCTGCCGGATATATTGGTTAATTACTCGAAGTTGGTTAATAACGTGGGGCGCGCGATCTTGGACTGCCGCGCGCGGCAAACTCCGCGAACCTCTTGGCAGGTCTGACGGGCGAGATCGTCAGCCGCCGTCATTGCCGGGCTTGTGGTCCCGGCATCCATGAGAGGCTTTTAATCTATGAACTCGCGGAACAAGTCCGCGGCCGACGATCGTAGGTAGAAGCGCCGCGACTCTCGGGCCGATTCATTCCGGCGTGTAGTCGGCAATGGCGCGCGCGGCTTCGCGGCGCCATTCCTCGGCCGGCTTGAAGCCGGGGAGGGAGCGGGCGAGGGCCTCGCTGCGTCTGACGATCTCGTCCTCCGGCAGGGCGAAATCCATCTCTTCGCGGATCGGCTGGTGCACGTACCAGGGCGTATCGCAATAGACCTCGATGCGATTGCCCTCGGGATCGCGGAAATAAACCGACCAGGCGTGGCCGTGGCAGATCGGATGGACGTCGCTTGCGCTCTTCTCGGCGCGGACGCGCTGGTAGAAGGCGCGCACGTCGGCGAGCGAGCCGACGCGGAACGAGAGCTGGTTGATCACCTTGTCTCCATGGCCGGGCGGCCGGCCGGCGACCAGCACCACCTGATGATGCTCCTTGGGGTTGCGGCTGAAGAACATCATCTGCGCGCCGTGAAGGGGCCCCTCGTCGGTGATCGGGAAGCCCAGCACGCGATGGTAGAAGTCCGCCATCTTCGCGAGATCGGTAACGTAGATGCCGACATGAGCGAATTGCAGATCGATTGGTTGCGCCATGGCGAGGGCTTTCGTTGCGGGGACGCGGCAAAGCTAGCGCAGCCCGGCAAGCGGCGAAAGGCCGTGGGCAGTAAGGCCGCACGGTAAAGCGGCACTGGCAAAGCCGCGCGGCTTCGGACAAACTGGCGAGCAAGGGCGGTCCACGGGGGGCGGGCCGCCGCATAAAAGGATGTTCGGGGAGGATCATGGTCGCCGATTTGCTGCTCAACGCGATTGTCTCGGGGATCATGCTGGGCGGGTTCTATGCGGCCGTCTCGGTCGGGCTTGCGATCTCTTTCGGCATGCTCGACATCGGGAACCTCGCCCACCCGGCCTTCGTCATCCTCGGCTCGTTCTGCGTCTACGTGCTCAATCAGCACTGGGGCATCGATCCGATCCTCGGCGCGGTTCTGATGACACCGTTCTTTTTCGCGCTCGGCGCGGCGCTCTATGAGGTCTATCACTTCTCGTTCGAGCGGCGCGGCGAGGAGGGCTTGCGCGGCCTTGCCTTCTTCTTCGGCATCCTCTTCATCACCGAGGTCGCGCTGATCCTCGGCTTCGGCGTCGACTACCGCTTCGTCCAGGCGCCTTATATCGACGTGACCTGGCATATCGGCGATGTCGATCTCGCCTGGCGGACCTTGCTGCCTTGCCTCGTCGCGCTTGCCATGATCGGCGCGCTGCAGCTCTTCATGTCGAAGACCTATATCGGCCGCGCGATCCTCGCAGTCGCGCAAGACAGCCTCGCGCTGCGCCTGATGTCGATCAATCCGGCGCGGGTGAAGCTGATCGCTTTCGCGCTCTCGATCGCGACGGCGTCGATCGCCGGTGCGCTGCTGATCGTCATCCAGCCGGTCGAACCGTCGATCGGTCGCGACTATATCGGCCGCGTCTTCGCCATCGTCGTCCTCGGCGGCATGGGCAGCTTTCCCGGCATGCTGGCGGCGGCGCTTTTGCTCGGGGTCGCCGAGAGTCTTACATCGACCTTCTACGGCCCGTCCTGGGCGCCGGCCGTATCCTTCGGCATTCTCTTGTTGACTCTGGCGTTCCGCCCCGCCGGGATTTTGGGGCGCACGTGAGAAACCGCACCTTTTGGCTCGTCACGGCGCTGGTGGTGATCGCGGTTTTCGCCGCCTCGCGCCTCGTCACCAACGATTACTTCTTCTTCGCCGCCTATGTCGTCTTGCAATACGTCGTCCTCGCGACGGCGTGGAACATTCTCGGCGGCTATACCGGTTACATCAATTTCGGCACCGCCGGGTTCTTCGCGATCGGCGCTTATGCGACGGTGGTGCTGCACCAGCTCTGGGGCCCGCCGATTCCGCTGCTGATCCTCGTCGGCGGCATCCTCTCGGGTCTCGTCGGCCTCGGCATGGGCGTGTTGACGCTGCGCCTCAAAGGCGTGTTCTTCGCCATCGGCACCTTGGCGCTGGCGATCGTGGTGCAGACCTTCGTCACCAATTGGGACTATGTCGGCGGCTCGCGCGGCGTTTACGTCATACGCCCGGCAGCGGCGCCGTTCTTCGGCGCCTATATCCATTACCTCTTCTTCGTGATGCTGGTCCTGGCGGGGCTGTCGGTCGCGATCGCGCGCAGCATCGAGCACTCGACCTTGGGCTTCGGTCTCGCCGCCGTGCGCGACGACGAGCAGGCCGCGGAAGCCGCCGGCGTGCCGACCCTCAAGCTGAAGTTGGTCGCGACCACATTGTCGGGCGCGTTGATGGGCATGGCCGGCGCGCCGCTGCCTTACTACGTCACCTATCTCGATCCGAGCTCCGGCTTCAACCTCGCCTATGCGGTCAACGCCATCGCCATGCCGCTGGTCGGCGGCATGACGAGCTGGATCGGGCCGCTGATCGGCGCGATCTTCCTCGGCGTCATTCAGCAAGCGGCGACGGTGACGATCTCGTCCTCGCTCAACCTGTTGCTTGTCGGCGCGGTGCTGGTGTTCTTTGTCGTCGCGGCGCCCAACGGCCTCATCGGCCTGACCTTCCGCCGCCGCGGCAAAGCGCCGGCGACGCCGGGAGCGGCGACATGACCGAGGCGCTGCTCGAGGTCCGCGGTCTCGGCAAGCGCTTCGGCGGCTTCGTCGCGCTCGAGGATATCGCGCTCGACGTTCATCGCGGCGAGCGCGTCGGTCTCATCGGTCCCAACGGCTCGGGCAAAAGCACCTTGGTCAATTGCCTCTCCGGCATCCAGCGCCACGATGCCGGCAGCGTTCGCTTCGACGGCCGTGCTTTCGACGGGCTGCCCGCCTATCAGCGCACGCGGCTCGGTCTCGCGCGCAGCTTCCAGCTGCCGAAACCGTTCCGCAGCCTGACCGTCGTTCAGAATTTGCATGTGCCGCTGCTCTTCACGGCGAAGCATCGCGGCGGCGCGATGCTCTCGACGGCCGAGATCGACGCGCGCTGCGAAGAGCTGCTCGCCATGGTTTCGCTGCAGGACAAGGCGAACGCGCGGCCGCGCGACTTGACGCAAATCGAGATGCGCAAGCTGGAATTGGCCCGCGCCATGGCGGCGGCGCCGAAGCTCCTGATCGCCGACGAGGCGATGGCCGGGCTTTCGCATTCCGAAGTCGACGACATCCTCGCCCTCCTGGTGAAGCTCAACCAATCGGGCGTCACCGTGATCCTGATCGAGCACATCATGCGCGCGGTCATGAGCTTCTCGCAGCGCCTCGTTTGCCTCGTCGCCGGCAAGAAGATCGCCGACGGCGCCCCGCAAGACGTGGTCCGCAACCCCGATGTCGAGCGCGCCTATCTTGGAGAATAGAAGTTCATGACGGCGCATCTGGCCATCGACGGGCTGCACGCCGGCTATGGCGCGGTGCGCGTGCTCGAAGACGTGTCGATCGCGGTCGAAAGCGGCCAGACCGTCGCGCTTCTCGGCACCAACGGCAACGGTAAAAGCACGTTGATGAAGTGCGTGATGGGGCTGCTCAGGCCGAGCGCCGGCGCCATCACCGCCGAGATCGACGGCACCCGCCACGATCTGACCAAGCTGACGACGGAAGAGATCGTCGATCTCGGGATCGCGCTGGTGCCGGAAGGACGCCGGCTGTTCCCGAAGCTCACCGTCGAGGAGAACCTCCATCTCGGCGCCTTCCGCAAGGCGGCGCGCGAGCAGGTGGCCCGCAATCTCGAGCACAGCTACGAGATCTTCCCCGTGCTGCACGAGCGTCGCCGCCAGCTCGCGGGCAGCATGTCGGGTGGCGAGCAGCAGATGCTGGCGCTCGCCCGCGCGCTCATGTCATCGCCGCGCCTCCTGCTGATCGACGAGCCCTCGGTCGGCCTCGCGCCGCTCCTCGTTTCCCGCATGATCGACAAGATCAAGGAGCTGCAGCGCGATTATCAACTCACGGTGCTGATGGCCGAGCAGAATTTCGCCCAGGCGATCCGGATCGCCGATCGCGGCTACGTCATCGTTCACGGCAAAATCGCCTTCGCCGGGACATCGGCGGAAGAGCTCAACAACAACGAGCTGATCCGGAAGTTTTATCTGGGGCTTTGAGGCAAGGACAATGAATTAGAGCCTGTCATTGCGAGGAGCGTAGCGACGAAGCAATCCAGGGTTCACTGCCGAGCTGGATTGCTTTGCTCCCGATGGTCGCTCGCCATGACGACATTGGAGTGGCGAATATGTCTCAAACCACCGTCGGCATTGTCGGGCTCGGCATCATGAGCGGCGCGATCGCGCGCAACCTCGCTGCCGATGGCATCTCGGTGCGCGGCTACGATATCGATGCCGCGCGTGTCGATGCGCTGAAGCCCGGTGTAATCGCGACAACATCCGCGGGCGAGGCGGCGCGGGGCGCAGATATCGTGCTGACGAGCCTGCCGAGCCTCAAAGCGCTCGATGACACCGTCGCGAGTCTTCTCGCCGCAAAACCTGCCGGACTCGTCGTCGCCGAGCTTTCGACCCTGCCGATCGAAGCGAAGGAAAAAGCGCGCGCCGCGCTCGCGGCCGGCGGCATTACCCTGCTCGACTGCCCGCTCTCCGGCACCGGCGCGCAAGCGGCGGCGCGCGATCTTGCCGTCTATGCCAGCGGCGAGCGTGCGGCCTACGACAAGGCCGAGCCGGTCTTCCGGCGCTTTGCGCGCACCAGCCGCTATCTCGGCGCGTTCGGCAACGGCAGCAAGATGTAGTTCGTCGCCAACCTGCTGGTCGCCGTGCACAACGTCGCCAGCGCGGAGGCGATGGTGCTCGGCACCAAGGCCGGGCTCGATCCCGAAACCATCGTCGAGGTGATCGCGGCCGGCGCCGGCACGTCGCGCGTCTTCGAGCTGCGCGCGCCGCTGATGGCAAAGCACGATTACGCGCCGACGATGAAGATCGACATCTGGCAGAAGGATATGGCGATCATCGCCGATTTCGCCAAAGCGCTCGGCGTGCCGCTGCCGACCTTCGCCGCCAGCGCGCCGCTTTACGATGCTGCGCAAGCCGCCGGGCTCGGCGCCAAGGACACGGCCGCGGTCGCCGAGGTGATCGCGGCGCGCGCCGATGCGACATCGCGGAAATAATCGTGAGAACATTAGCGCTCGCGGTGTTCGCGCTCCTGCTCACCGCGGTTTCGGCGATGAAGCACGGGCCATGACCGCATTCTTGACGACGCCGGCTTGATCGCGTCGTCGGCGGCCCTGGTTTGAGGCGGGGCGCCGTCCCGCTCAGTCCTTCTTGAGGAAGCCCTCGATCGTCGCGACCGGGCCGTCTTCCTGCCGGTCGGCAAAGTCGCGCGCGACCTCGGCGTAAAGCCGCGCCGCGCCGGCGAGGATCTGGCTGGCGCCGGGATCGGCGGCGAGGAATTTCGAAATTTCTTCCATCTCGGCGACCCAGCGATAGGCCTTCGGATACATGCGCGGCATCTGCTTCGAGACATAGCCGAGGATCTCGGGCAGGCTGTCGGCGAGCGCCTCTCGCACCGTCGCCGAGACATTGTTGCGCATCGCGCCGAGCATCATCGAGGCGCCGATCGCCTGCGTGCCTTTGGTGAGGCAGGCATAGCCCATCTTCACCGCCGAGGCCTCGCCGACGCCGCCTTCGATCATGCGCACATCGATGCCGTAATCCTTGAGCGCGAGCGCGGAGCGCGCGCCGGGTCCCGACGCATAGAGCCGCGGCCCGCCGGCGCCCGAAGGCGAGGGCGGCGCGCCCAGGATACCGATATCGGCGAAAGCGCAACCGCT